>Ga0209645_1001893_pt1 | contig 10220 bp, 11 predicted proteins | sample ETNvirenome_6_30_FD_184070 | JGI IMG/M metagenome (GOLD analysis project Ga0209645, IMG submission 184070) | Marine viral communities from the Pacific Ocean - ETNP_6_30 (SPAdes) (version 2) | ecosystem: Environmental > Aquatic > Marine > Oceanic | place: Pacific Ocean | collected 2013-06-19
TTGCTGTTGAGGGGGCCATGCATGGGCCATGCTTCTATCTTCATAGTGCTGGAGGTACTTTTTTCCAATAATCAACTGACATAATGTCTGCATTAGAATTAGTCTTCAGATCGTTCCTAGCACTAGTTCCATGTTTTTTACGTTTCCCCTTCATGTGGTCCATGTACAATCCAAGTTCACTGTTTACAAACACGTGATGTCCTCTTACACCTATCCAGTATCCTATGTCGTTTACTGTTACGTTTTTTTCTTTTCTATACTTTTTTGTGAGATGCCAAAACACATAACTGTCGTGCCATTCTAACAAATTGAACACTTCATCTGTTACGTAAAGTTGTTCCCATTCGTTTACAAAATTTTGTATCTCAGGATGTTTCATGTTGTATCCCACGAATCCACATTCTGGATACTTGCCACCGTCATTGAGGTTTGGATTCTCTCTACCCAGGTAAGTCACCATGGTGTCGTTTGGCAGTAACTTTTCAAAGAAGTCTATTGGTACTGGTCTAAATGTAAATGTGTCAGCGTCTATCCACACAACGTAATCATAATCCTGTGAGTTACGTACACCGTTGACAACACAAAAAACTTTGTTTGAAAAACGCACCGCGGCCCATAGGTACGAGCCCTTGTTCTTGTCTTTACCACCTTTGGCCTTTAGTTCCGCTGGACGTCTGACTCCACCCTCTATTTCTTGCAGTTCCCCGTTTGCCACAGGATCATTTTTGTGTTTGTTTTTGAATTTGAATAATTCTGGTTCAGCACTGTTTAGATCTATCCATTGTATTCTTTCTTCGTCACATTGTGGTTTTGGTTCTTCGGCATAAACCACTATGTCTATTTCTTTTGGAAATTGTTGGGCCATGGACTCTATGCCTTTTTTGGCATACGCTTCCCAAGTGCCAGGTTTGTATGAGGTTATAACTTTGATTTTCATTTTTTTATTTAATACTCCATATTGTAACACTTAATCCAGTCATGGACAATCCATGCAGGTACAAGGGCTTTACCGGCTTTTTGACTAGCACTTATTACATTCAGACCACTTTTGTTTTGCATGGCATCGTTGTAAAACTTTCTCAGTGCTGGATTCATGTTTGCTGTAAGCCAATGACCCACCGGCACTGTCCATCCTGTTTTTCCCTTGTTGATTATGACATCTGGTAAATGACCTTTGTAGGCACGTTTGAATAAAATCTTTGTGTCATTTTTATCATTTCCCATTTTGTTATGAGTGTGTATGCTCATGCAATATTTCATAAAGTGTTTTGTCGCTAGCGGAAATCTACCTTCCATGCTGTAGGCCATTCCGTACTTGTCGTTACGATTGAACATCTCTTCTGGAACTTGTGCTACACAATCCAGTGCCATGTAAGATCCAATTGGGTCAGTAGGATTCCACAGTTCCTCTCCGTAGCATTTTTTGAATTCCTGTAACAGTGTGTTTTCCGACACAGGGTTGTCTGTCAGTTGTAAGGGGCGTTTGATCCGCTTCAGCCATAATTTCAGCACGTCATCCCATGTTTCAATACTATCCTTTTCAATTTGTTTTTGAAGCCATTTGTTGTTCTTCATCTTCCAATATTTGGGATATCCTGCCAATACCTCATCGCCCATGTCACCCGCCATAGTGACCACTATGTCATTGTCTGCAAGGAATTTATTTGTGTGACAATACATGGCCATGCTAGGGTTGTAAACAGGCTGTTCCATGTAGTAAATTGAATCCGACCAAGCATCTATAAAATTTTGCGGAGTTATCAATACTTCTTTGTGATTGAAGTTGTTTTGACTGGCTAATATTTTAGCACAGTCGGCGTCTTCGTTGTAATCTTCATCTACTTTCACAGGGGGATCCATCCTATTTGTAAATGAGTTTATTTCACCTTTTACTTTGTTGAGTTCATACGCTACCACGCTGGAATCCAGTCCACCACTGAGGAATACACCTATCTTCCTTCTACCTATGCTACACATTTCAACTGCCTGACGTGCAACTGTACGAAGTTCTTTAGGATCAAACTCTCTTGTGTGTTCTGGTCTTATGTATTGTCTGTGCGTGTCTTTTATTTTTTTCCCTGCTACGTCATAGACAATCGTTTCGCCTGCGAGTAATTTTTTGATTCCGGTAAAGAAGGTGTTGCGTAGAGCATTGATTCCTGTCTTGCCCATAAAACTTAACGCTAGGTTATCTAACTTTCTTGATCCAGGCACCTTGTCTATCAAACCTTTTATTTCTGAACCAAACACAATACCAGAATCAATTTCAGCATAAAACAACGGCTTAATGCCAGCATGGTCTCTCGAAAGCCATATCTCCTGTTCATTTACTTTGTAATAAGCAAAGCCATGCATGGAATCTATTTCTTCTATAAATTTAAAACCAAACTTGTCAAGTCCCCAAGCCAATAGCTCGGTGTCTGTGCCGGTCGTATCAACAAATCCCTCTGACTGATATTTTTCTTTTAGTTCATAGTAGTTGAATATTTCTCCATTATAGGTCAGCACGTTTCCATTATTAGTCTTCCATGGTTGTGCTGAAAGTTTTGGATCACTCATGATAGATAAAAGATTATGTCCTAGTGTGACCTTTTCGTCAGTCCAAACGTTCTGTCCGTCGGGTCCTCTGTGTTTACAAATTTCTATGTATTTGTTTATAAAATCTGTGTTGTATTCAGTGATACCGTAAATGCCACACATCAGTAACCCAACTTCTCTTTGAATCTTTTGAACACAGTGCCGTTACGTATTTCTTCTTCAGTCCATTGCTTGTAGCCTATGTCATGCACCCATTGATCCCTGTCTGGGTATTCAGGTGTCTCTATGTTGTTGAGGTCTTTATTTGCAACCGGCCAACATATGGCTAGGTCTGATGTTACAAAAGTAGGTATGCCTCTAATACAACTGTCAATACTTGCAGTGCTGTTGTGAGTGACGACAGCGTGGCAGTTTGTGATGGCTTCTTGAAAGTTGAATCTGTAATACTTCTTTTCATCGCCACTAAAAAACTTTTGTCCTATTATGACCTTACAATCCTCTGGAAACTCCTTGATACGTTCTTCTATGTGTGCCATATGATTAGGGTGTGGACGAATTAAAAATTGTCTGTCTGTTGCTGGTCTAATTTTGTCGTAAACTCCTTTAAACCATTCAATTGGATCTAGTTCATTCATGCTCCAGTTGTCTTTTGGTTGTAACACAAAAAGTATGGGATCGTCTTGGTTAGACTTCCTCCATGGTTCGTATTTGACGTTCCAAAGTTTTTTCATCATCTCCCATCTGTCTGGAGGAGAGTTATCACTTAGGAAGTTACCATTATTCATTGGTGAGTACAGGCTTACACGCCAGTGATGTTTAGGGTGTGTTATTGTGTTACCAAAACTTGATAGTATGCCCCCATCAAATGTTATGATGTGGATACCTTTTTTTTTGGCACGCTCTACAAGATCTCTCCTACGTCCCTTTGTGTGATGCATCTGGTTCGTGCCACCATAGCCAAACATACAACCTATCTTTGCCGTAGGTTCCATTTCGTTGGCCGTCCAGTCTCCTGTCTTGTGTTCGTTGACCATTATAGGATTGTCACCACAGGCACGTATTCCTTCTGCCATGTGTTGTAGAAGTTCCCAACTGGCACCACGCCTACGGTCTTTCACTGTCCTTCTAAATATCTCAACGTCCATCTAGTATACTTAATGCCCATCCGTTACGAAACTCTTCCTGTGTGAATTGTCCATATGCCAGGCTGTTAAACACGGGTTCTCTGTCAGCATACATTGGAGTTTCTATTTTACTGAAATCTGATTCACATATTTCGCCACAAGGGTTTTCGAAATTGCTGAAGCAAGGCACACCGTTGTGCAGTGCCTTTATTGTTATTGAACTGTTGAATGTGACTACAGCGTGTACGTTATCCCATTCAAACGGTTTCTCTGGTTGCTTGTTATCGCTTGGACCCGGCAACAGTTTGCCCTCGCCATCAAAGAAACTTTTTGGATTATAGGGTTTTTCACGTATGATTATTTCCCTATCAGTGTTTTGTTTCAATATGTTAAGTGTATCATCCAACCAGTTTGGGGCGTTAAAATGTAAAGCCATGCTGTGGCTAGGTGGTACTACTAAAATATATTTTCCGTTTTTGTGATATGGCCTAATAGCATCACCTTTGTAGTATTTCTTGTATCTGTCATCTGGTCTTTGTTCGTGCTTTGTCTTTACGTGTTCATTCTTGACACATCTCATCCAGTATGGTGTGCCTCTACTTTCTCCCCAGTATGGTCTGTCTATGTAGTAGAAGTCCTTGTTGTTTTGTTGTGCCCATTGGTAAACTAGGTTGGTGCCACGAAGCACACCCATGAAGCCTACCTTGTCACAATCTTGCGAATCTATTACGGATTTGTAATCTGTTATTTTGGCGTTGGCACCTCTGGCAAAAGATTCTATGTATTTTTCAGTTCTCGCTCTACCTGTGGTAACACAATATATCATAAATTATTTTACTATATATTATTCCAAAAGTCTAATCAAATCAGTAATATCAACTTTGAAGTCAATGAGATCACTCAGACGTTTTATACCTTTTGGTTTTTTGCCTTTGTCTAATGGAATTGGTATAGTGTCGGCTAGTAACAATGTGTGCTTTAGTCCCAAATGATGAGACAACACTGGATATACTTTTTTATGGACCATGTTTCTATCCTGTATTTCGATCACTTTGGTTCCAGGGCTACACCATAAAAGATTCACTAGTCCTGCGCCGTGCGCCGCGACAATATGAGATGCTTCAGCAAACGTTTTCATTTGATCTTTTATGGACATTTTTTCTAACACAACTGTTTCATAACCTTTTAGTGCAAGTAACATTTCATCAGAGTTAACAAGTCTTCTAGACGTGGCACCCGGACGCAACACAAAAATTTTTTTTGTTTGGTTAACATTTTTTAGTCCATGTAGCCCTTTGAAATGTCTAAGCCATGGTGCAAGATGGGGTGTGGTAACACCGTCCTGGCTGTTGCTCATACTTGGGACCAACAAGTGTTTGAACTCCCATGTTTCATTTTTCGGCATCACAACCACTTTGATATCTGGGAAAAGTTCTTTCAATACTTTGTCGAAGTATGGACTGTAATTTGCCAACACAAAACAGTATTTGCTGAAGTCAGTGGACCATCTTTTTTCAATCAACCTAAATTTTGAAATTACATCTATCCAGATATGCCATGGATTATTGACACTTGCCTCGTCAATTGGTAGCCAGACGTAGGTGTAATTTTCAGGAAACGTTTGCGTTACCTTAGGCATGTTGACGTTGACATTGTCACCCCATTCCTTCCACATGTTGTGTGTCTTGCCAGGTTTGTGTCTCGCCTGGTGCGTCAACCCCCACACGTGATTTGTAATAAGTTTGTTCCCCATAGTGATCAACAAAGGACATGAGTTGACTCTACAATTATGAAACTCTGCAACAAATGTTGGAAGACTTGTAAAATTACCATTCACTGATTCATGATACGGAACGCTGTACTGGTATTCGGGATCTATGTAGTCCCAACGATCCAAAAAGTATTTTATTGATTGAATATTTTTGACTGGCATTTTACAAATAATTAGTATATAATTATCGTATGACAGTATCCAAAATGTTTATAAATGGTTGTTCGTTCCTAACTTCTAGACCTCGAGACGGGGTAATGACACACGCAGGTGAGCAATTGGCCAAATTAATGGATTTGGAAATAGAGGTAAACCTTGCAAATGGCGGACGTGGAAGTAAACGTCTTATGTGGACTACAAGGACGTGGTGTGAGAAATTTCCTGAAAAGGCAGAACAGTGTTTCTTCTTGATAGGAAGCAGTGGTGGTAATCGTTTTGACTATCCAACAAACGACGGATACAAGGCACATAAGTTCCCAACAATGAAGACACACTGGAAGACTTGGGATCCAAACAGGGATAACAACACAAAAGCATTTATGAAATATTTGTGGTCAACACATGCTGATCTTGACCAGATGACACAGATTGAGTCATTACTTGCTTTGCTTGATTTACAAGATTTTTTTGAGAAAAAGAAATATCCATATGTGTTCTACAACACATTATCAGATGAAAAAATTACAAACAGTGACATACAACTTATGCACGACAGCCTAAACAAGAAAAGATTCTTCAGATCCGAGACGAGTCACCTAGACTTCACTGTGCAAAACGGACAACAATGTAAGCCGGGGGATCCTCATCCAAACACCGAAGGCCATACAGAGTGGGCAAAACTTTTGAAGGAATTTATAGATGCTAACAATTTACGCACCTTTCAATAACAAAAACAGCAAAGCATGGGAAGTGTTCAACGGTGTTGAAAAGTCGTGGCCTGATCAAATAACCAAACTAGATAACGCGGTAGAAACAGATCCAGTAAGCAACAGTATGTTCTGGGGATTCGTAGGCAACAACAGAGAGATGGTGAAAAAGTTAGATGCACGTAACCACACCTATTGGTTTACGGACACACCATACTTTGGTAGATTTGACAACAATAATTTAAAGCCAGACAATCACTATTGGCGTATATGTAAAAATAGGATACACGTACCGTACATTAAAAATTGTAAGGCAGATAGATTTGAAAAGTTTGGTATGAAAATTAAAGCACCAAACTTTGCTGGTAAGCACGTTTTGGTTTGTCCTAGTTCAACAGGCATACACCAATACATGAACAGACCGAATTGGACTAACGAGACAATAGAACAGATTAAGAGATACACGGACAGACCTATCAAACTTCGACACAAGCCTAGGGGCAGGGGTACATCAGGACCAAGTGAGGCCAAGGTACCCCTATCCGAGGATCTTAAGGAAGCGTGGTGTGTTGTTACGAGTTGTAGCATCGCGGCAGTGGAGGCCATCTGTGAGGGCATACCTGTTTTCTGCGACAACATCAGTTTCGCTGTAGACGTTGGCAATGTGGAATTGTCAGACATTGAGAATCCCTACTACGGTGGCCCGGAGCCTTGGTTGTACAGTCTTGCCTATCAACAGTTCACACCGGAAGAGTTCGAGAACGGGACGGCTGTGGAGATATTGATGGACAAGGGCATACTGTAATGCAAGTTGACAGTGAATCAAAGATAATTTTTGTACACATACCGCGAACAGGCGGTAGTTGGTTTACGTATGCATGGCCTAGCCACAAACGTGAGGGCAAAATTGCAGTGGTTGGCAAACAATTAACAAACTACACAAACGGGAAAAATATTACCACCGGCCGGCATGGCAGGCTGTCGGGCATCAAAAAAAAATTAGATGCAATAGATTATGATTATTCAGACCACAAAATTATCACAATGGTTAGAGAACCATTTGATCGTGTCGCAAGTTCATGGGTATGGTTCAGTCATGTGAAAGGCACTTCACAGAAGCATGGATGGACGTCGATAGATGACATGCTAGATGAATTTGAAAGTGGAGTGATCCGTGCCAACTATTTGCCACAGACTCATTGGCTAGAGGAGCAGGGAGCGGTTTGGGATCGCATATTTAAATTTGAGGACGTGCTTGGTAACAGCACGGTTGTCAAGAAAGAATTTCCATCTTTTAATAAGGACAGAAAGAACAATAATTTAACACGCAATGGCAATTTGAGATCAGAAATGCTTACAGTAAAACAAAAAGACAGGATTAAATTATTGTACAAGGATGACTTTAGATACCTCAAAAAATACTACAATTAGTTTGGATAATTACATAAAATGAAGAAAAATCACAAAACAAGAATGTTAGAATGGATCGAACGACTTGGTCTAATCGTGGTACAATCTGAAATCAAACCATATGGTCCTGGCACGAGACGTTACATGGTAGGTAGACACATTGAGGAGCCAAAGCACAACGCATGGCAACTGCCCAGTGGCAAATGGGCATCAACTCCAGGTGTGCAGGAATGGCTCACACCACACCCCCTCAGCGGTCCAGAACTAGAAGCCTGGCTTACGGAATACGACAAATCGTGATACTTACAGGAAACAGAAAATCTTGGAAAAAGAAAATAGAAGGGTGGAGACACACTTTCCAAATGGCGGCACCATACATAAGAGCAAACGGTAACGGCATAGACATAGGCGCAAGGGAAGGTGGATTTGCAATGACAATGGAAGATTACTTTGACCATATCTACTGCTATGACTTTCGACCAGAGCATATTCAAAGCGAAAAGTTTTATGAAAACATAAAAAATCGAAACAAATTTACGTACACCGTGGCAGGGATCGGAGACAAAAATGAAACCAGGTATACAACAAACTTGAAAGTGGGCAGGATCAAAGAGAGAGGTGAGGTGCCTGTTAAGGTTAGAACTTTAGATTCTTTTGACTTGCCAAATATCACATTTATAAAATATGATATAGAAGGTTATGAACTAAAGGCCGTTAAAGGCTCGGAACAAACTATCAAGAAGTACAATCCTGTTATTGTTGTAGAACAAAATAAAGGCGACACAGATGCAAAAGATCTTCTTGAGAGTTGGGGGTATGTTTGCAAAGGAATAGATGCAATATTCAATCAGGATTACTTAATGGTGAAAGAATGAAATACACAAAGATACCAATACCCACGTTCATAGCGTTTGAGCCAATCAATCTTTGCAATGCCAAATGTTTTTGCTGTCCTTACACTACACTCAGTGAGGACAAGGAGTACCATGGCAAAAAGATGTCTAGGGAGCAGTTAAAATTTTTATTTGATGATTATGGTGCTTTGATTAAGAAGTATAAAATCAAAGACTATTCTTGTGGTGTCAATCCATGGAGGTATTCAGACCCCCTGGTACAACCTGACCTCGAGTACATATTGGAGTTGTGTGACAAGTACAAGATAAAGGTCGGGATAACCACTAACGGAGTTTCATTCACTAAAAAACAGTGCGATATTCTAGATCGTTATCAACATCTACTAGGAAACATACACATGAGTGTGATCGGTCACACAGAAGACGAACTGTGGGAGTACATGAAAATCAAGAAGAAAAAAACACTAGACAGTTTAAGATTTGTTAAAGAGAACTATCCGTCCCTGTCACGCAGGATCAGGATAGGAATCAAGCACAAGGACCAAAACAAAGGTGCATCCTCCAAAGTTGTAGAAGAATATACAAACGTGACGTTGGGCAAAATCAAAAGCAAAACCAATTGGGTTGAAAACAGGATAGGCGACGGTGACGGGGACTGGACGAAACCCTGGAATGGTGAAATTGATAAGGATTTCTACATGCAAGGTTGTGCCATGGGTGGTGGCAGGATACTGAGGCAGATGGAAATACTTGTGGATGGTCAAGCGGTCCTTTGTTGTGACGATGCAGACGGAAAGACCAACTATGGTAATGTTTTCGAATTGGGTATTGAGAAAGTCTGGCAAAATCTACAGCATGAACACGACATCATCTACGCAACTGAATATAACAATGACAAACAAAATTTAATTTGTAACACGTGTTCAAGGGGTAAATTTATCGGCAGTTGGACAACCGAAATGCAGAACAAACTACACACAAGACAAAATAAAACAGCGGAAAATATTTTAGTGCAATAAGTTAGGCAAAATAATCTTCTTGTGTACCTTCTCTATATAGATCCTGTGTAAGGCAATGTACACCGCCGTCCCAGAACCATCTGTGTCTTTGATTACATATGATTGGTTCGATCTTGTGTTTCTCTAGGAAATCAAAAACTTCTTTGTTGAAGTTGTTCACTATGACGCACTCCTGATTGACTGACAGCATGTTGACCTCGAACACGGTCTCTTCGCAGTAGCCTACCCAGTCTCCCAGCCATGATTCCACGTATCCTATCAATTGGTCATTGTGTTCTTGGCCCTCAATCCACCACTTGCCTCCCACCTTCTTCTTCATTGTCCTGAACGGAGATAGTTGGTCCCAATACTTGTCTTCTAGGTAACAGATGTCCCAGCCTGGGAACATCTCATCGTAGTTCTGTAAATCGTGTAGGGTAACAATTACTCCTGGCTTCAGTATACACCAAGTTGCGTCTCCATGTCCGCCCATGTTTTCCGTGTCCATTAGGTGAACTCTAAAACCTTCCTGTTGCCAGATGTCCTTGTGGTGTTTCACCAACGGTGAAGTTGCCCATCCTGGTTGGTTGGTACCCCAATACATGTCCTTGCCCATGAGATGGATGAATGACGTGCTCAGTAGACGTTGTTGGTCTGGG
>Ga0209645_1001896_pt1 | contig 10212 bp, 7 predicted proteins | sample ETNvirenome_6_30_FD_184070 | JGI IMG/M metagenome (GOLD analysis project Ga0209645, IMG submission 184070) | Marine viral communities from the Pacific Ocean - ETNP_6_30 (SPAdes) (version 2) | ecosystem: Environmental > Aquatic > Marine > Oceanic | place: Pacific Ocean | collected 2013-06-19
AGCTAAGTCATCACCAGACACACCTACAGCAAAGTTAGCTTATATTACACCTGAAGAACAGGACGTACTTGTAGATTTAAATTTATACGGATCACTAAAAGGTAAACCAAACAGAGGACCTGGTGGTATACCTAGTTTAGAAGGAGACTTTGGTTCACCAACAGGTAGAACTTATTCAGGTGGTAGTGCAGGTGATGATGGAGGTAGTAGAAATACTAAATCAAGTCCCCCTCCTGGTTCTCCTGATTACAACAGAACTGCAAGAACAATAACACCAAAACTTCCTCCAGGAGTACAAAAAGCAGCAGATGAAGGTAGACCAACTTCAATACAAACAAAAGAACAAGAAAAACAAGCAGCAAAAGAAGTAAAAGAATTTTTAAAGTCAAAAGAACAAGAGAAGCAAGCAGAAGAGAAATCAATTAAAGAAAAATACAGTGATTGGTATAATCAAAGACAAACAGCTCATTATATAAAAATGAAAAAGAAAGCATTAGTTGATAGATTAAATAAATATGTAAAATCTAAGGCTTTTGCAGAGTATATAGACGACGAAGATTATGACTGGAAAGATTACTGGGGGACAGAGGATGATCCTTTTACTACTGACATGTCTCTTGAAAAATTAAAAACTATGATTAGGAGTGAGTTACCAGATGCAAGTAAAGTTGAAAATTGGACTGGAAAAGAACAAGCAGGTTGGGCAAATTATCCTGGTTCTGCACCAGGATTACTTAGTTTAGCAACAGATAAACTTGGAGCTAAACATTTTTCTGAGGAACATGCGAATAGAATTTTAAAAGAGATTAGCGAAATACAAGAATCAGGTGATATGAATTGGTTAGAGAGAATGAAAAAATTTTCTCCTAATCAATATGCAATATACACTGGACAAAATGCATCTCGTGATCCTAGAACAGGTCAATTTACATTTACTCCAAGAAGCGATGACCAAGGTGGAAACCAAGGTGTCATGCAAACAGCAGCATTACCAGCTACAACAGCTGCAGCAACACAAGCAGCAACACCTGGGGCTATTGCAACAGGCCCTATTACAGTTGCTGGTGGTATAGATCCAGCACATCAAGCTATATTAAAAAATATATATGGTGGCACACTTCCAACTCAGTTCGCAGCAGATGGTGGAAGAATAGGGTACGCTGGTGGTGGAATAGCAGATTTAAGACAAGGATATTTTTTAGGAAAATTAGTTAAGAAGATTACAAAACCAGTTAAAAAAGCATTTAAGTCAGTTAGTAAAGTTGCAAAAAGCCCAATAGGTTTAGCAGCATTAAGTTATTTTGCACCACAACTGATGGGTAAATTTATACCTGGAATGGAAAACACTGGATGGACTGGAAATTTTTTAAATAAACTTGGAACATCTATTAAAGGTAATCCTTTTAATTGGATAGTAGGTGCTTCAGCACTTGGTGGTTTATACACAGGTATGACTCAAGATGATGACGAAGAAGAAGCATATAAAAAATGGTTAGCTGAGAAGCAGGCAGCTGATGATTGGTGGATTCCTAAATTTGATCAAAGTAATTTTAGACGTATTGAATTCTCTGCTGATGGTGGAAGAATTGGGTATAATGAAGGTGGTAATGATGAAGATCATAGATCAGATGCGTTAACAGAATTATATAAACCAAGAATGATGGCTCAAGAAGGTGGGCTCATGGATTTAGGTGGTATGGAAAAAGACTACAGAAATGAAGGTGGATTTGTACCAATAGGTGGACAAGAAAGAGCTGATGATGTACCAGCTAGATTAAGTAAAAACGAATTTGTATTTACAGCAGACGCTGTAAGAAATGCTGGTGGTGGAGACATCGATAAAGGCGCAGAAGTTATGGAAAATTTAATGGAAAATTTAGAAAAAGGTGGTAAAGTATCTGAAGAATCTCAAGGACTTGAAGGAGCAAGAGATATGTTTGCAACCGCACAGAGATTAGAAGGAGTATTATAATGGCTGTACAAGAACAACGAAATTTATTTAACCCACAAATAGAATCTTTAGCAGAACAATATGCTAAGGCTATGGGTACACAGGCGACAACGCCATTTACAGCTGCACAAATAACATCAATGGCTCCACAAGTTGCGCCGCAAACAGCGTTGCAACAACAAGCAACAACTAGAACAACAGCAGGATTAGGTGCTTACGCTCCATATGTTACACAAGCAGGAGCAGATTTAACAGCTGCTGGAACACAATTAACAGGAGCACAAACAGGTTTAGGTGCTATTGGAACTCAATACGCTGATCCAGCAAGAGCAGCAGCGGGACAAGCACAAACAACATTAGGTGGAGTATCACCATATATTACAGCAGCAGGAACAGGATTAGCAGGAGCTGGAACAACTTTAGGTGCAGCAGGAACACAATTAGGTGGAGCACAGACAGCACTTGGAGCAGCTGGAACAGATTTAACAGCAGCACAAACTGCAATGAGTGGAGTTTCTCCATACATAACAGGAGCTGCAGGACTTACTGGAACGGGAGCAGGAACGGGAGCGGGATCAATTGCTTCTTATATGTCTCCATACCAACAACAAGTTATTGATACAACATTAGCAGAATTTGATAAACAAAGACAAATACAACAACAAGCTATATCTGATGCTGCAGTTGCAGCAGGTGGCTATGGTGGTGGTCGTGAAGGTGTTATGCAAGCAGAATACACAGCTCAATCAGGAAAAGATAGAGCTGCATTAGAAGCACAATTAAGACAACAAGGATTTAGTCAAGCACAAGCTGCAAGACAAGCTGACATGGCATCTAGATTAGGTATCGGTCAAGCACAAGCAAGTATGGCACAAGGTTTAGCTGGTATGGCTGGACAAAGAGGTGCATTATCTCAAGCACAAGCAGGTATGGCTGGACAAAGAGCAGGATTAGCTGGTCAAGAAGCAGCACTTGCACAAGGACAATTAGGTTTAGGTGGTGCATTACAATCATTAGCACAATCACAATTAGGAGCAGGTCAAGCTTACTTAGCACCAGGTCAAATGATGGCTGGCATTGCAGGCCAACAAGCAGGAATGGCTGGTCAAAGAGCAGCACTTGCACAACAACAATTAGGTGCAGCAGGAGCACTACAAGGATTCCAAGGAACAGATATTGCAAGAGCGGGTCAAGTGGGCGCAGCAGATCAAGCTTACGCACAAGCTGTTCTAGATGCACAAAGAGAAAAAGCAAGAATGGGTCTATACGAGCCAATGGAAAGACTTGGTTGGTTAGGTTCAGGCTTAACTGGATTGATGGGTGGAATGGGACCACAATATCAATTCGCTACTCAAGCTAACCCTAGTCCACTAGCGACAGCTCTTGGAATAGGATCCACTCTTGGTGGCATCTATGGTGATGTTGCGGGAAGAAAAAAAGACTAATGAACAGAACTTTAAGAAGACCAATGTTTAGAATAGGTGGCTCTGTTGCTGAAGGAATTACTTCAGGGTTAGACCAACATCAACCTACTGCTTCAAGAGTAGGATATAAAAGAGGAAGAGTAGTTGAGCCAGGTGGATATGCAGGAGATGAAACTATCGGCGAAGAATACAAAAGAACAAGAGCAGCTTTAGATGAAGTTAGACCACAACGTAGACCTTACTGGCCACAGTTTGCAACTTCGTTTGGTTTAGATTTATTAACAAGACCTAAATCAGGAAATATATTTCAACAACTTGCAGCTTCTGCAAAAGGTCCTTATGACAAATGGATGGATCATAGAGCATCACTTTACGACACAGATGATAAATTAAGTTCTGCTTTGTTTGGTGATATTATGGACATTAGAGCTCAAAAAGATTTACAAAAACAAAAAACAGAATCAGCAGAGAGAATTGCTAAGATAGAAGCTGATGCTCCAAGTGGTGGCCTACATAAAGATCTATCTAAGTTAGATAGATATGCAGAATTGATTGACGAAGGACAAACATTAGCAAATGAATTAGCAGAATTAGAAAGTGCACCAGGGAATTTATTAGATGAAGCAGCTATTAAAGACAAAAAAGATAAAATAGAAAAGAATGCAAAACTACAAGCTCAATTTGCAGATGAGGAACCAGATGAAGTTAGAAAAGCACTTCTTGACCAAATAGGTTCTGGATTAGGTCCAGCTACTTGGGCAGATCTTGTAGAATATGATCAAACAAAACAAATACCTTCAAGATTATTAGAAGAAGACTTGGCAGAAGGTGGTAGAGTTGGTTACCAAATGGGTGGTCCAACAGGTATACCATCAGCGGTTCCTGCAGCAGGGACCATGGACCAAGGAGCTGAACAAGATAGTCCAGTACAAGATTTAAGTTTTGAAGAATTAAGAGCGAGACTTCCACAAGAAATTACAGATGACATCGTTCAATTAATTGCAAATAGTAAACAAGCTCTTGTTGATTTTTCAAATATAAGAACTCAACAAGATGTTAATGCATTTAACCAAAAGTATGATGTTAATTTGGTAGTACCACAGGAGGCTTAAGATGCCCTCAAGTAAAGTTCCTTGGCGATTAAAATCAGATGAAGAAATAGGATACAAAGTATCCGATAAAGACGTTAACGCAATCCTTAAAAAAAGATTTGGTAGCAAAGAAAAGAAACCAACTAAATTTACTTGGAAGGGCCTAGCAAATTTTGCTCATCTTTTTGATACTAATATATTCTCTCCTCACAGAACTAGAAGAATAAAAGATTTAATGGAGGGTAATGATAAAGCAGAAGAAAAAGATTATACAGATTTTTTTGAAGATATTGAAAAAGGAGTTTATTCTGGTTCTCAAAAAATGGGTTATGCCATAGGGGATCTTGCAACATCTGGTATCGATATGGGTGCCAAAGTTATTGGCAAGGAAACAGAACTTACTAAAGAATTAACTGATCTTTATGAAAAATATAAAATTGAAGAACCTGAACTTTTAATAGGTAAAGCTACAGACTTACTAGTTCAATATGGTGTTCCAAGCACAGGTGTTGTTAAAGTAGTAAGCAGACTTAAAAAATTTTCTGGTGTTCAAAAGTTATCTGCTGGAACAGGAGCAGCAGCAACATATTTAATGGGTGCCAAGTGGGGATTAAAAACTTCAAACATAGCTCGTAAATCAGGGACTATGGCAACAGTATTTGGTCTTACAGATTTCTTAGCAACTGAACCTGACAGAGGAAACATTGTTATGAAGAAAGAAGATACTGAAGGTTTAACTGGATCAGATTTTGCAGCTGCAAGATTTAGAAACAGATTAAGATTTGCTGCTGAAGGAGCAACCATTGGTGGTTTCTTTCCTTTACTTGGAAAACCTGCAGCGTTCGGTGCTAAGTGGGGATTATTTAAACCTGGTGCAGCCGTAGCTGGTGTTGGTCTAAAAGCTGTTGGTAAAGGAGTTGATTTAGGAGCATGGTTACTGTCAAAAGACCCTGTTGTTATTCCAAGTATAACAAAAGCAATAAGAAATAGTACTGCTTGGACTGGAGAAAAAATTTTTAATCCAATAGTACAATTAGGTATAAAAGATAAAGCTAAACAATTACCAGACTTTGAAAAATGGAGAATGTTTTCTGTTAATGCAGATGATCCATTAAAACAAAGATTAAAAAAATTTGATAATGTTTTATCTTGGTTTAGATCTATTGGAAAAAATACAGGACAACAATTTACATTAACTTCAAGAGCAGCTAGAGAAATAAAAGCAAAGTCTAGAACAATTGAAAAGTATATGGAGTCTTTAGAAAAGAGATCATATGATCTAGCTAAGTCATTTAAGAATCAGTACAATACTAAAACTACATCTCCTGCTAGTCAGGACCATTATTTAGATCAAGTGTTAACTTATTTAAAAGGTGATTTAAGACTGGATCAATTACCCTCTGTATTACAAAGCACTGCTAAAAATTTAAAAGGGGAATTAACAAAAGTTAAAAAAACATTTGGCGACATGTTACCAGAAGGTGATCTTAAGAAATTTATATTAAACAATGTTAATACTTATATGCGTAAATCGTTTGCAGTATTTACAAACCCATCTTATCAACCAGAAAAAGAAGTGTTTGATGGTGGTGTTAAGTATATGACTAATCTAATTAAAAAAAATAGAGACTTAAGAAGAGCAGCATTAGAAGAACCTTCTCATGCAAAATTTACACCTGATGCAAGAGTTAAAAAATATGCTGAAGTACTAGTAAAAAAAATGTTAAACAATGCTAAGACAAATGGTAGTGATCCTTTAGATATTTTACAACAAATTTCTAAAAAACAATTAAGATTAAAAGATATGGTTAGAACTGGAGAAGAACTACCAACAGCTATTAAAAAATTACTAGGAGAAGAAAATAATTTAAAAGCATCTGTATTAACTACTTCTTCTCATGCAATAACTCAGACCATTAATAAAAAACTAGCAGATCGTTTAGCAGCACTAGGTGTTAAAGAAGGTTGGTTATTTAAAGATGAAGCAAGAGCTACTGCAAGAGGAATTTTAGATGCAGAAAAGGTACATCATTTACCTGGACTTGGTTTCTTAGGATCAAGATTAGATAAACTATATGCATCAAAACAAATTGCAGGAGCACTTAGAGGTACACCTGGAAAATTAGATGACTTAATTCAAAATGGTGCTTATAGAGCTTTGTTACAATTTAAAGTTGCTACTCAGTTTGGTAAAACAGTTCTATCTCCAGCAACGCAAGTTAGAAACGTTACATCAGCAAGTTTATTTCCATTAGCTAATGGTCATATAGGTGGCAGAGCTAGTGTTTCTGAAGCATTTAAGATGACTTTAGATGATATTTTTGGTGCAGGTAAAGTACTAGATGAACAAAAATTAATTACCAACATAGAAGACAAGATTCGAAGAGGAGTTATTGATGAAAACATTGTGGCATCAGAGCTTGGAGCCGTATTAAAAGACATTAAAAAAGGATCTATTAATACATTAGATGGCCTTTATAACAAATTAACTAATGGTAAATTTATGAAAACCGCAACACGTATCTATGCGGGAGGCGATAACCTTTGGAAATGGTTTGGTGATGAATACGTTCAGTCACAATTAAAATCAACTTACAAAAATTTAGGTGCACTTAAGAAATGGTTTCCTGAAATACAAGGACAAAACTTTATAGCAAGAGACTTAATGAGTAATAAGCTTAAGACATATGATGATGCTATTAGAGAAGCTGCGTCATGGTATATTAGAAATACTTATCCAACTTACAGTAAAGTACCAGAAGCCATTAAAGCTATTAGAAAATTACCATTTGGTAATTTCGTATCGTTTCCTGCTGAAATGATGAGAACTAGTTTTAATATTATGGATATTGGTATGAAAGAAATAGCATCTAGCAATGCTGCTTTAAGACAAATTGGTTATAGAAGAATGCTAGGAGCATACACCGTGTTAGGTGGAGCAGGGAGCGCGGCTCTTAATATTGCATCAGAACTAACAGGAACAAGCTTAGAAGAATTAGAAGCATATAAATCTTTTGCTGCAGATTGGAACAAAAATTCCATATTATTACCACTAGATAAATGGGTTAAAGGTAAAGGAAAAGCTATTAATTTTTCATACTTTAGCCCTTACGATGTAGTTCAAAGACCATTTGAAGCTATGTTTGCTACATGGAAAGAAGGTAGATTATCCAATGATAAAAGAATGGATATATTTTTATCTTCGATGGGCGATACTCTTAACGAAATGTTTAACTCATTTGTTTCAGAACCAATTGGGTATGAAAGAATTATTGACGTACTTCCAAGAGGTAAGTTTGGTAGAGAAGGTCAGAAAAAAGCAGGAGGTTTTGTTTATTCTAGAACTGATTCCCCTGGTGATATATGGATGAAAAGTTTAGTACATATATTAGAAGGTGTAGAACCAGGAGTGTCTACAACAGGTAGAAAAATTGCAAGTGGTCTTGAAGGAGAATTAAAAACAGGTGGACAAGCCTATAGTTTAAGAGATGAAGTCCTTGCATTAATGTCTGGTATTAGAATTATAGATGTCGATGTACCAAATAATTTAGATTACAAAATTACAGGTTATCAAGTTGATAAAAGAGCTGTAACAAAAGCTGAAAAATTTTATAGTTTAGATAATGCTACAGATAGAGGACCAGATACTTTAGCAGCAGAATATAATCAAATAAATGAAGAAGCCTTTAAAGTTCAACAAGACTTTCATTACCTATTACAAGATGCTTTTAAGATAGGGTTAAGTAGACAAGATGTTATAAGAATATTAAGAAAAAGAAAATTAGGTAAAAGAGAAATTGGTGCACTCTTAAGAGGTAAGTTTATTCCATTCAGATACTCTGCAGACCTTATGAATAAAAGATATTTAAAAGCTAAAAAAGCAAATCCAAATGCAATTAAATCTTTCTTTTTTCCAAGATCAGAATTAAATAAAGTTTATAGAAGTTGGAGAGGAAAAAGTTTAAAATATCCTGAAGACGAAGGTGGATCAATATTAGATACAATAAAAGATGCAATCATTTCTCCTGCAGGAGCAGCGGAACCTATTATAGATACATCTAACATGCAAACAAGTAGGATAGAAACACCACCATTGCCAAAAACACCAGAACCTATAAGGCAAACAGGCGGTTTAGCTAGTATAAAGAACCCAATAACAGGCTTGACACGTACGCAGAGTGCACTACTATCGCCAAGTGAACAAGTGATTGCAAGGAGAACATAATGGCACTAAAAATTTCAGAAGAAGCAGCAGTACAAATGCCTATGAAGACGGTAGCCTCGTTGATCTGTATGGTCGCGATTGGCACCTGGGCTTACTTCGGTATCATTGAGACGCAAAACAAATTGAGCACGCAAGTAGAGTTAATGCAAAAAGATTTAGTGGAGAATACAGATTTTAGAATCAAGTGGCCGCGGGGCCAATTAGGAAGTCTTCCGGCTGACTCAGAACAATTTATGATGATCGAGGATCTTTATAAGACTACTGATAAGTTAAACGCACACATAGAAAACATGGCTTTAAATAAAGTCAACATAGAATTTTTAAGAAAACAAATGGATAAAGTTTTAGAAGACATAGAAAAACTTAAAGATCAAAATAGAGATATGCATTATAAAACTAATGGAGGTCATCAATGATCGAGACAGTGGTCGCCTTGCTTATGTTTGTAGGAGCAGAAATCAAGGAACACAGAATTCAATTAGAAGGCATGGCTCAATGCTTACGAGGCAAGCGTACAGCGGAGAGACAGTACCAACCAAACGTGCAATACAAATGCATCAAGAGTAAGGCTGAACTAGAGAAAAATATTGATGGTTCTTTAACTATTAAAAAACTTATATTAGAATAATCATGAAAAAAGAAAACGCATTACAGCGAATTAATTCGCACGAAAAATTATGTAGAATCATGCAAAAACAAACTCACGAAAAAATACATTCTATTGAGAAACAAATACATAGAATAGAAAGCATATTATTAGTAGCATCAGGAGCATTGATTACTGGTATGGCATATGTTATATTTACTTTATTAACAAAATAAAAGGTAGGAGATTATGCAACTATCAAAACATTTTAAACTTGAAGAGATGACCAAGAGTATGACGGCAACTCGAAAAGGAATCGACAACTCACCAGGAGCAGGTGATATTAAAAATTTAGAAAACGTATGCTACGAGATACTCGAACCGCTTCGTGCACATTTCGACAAGCCAATTATGATTACATCGGGCTACAGGTCTGAGGCGTTGTGTGAAGCGATAGGATCGAAAAAAACGTCGCAGCACGCGCGGGGCCAGGCGGTCGATCTAGAAATTGGTGGCGTGCCCAACATTAAAATTGCTTACTGGCTACAAAACAACGTAGACTTTGATCAATTAATTTTAGAATTTTACAATCCAAACGATCCAGCAGGTGGCTGGGTGCACGTGAGCTATAACGAAGCAGGTGCAAACAGAAAACAAGTACTAACTTATGATGGGAAAAGCTATGAAAATGGCCTCCCAGACATGAAATGGGAAGGGGGAAGAGTAAAAGGATGAGAGCAATTTTAAAAGAGATAAGAAAATTTGTTAATAACCATCATGGATATATTTTATTAGGAATTCTTATTGTAATTTACCTAAAATAGTATATATAAAGAGTAAGAGTGCTTTAGGAGGCTCTTAATTATTAACTGTCTAAACAAGGAGGTTACTATGACTGATCTAATAAACTTAAATAATTTCCTAAACAACGCAAT
>Ga0209645_1001897_pt1 | contig 10200 bp, 14 predicted proteins | sample ETNvirenome_6_30_FD_184070 | JGI IMG/M metagenome (GOLD analysis project Ga0209645, IMG submission 184070) | Marine viral communities from the Pacific Ocean - ETNP_6_30 (SPAdes) (version 2) | ecosystem: Environmental > Aquatic > Marine > Oceanic | place: Pacific Ocean | collected 2013-06-19
GTTCTTGAGGTCTGCCCAGTTCTCTTCCTTGTTGGGTTCCTTGTAACTGATGTACACGAAATCTAGGTCGCTTACTCTGATTCTATCTGCCATGCGAATCCTTTCTCCTGTATTCCTTCCACCCAGTATGGGTCTCCGGCATGGAACACCAATCCATTATCGCTAGGTGACAGCGTTGGAAATTGTCTTGCCGTGCTTGTTTTTGGTTTTTCAATTATTTCATCGCCTTTCAAGATAAACATTTCTTCACCCGCCCGTTGCACCTGTAGTTTTTTCTCTAGGCTGACTTCTATCTCTTTGCCCTGTATTTTAACGTAGTGCTTTTTGTTACGTTCTGGCAGTTGGGCCATTGCTTCAAAAAATCCTGGCATTGAGATCCTCCGGTATTTTTTTGTTGTGATAATGCACTATCCTGTGTTGCCTGTAGCCACCCATGTATAGAGTTTCATTGGTTCTCACAGGATACAGGTAGTTGTCGTTGTCCATACCAGGACTGACCCTGTTTATGCTTGACTTGTTGTGCATGAATTTGAACCATTCGAAATCAACTTTCTTAGTCTGCAATGGATCCTGTATCTTGTTTGCCAGGGCATACACCACATCCGTGGTTGGTTGCTCATCATGGCAATTAACCAACATGTGCTGTCTTACCTCCTGCCAGTTCAATGTGATTGTCTTACACAGATCAAAGAACGACTTTGCACGGACGCTCTTTCTAAAATAGTGTAATCCATTGTAAACATCTGGCAATGAATTACGCACGAACAATTTCCTGTAACTGCTTTGGCGACATACTTCATCTTTGTAGTTCCGGCAATGGTATGAGAAAACTTGATCGTGTTGCCATAGATGGTTCCACCACCAATCAGTGTTGCTTGTGAAAAGCATATCTGCTTCCAGTTTTATAGTGTGCGTGAATGGAGTGAGATTGAATGCTTTGTATTCGTTGCTCAACTTCCAACTTTCGTTGGCACTTGCATCATTTGTCAGCACCCTAACGTGGTCAAATAACTGGTCCTCCACTGGTTTGTCAGTTACTATGCAAACTTTATTTTGCCTATTGTGCTTTTTGATGCTACTGGCCAGCGTCCTGCTTAGGTCTATGTAGTCAGTGTCGCTGTTGTTCAGAGCGAACCATAGAAATCCTTTATCCATTACACCACTCCTTGTCCATTATATGCACGTCCTGTAATTTTGTAAAATTCACGTTGCCGTCTAGTTTGAACACCACACCCTCGTCATCGCTGTCAATTATCGACACACGATCTCCCAGCATCGGCATTGGCGTTGGAATTTTGCTTCCAATCTGTAATTGATGTAGTGCTATCGCGAAAGCGTAATCATTCCTATAGTTTGCGTACCTTATCCTATAAAGATTAATGTAATGGACGTAAAATTTTTGCACGTGCTTTATCATGTCAAACACTGCACGAGCACGATCGCCTTTCTTGAACAATGTCACTGTCGCCCACACCAACGGCAACACACTTTCGTCTTTGCCCTCGATTATGTCCTGACCTGTCAAATCATCTACCTTGTCATGCAACAGCACATCAAAGTCTGTCTTGCTGAGTTCGAACAGGTAGTCAGAAAAAACAAAATAATCGCAGTCCATTAATATTGTTTTGGTGTATGGAGAATGATCATAGGCGAGGCTCCTCTCCATGTTGTGCCACGCAATTTTCTTGCCCCTGTATGACCTTTTGTTACCGGCCTTTGGTTCAACTAATTTGTAGTTGATCATGCCCATGGGTTTGAATTTCTTGAAAGTGGCCATGTCTGTGACCACTGTTATTTCTAATCGGAGATACTTTTTTATCTGTTCGATACATCTCTCCGCCAACTTGTGGTACCGCACTTCCGGAGTGTCAAAGCAGTATAGTAAAACACCAGTTGTCATCAGGATCTCTTTTTGGCAAGATCTTGGTGTAACTGTTGATATGCGTTTAATGTCTCCTGATTTCTTTCGATGAGTTTGTTGAGAAAATCTTCTGGTTCTGTGATATGACAGGGATTGTCATTTACATCCAACACATAAAAATCTTGCTTCTGTTGTTTGAGTGTGCTCACTAGATTTATGGTGTTGGCGTCGGCCACAAATAACCTTTCATTGTAGGCCATCAGTTGCCTAGACCGCATTCGTTCCAATGCGTTCTTCTTTGCCTGTGCTACCTTGAAGTTAAGGTCAGAGTATTTCTTGAGATTGCCAATATCCATAACTGTATTATACAGTTAATTATTGGTAAGTGCAATACCGGTAAAAATTTATTATGCAGTTGTGTTGGATACTGTCGCTGAACTTGATATTGACGCCACACTTGCAAGACCCTGTGCTGTCGTTGGGTTCATTGTGTGCATCGCAAAGTCAGTCTGTCCAATGAAGTTTGCATATTGGTCAACACCTGATGTGTTACCACTTGTGAATTCACTGTCTCCACTGTCAGCATCTGTGAGTGTCATCTTGACCGTGACAATAGTGTCTGATCCGTATGTTCCGTTGTTGACTTTCGCTTCACCCTTCAGTGTCATTGAAGTGTATGTGCCTGAGTTCTGTGTCAAAAGGAATATAGTCTGGTAAGATGTTGTAAGGTCAGATACTCCAAGAGCAAAACCGTCTGTTGTTAATGTCTCACCTGATCCTGATCTTGTTGATACAACTGAACCTATGTCGAAGTTACCCATCGCAGTGATCAATTCATCTACTGATGAATCCTTTGATGTTGCTGAACCGCCACCATTTCCGTTTCTGGTCAATTGTATTCTGATTTTACCACCAGCGTTAAAGAAGTGCCTTAGGTTGTCTCCTGATCCAAACGTTACTGATAGTTCAACTGTGTGTGATCCTGTCCATCTAGTAGATGATGTAGCACTCTGTAATTCTGCTGATTCTGAAATAGCAGTTGCTGATGTGCATCCACCCGCCACTGAAGCCGCTAACGTTGCCAAGTCTGCCTCTAAGGCCGCCTTAATTCTGATAGGGTCTCCTGCAGTCACCTGTGTTCTTGCAGTCATTGAATCGTTTGTGTGATTGGCTATGTTGTCGATTCCTGTCATCAATGTGTTCCATTGAGCCGCTTTGATTGTGCCAGCCGATGGTGACACTGTTGCGATATGTGTCTGTCCAAGTCCATATACTCCTGAACCTGTTCCTGCGAAATGATTGTATCCGAATGGACTTGATGAACTGTTGACGAAAGTGTTGTACTGATCGTCTAAAATTTTATCCCCTGCTACGTATGCCATATTATTATTTAACTCCTATCACACATTCTGTTAATGTAGTTTCTACGTTATATTTATGCTTAATTAACCTACCTAGGGTGTTAAACGCTGTGCATTCGTCTAGATCGGCCACCCTTGCCTCACCGTTTCCTGCTGATACGATACGGTCACCTGCCTGGCCGGTGCCATTGACCTTAACATAAACACGCCCTTTCAATGCTATCATAGGGTGTGTTTCGTTGTTACCCGCTTGGGCATTCATTAAAAAAGCCGGACTCTCGGACACAACACCAAAAACAGCGTTGTCCAGTTCCTTGTTGCACTTCGTCACCTCGGCATGTCCGCCTAGTATCACAACATCACCCACTTCCACTTCACAATCTGATTCATAACGCTCGGCTAAATCCGCGTATTGTGCCGCTGTGGATGTTGCATGTACCACATTTGCCCTTACATCCACAAGTGTGGGTGCTGATAATTCGTTTTGTCCGCCACCTGACTTGAATGCTGTCCAGGCACCGCCTGCGTTTCCGTGTATAGTCGTGCCATCATCAGCAAACGTTTCATCCCATACCCAGTACAGGTCTTGTTCTGTCGCAACAGATGTTGCACCTCTATTGACCTTAAGTCCAGAATAATTTGGCATTCCTGAGTTAGAAGAAACATTTCTGTTCAACTCAATTATGTTGTCTTCCACAGTCAGTGTTGATGTGTTACTAGTGACAGTATCTCCGTCTATGGTTAGGTTTCCAGTTATTCTTAAATCTCCCGACATGTCGACATTACCTGTGCTACCTGTCATAGTCATCACAGTTTTTGTTACACCACCGTCATTAACTTTGAAACTGATATCCCCGTCAGAAGTAACATTCGATATGGAGAAGTTGTCTCCTGTCATTGCCATTTGTATGTCTGATCCAGCACCTATCGTGATACCTGAATCATTCAACACACCCAATGATCCCGATGTGGTATCATTCTCTGTTGATTTTAGGAAAGTTGATGCCGCCGCACCACCTAGTGCATCAGAATCTGTAGAAGTTCCTCTGAATTTTGCACTGGCAACTGTGCTTGAAAGTTGAATACCCTGTGCCACTGTCGCAAACCCGGCCGATATCAACGCCGCCGCGTTTGTCTCACTAGAACTTGGTGTAAATGCGAGGTTGGATATGATTCCAACCACTGTGTCTTGTGTTACTAATTTTAAGATTGATCTGTTAACACCTGTGTTATCCAACACTGTCTCGGTAACAACCTGTGTTACTCCTGATCCAGCAACTGTTGTTGGTCCTATAAGTGACCATGCTGTGCCAGTGTAAACGTACAACTGGGTGTTCGCAGTGTCAAACCAAAGGTCACCTTTGACTGCATTTGTTGGCGCAGTTATTGAATTTGTTGTAGATCCAACCGGTTTCCATTTCGCCCCGGTATAAACATTGATCTGCTTGTTTGTTTGATCGTACCAAAGTTGTCCAGTAATTTTGTTTGCGGGCGATGAGGTGTTATTAAAATTTTCTAATACCTTAACAAAGTTCTCATTCAGTTTTTCACCAAAACCTGCGTAACCCTTCCCGAACAGTGTCAGGTCAGTTGTAGCGGTATCGATCGTGCCGTCCGCCAGTGTTACTAGTAATGTACCAAATGTGTTGTTAATTTTATAAGCCATATACGGATATTTATGCTTCGATCAAAGGCTTTGTGTATCGGCTAAAAGGCGTGTAAAATCCGTCTAATCTGTTGTTGTACCCGGGATCTGCTTTCATTAGGTGCAACGTGAGTCCTGTCTTGTACTCTGCTCCCTGTTCCCTGAAATCTGTTGGTGCGTGTAACACGCTGGCATCATGCACTATTGCGTTTTTTGGTTTCCATTCAAATATTTTTTCTATACTGAGTCCCTCGTAGATGCTCATGGGTATGTGTTTGGGCATGATCTTCTCTAGTATTTTCATGTCCTTTTCATTATGATCTATGTTCTCAACACCATACTCTCCGTAGTCTTGGTGCCTCACCACATTGGCATAATTGGCAAAACTTCCTATGTGTCTGCCCTTCATGAAGTGTGTCGCCCTGCCCCGGTATCTCTGATTGAATGTCACGTAATGGGTGGCAGATATTTTATCAAGATCTATTGGTATGATGATGTCCTTGAAAGGCCTGTATCCATTGATGTGCGTCACAGAATCGGTGTGCAATCCATACGGCCTGATGGATTTGAAGAATTGATCTCCGACGCTCATGGGATCATCAATTGCTACATCGCTGTAGAACACGACGTCATCACCAAAGTGTTCGTATATCTTTGGCCTTATCAAATCGTCTATGTCTCTGATGGCCATCGGATAAGTGATATGTAATACGTGGTCGTTGATGTTCAAGCCTATCTTTTCAAAGTTGTCCTTGAAAAACTGCGACAGGACATCACGTTCAGTGTCATTAATAAAATCCTCCACAACATAACTTGGCTCGTTTTGGTCTTGGAACAAAGACGTGTTGGGATCATGGATTATGTCCATGGCCTTAAGTTCGTCCTGTGTGAAGGGCCTATCTGTTTTGTATTTCATTTGGTATCCTCTCTATGATCTCCTGCCATGGATGCCTTATGCAGAATTTCAACATCAGCCTGTCATAGTTCACTGGTTCTACCCAGTGTTTCAATTTTCCATTTTCCAATAACACACACTCGTAGGGCACCTGTTCCCCCTCGACCACCATGACCGGTTGCTTGTCAAACAGATTTATCTGTATGCTCGTCATGTCATCCTCATCAACGTGTGGTGGCACGCTGTTGTTCGCAAAAAGGTACGCGAATCTCGGATATGTGTTCATTCCCCATATGCCAAGATCTTGTTCCACTTGTTTTGTGAGATGACGTATGTCCGAATCTTGTTGCAAATACACTTTCCACCATGACAACTTCTGTTCGTATTTCTTCCACTGGTACCATTCACCACGCTGGTGTATGTCGAAGAATATCTTTCTGTATTTTTCCTTGTCAATTCTGTAATTAAGATGGATCAAGTTCATAAGCGTGTTTGCCCTTAAAAAATTTAAGACATTTATAGAATTCTATGCAGTCATCTATGTCTTCCTCAAAAGATATGTTTAAATTTATACGTTTGTTGTCATTGTTGAATACTGCGTGTCTGGTCTGTGTGTTAAGGAAAATAGGTGCAGTAGTTTCACCATTTTCAAAAGTGCATGGTGCGTAATTATCCGACAAGGGATATATCAATGCTGTGTTCCTTTTGCCACCATCCGTGTGCCATTCCTGAACGGCGTTGGGACGAATCATAAGCAGGTAACAGTTCCTGCCATAGAAATTCATTTTCAAGTCATAAAAGTTCAAAACACTGGGCAGACCTGACTTTGTAGATCTATGCACAGTCCATTCGTCGTCTTTGAGATTCATTCCTATATCTAGGAGTCGTTTTTTTACTTCGGTTGGCAGGAACTCGTCCAGTTCATAATGTGTTAGATCACTAGGCATCTTTGCATTCCTCTCAAATCATTTTCTGGAAATTTTGTGTTGTGCCATTTGCCGTTGAACTTTTCGGCCAGCCAGTCGTCATCATAAAAAGTCCATAACCACTTGTCTGTTTTTAGGTAGAACACTTCATGGTTTGATATCTGTTCCCACATATCCGGTTTCAAATCCCTGAACCAACAAACTTTTTCATATGCAAACCTATCTTTGTTCGAATAGTAAGAAATATAGATATTTGCACAATGTTTTTTCAGTGTTGCCAATATATCCTGCGTTTCCTCAAAGGTGTGATGTGTAAAGACCGAAAATGCAACACACACGTCAAAATTATTTTGTAGCGTCAAATCCTCATCGCCATTTTTGTTGTACATGTAGTTGTATCCATTGTAGTATTCAAACTTATAGTGTGGGAATTCAAATTTGTTTTTGTTGATTGTGTCTTCCTTTATGTCCATGCCCACATAGTTTCCATGTGGCTTAAATCGTACGAAGTTTGCCCTGTTACAGCCAAAGTCTAAAACAGACTTGCCTTCGAACTGTGTATATTGTTCGAAGTACGCTCTTACATCATACTCAAGATAGGTTTTCAAACCCGACATCATGGACCCCCATATGAAATACTATTCTTTCTTTTGACGGAGATCTTACTCCGTGTGGTTTCTTTGTGTTGAGCACCACCATGGAATCATACAAGATGCTATCCTTGTCTGTGCCGTCATCAAAGTAAAGTTCTCCTGTGTTATCCGTGATAGGAATAACGAAAGAACACTTGCTCTTGTTATCAACGTGTATGGGAAGTTCTCCCCCCGCTAACACCCTAAAAAAGTTACACCTAAATTCTCTTGGTCTGAGACCAAACTCATTCCAAATACTTTTTATCAACCTCAACAATTTGCGATCGAAATTGTGTATCTCTTGCACGTAAAATTTATTCATTTCTTTTCCGCCTGTGGCCTCATCCACATACTCTGAGTACAACTGATTACTATCTTCCCATTTGCCGTTGAAGTAGTCATCCCAGAAATTGACTGGTACTTTGTAGTCAGTCTCTATAAAAAAATCTTTATGCCACTTCTTTTTCATATGCTTTCTCGTAATCAAATGCGATTCTATGTAATAACCTTTTTTCCATTCCTTCGAACTGCCATCTCTTGTGTATGCTCAACCATTGCTCCGAGATAACAAGATCATTGTCCTGCCATTCATGATGGTATATGTATTTCTCCCGGGTGCAATGACCTTTCAAAAATTTGTGCAGTTCTCTCCACTGTTCTTTTGTTGCTCCTTCCACTATATCATACACTTGTTGGAACGGAAAGTAAAGTCCTTTTTTACCTTCTTTGTTGGTATGCACAAGATCGATTGGATTTTCATAGTTTATTTTTTCTTTTGCAACCGCCATGTCACTGAATGATCCAACTTTGTAACCAGATGCGTATTTTATGCCTTCGAGTTCTTTTTGCATGTTTATTGACAGATCATTGAACGCCATTTCTTGGTTGATCCAACTGGTTCGAGATCCCTTGCTACCCTTGACAGCATACAACCAGACAAACGGATATCTCTTTTTCGCATTAGCGTGATGCGTGTGCCAGTCTAGTTCTTCATCATGACCGAACAGGCCTTTTTCGCCCTTATCATTTAATTCTCCGGTTACTCTTATTACCCCTGGTTGTATCAATATGCGTTCCTTTTCTGCTTGATCTCTGCCATGATCTAATTTTACTGTGCCAATGCTAGAAGCGATGCGAATTTGATCTTCTATGGTGAGGTCTTGTTTTCTAAAAATCACCACGTAGTGCCTGTTACACAATCTCGCCACTTCATGCAGTTGTAGATCAGAAAGAGTTCTGATGTCTTCGTGTATTGTAAGTGTCCAACCGTTACTGTCTAGCGATGATTTCATCTAAATCCTGTTGTCCTTGCAAAGATATGATTATGTGGGACCTTGTTGTTGGACCTTTGTTCCAGGCCGAATGCCTCATACCTTGATTCAAGAACCAACAAGATCCAGGTTCCATTGTCTGATAATGTTTCTCTCCGGACTTATCAACGCAGTAGAAACCACACTTCTCATTAGTTGTTATAGGTATGTGGAAACGCACAGAGTAATCTGTGTTGTAGTCTATGTGTTCCGCCACGTAGGCTCCTGGATCCATTATCGCTATCCTGGCCCTTGTTGTTTCGGCTTTGAACGAATTTATTACCTCTTCGAGATAAGTTCCTTTTACCCAATCCTTGACCTTATTGTAATGACGTTCGTCTAACCTGCTCTTTGGAATCTTTTTTTCATAAACCCTTTTCTCCTCATCAGGATTATACTGTGTGAGTGCTATCTGCTTGTAAGGCGATCCGTTGACTTCGTACTTGCCGTTCTCGTCTTTTTGTATGTAATTCTCAAAAGGCTTTACGTAATTTCTGTAGTCCCATGCCATCCTTTTGTTGCCAAGTCCTTCACGCAGTTCAGATTCTGCTACATCATTGTCCTGTAAGAACTTGTAAGCATCTTCAATGCTGTCAAACTTCAGTCCAAATGCTTTTTGCAGTTTAGGTGATTTGCCTCCAACTTTCACACCATATCCATACTTTGTCTTGAGGTCATCCTCAGCGACAGGCATGTCCTGTACAACCTTTATCATTTTATCCACATCAAAAGTTTGATCTAGTTTTATAAAAGGTGGCAATTCGTATCTAGTCTTTAATTTCATAGGTTCCTTTGTGTTGCCAACACGCTTCGTGTTTTGGATCACACACCGCTACTTTTTCAGGGTGCATTTTCCATTCCGTGTTGGTCTTTTCGCCTAGTTCTATAAAAAGTCTCTTCATAAATCCTGGGTTACGGCATCTGCTAATGAACACTTTCTTGTACCCTGCCTTCTTGGCAAAGGCCAACTGATGTTGCACTGTGGCCACCAAGTGTGGCCTAGCGATAATTCTGCCGTTCATCCTCAATTTAGGATGTTCCCAATACCTATTTAATATACGTGCTTCACCTGATTCATAATATTCAGGCCTGTGCCACACGGAACTGAAACCTAGGATCTCATCTTGCTTCAGTAACACTGTGATGCAATCGAAAGCAAACCAATCTATGTTCTCATAGTTGCTCGCTATCTCGTCAGATCCGAAATCTATGTCTTTCAACTGGCGTAATAGATCTGTTCTCTCTTCGGGTGCGAAAGTCAAAACATCACACTCGCTGTTTTTATCAATAAAATTTTTATCTCCAAAGGTGAACATTGTCCCAAAACTCCTGTTTCTTTTTGCCATGCACTAGAAGATGCACACGTTCTTGATCTGAATTGTTTTCAACGTAGTGTTCGTAGTGGATATTGAGCACCAATGGCATTCCAGGCCTGTAATCCACTTCTTTGCCATTCAGCACGAACTTGTTGCCTTCGGGGTAACTCAAACATATATTGAGAGGTTCTAGCCAATTTCGTTCTGGCACGTCAATGTGCCTCGTGATGTAACCTTTTGGCCTTATCACTAAA
>Ga0209645_1001898_pt1 | contig 10200 bp, 11 predicted proteins | sample ETNvirenome_6_30_FD_184070 | JGI IMG/M metagenome (GOLD analysis project Ga0209645, IMG submission 184070) | Marine viral communities from the Pacific Ocean - ETNP_6_30 (SPAdes) (version 2) | ecosystem: Environmental > Aquatic > Marine > Oceanic | place: Pacific Ocean | collected 2013-06-19
CCAGGCAGAGTAAAACGTAGTGGAGCAAGTTGTAAAGGTTCTGTTACCAGTCTAAGAGCAAAGGCTAAAAAGTATTCAGGTGAACGTGGTAAGATGTACCACTGGTGTGCCAACATGAAGTCTGGCAAGAAAAAATCTAAATAAATACTAGCATGACACAACTACAGATCGTTCAACACGATAATTGGTTCCGCGACTTTGTTATAGACATGGGACGTAGAGGACCAACCCATCTTAGAGATATGGCACAGCATTGCCCAGAAAACAACGAATCAAATGTATTTTGTTGGCTTAATGAATATCACAAGCAAAGTCATTATAAACCAATAGAAGAAATCAATAAGTCGCAACCATATACTTACATCATTAGTATAGACGGATGTGACGAAGATACTTTAGCAGAATTAATGTACTATGGCAGAGAAATGCTTTTACAAGATTTAGTTCGTTCACCGATTAGTAAAGAAGCACACCAAGACTTAAACAATAATAGCCGAGCATCTCTTGTTATAGAAAATACTGCCGAAGGTCACGCAAGTTTCCAACTGTTCAATGCTATACATGTTCTTGTAGCACTACTAGATGTGCCGTACAACAAAGTATTTTATACAAACAGTACAAGTAACATTGAGGAATGTTATGAAAGATATTTACTAGATCGACCGTATGCCTTAATAGAAAAAATTAATGTTTTTGGTAGCGGCGAGTGGACGGAACAAGTATGCCAACTAATGCTGGAGGATGTCTATAACTTAGAAATAAATGATGATTATTGCGAATTTAATAATCCATTACCAGAAGAACAAACAAAATTAATGAGTGTTGATCCATTGTGTACAAGTTACTTAGATAGTATTACACCAGACTTATATAGGCCGCACTTGTTTATGTTCAAGCACATGAACGCAAAGAGAGGGCACAGGACAGCATTTCTTAGCGAACTCAATTCTAGAGGCTTGTTAGAAAAAAATATGTTTAGTACACCTAATGATTGGCCGTCAACATTTGCTGGTGCTGAAGAATATTTACGTGAGTGGTTTTGGGATAAAAGGCAATTTGAATTTTATCACGACTACATAGCAAAGTTAGAAGAACTAAAACCTAAAGTTCCTACGTTCATTGACCGGGAACATAATTTATTAGACTTTGATCCTAACATTAATTTCAGTAGTGATCAACAAATGTATTTTAACGCAAGGCGTAATTGTGACATAGAAATTATTGGCGAAAGCGAATTTAATGGCTCGCGATTTATTACAGAAAAGTTTTTTAAAGCAGTAATATTTAAACAGCCATTTATAATGTTAGGTACAGCAGGTACCTTAGAAGAAATTAGAAGAAACATGGGATATAAAACTTTTGCTCCATACATTAACGAAGGGTATGACGGTAACGATGATACCAAACAACGTATTGATATGATAGCAGAAGAAATAGAAAGGCTAACAGAATTAAAGAAAGATCCTGAAAAATGGAGAGAATGGTATGAGGGTATCAGACATATTGTTACATATAATTACAATACATACGTTAATAATTTAAGAAAATTAGCAGAAATTAATTCGTTAGAAACTAAAGTAGCCAGGATAGGTGGCCTCCAAAAGGCACATGACGAGATGTCTAATAGATAAATACAACTATGCGTATTAAAGAGGTTGACAAAAATATAGATTCGTTCTATAATACTATCAATGAAACAGTAGCAGGTGCTATTGCTGGTGTGGCCATGCCAATGTTCGCAGAGCCAATAAAACGCAAACCAGCAAAGAAGAAGAAAAGCAAGAAGAAAAAGAATGCGTAGCATAGAAAGTAAACACGGTTTAACATACATTATGGGACGAGAAATACAATTTGTGGAGTCCCTAAAAGAATTTGGTACATTGTACAAAAACAAACTAGACGAAAATCAACTCTATATTGCCGAAGATTTAAGGCGCAGAGACATAATTAAACTAGTAAAACTAAAAGATGGAAACAGTGGATACAGACTATATGCAACAAACAAACCAATCTGATATTAATTTATCCGAAGAACTCGAAGTTATCCTATCTGGTATTATATCTAAACTTGATGTTTATGATGTAATAGATGATGGGCATAATTATAGTGTGATCAATCTTAAAAACAATGATATTCTATATGAAAATCTTAATTTAAGAATGGTAGGAAATGTTATTGCCGCCGCCCTTAACACAGGTGAAGAAGTCAGTTATAGTGCTATTGAAAAGTTAATAAGATACGAACAACAAGCAGTTTCCAAAATGGTTGAAATCAATTTATACGAAGAATTAGCAGATAATACTACTGATTATGACAAACAAGACCTGTATGAAATCAAACTTCAAGAAGCAGAATTGAAGTGTAAAACAGCAGTAAACAAAATTCTACATAACGCCCGACTTATAATAACCTCATAAAATTGCTCTCTTTGATAAATATAACTATTAGAAGGGACTACTATGAAAGTTAATCAATTTAATTCAAACAACATTAATAGACTAGTAAAAATTCAGAAATATCTTAATGAAAATTACGATATAAACGTTGGTAAAATTTTACCGCAGAAAAAATTAGATACTGCTTATAAAAACGTTGAGCAGAGAATTGCTAATCTACGAAATAAAGGAACAAAATTCCAACAAGATCCAAATTATGGAATGAATATTATGGTCAGAGATGCCTTAGGTATCATGATCAACGAAGGCATGTACTACGAAGGCGAAAACTTCCGTAAACTCATGGACGAACTATATGAGTATGGTTGCTCACTAGCAGAAAGTGGCGATGATTACGATACAGTAATGTCAAGTTGCGGTAAGAAGTACGAAGTAATGCCAGCAAGATACCCAAAAGAAATGGTACTTGCCGCACTAGGTGAACAACTAAGACCAATGTACGAAGTTGCTCCAGCAGTTGGAGCCGCACTAGCCGGAGCCGCTAGAGCAGGTGCTATGGGTTTTGGAGCAGGCGCAGGAGCCGGAATGGCAGGTGCTGATGTTAACCTAAACGCAGAAAGAATGAATGAATTAAAAGATGCGCCAGTTGAATTGTCCCCAACTGACAGACTACATCAAGGCTTAGCAAAAATTCTTAAGAAAGACCCAGACCAATATGGCGTAGGCGAATTATTTGCTGAATTAGAAAGTATAGATGTAAAACAAGCAGACGCTCTACATGATGCGTATGCTGATGCCTGTAAGGCAAAAGGAGAAGAACCAATGGATTTCAAAGAATCAATAGAAGAAAATACTGACATAGACTCATTTTTAAATGAAATAGTCGAAGATATGGTAACAGAAGAAATTGCCGGTACATCAGTAGAAGAAGCAGAAGTTGTTATGGCGGCTAGAGCATTAAGTAACGACATCCAAGATCACATTGAAAGACTTGGCAGAATGGTAAACGAAGATATTCCTGCTATTGCTGACAGTATGTCACATGAATTTGGCTTAGATAAAGCACAAAGTTTTAAAACAGGAATGGAAGAGTTATTAGCAAGTACACTAGATGCCAACAAAGCATGTAAAGATGGTATTGATAATATCTTAGGCGGAATAACAGGCGAAGGTTCAGTAGCAGACGCACCAGCAGATATGGGCATGGGCGGAGACGATATGGCTATGGACGAGCCAGCATTAGATGACGCATTACCAATGGACGACTTTGATGGAGCCGATGCTGAAGCAGGACCAATCGAAGAGCCATTAGGTAGATCAGAAAAAGAGTAATCAATGAGGTCTATCGAATTCATCCTTACTGAAGGTGAAATAGATGAACTAACATCTGATATAGCCGATTTAGTATTTGCTAAAAAAGGTCAGAATGTTCAAAAAATGGACTTCAAAGAATTTCTTAAAGATATTAAAGAAAGAGGACACTTAGAAGTTTCAGCACAATTATTAAGAGACATATTGGAAAGATTGCCAATAGTACAAAATGTAACACCAGACACAATAGAATTTAAGGGAAATATACCCGACGACATGGACCAAGATAGCATCGAGGACATGGGAGCAAAGGTTAGTTCAATGGCTGACCAAGAAGCAATGAAAGGCGTAAAGGCGGAATTATAAAATGGCAGACATATTTATAAATGCCACTGAGGCAAGAAAACAAACTAGAGATAGTGTTATAGTTCTTAACGAAGTTAGAGCATTAGAAGCCAACGTCTTAACTCAAGTAAATGCTGGTAACTTAGATGTTACAGTATCCACCGGTACTACTATTACTAATGGTACCACTTATTATCAAGCATATAATAATATCACAAGCAATACTACTTTAACAGATCAAATTTCTACTGTCAAAAAGTATTTTACCGATAAAGGTTATTCGGTAAATATCAGTACAAACGCAGGTACTGGTAATACTTTACAGTGGAAAATTAAGTGGTAAAAAATAAACTTCATAAATTTGGTTGTAGTTTTTCTACACATAGGTTCTTTAATTTAGAGCCAGGTGATTACCCACATGACCCATCTAACTATGCCAGTATAGTTGCTACCCACTTTGATCTAGAAGTACAAGGATATGCCCGTGAAGGCCAAGGTAATAGTTTTATTTTAAAAGAATTAAACGAAAACAGGCATTTGTTTGAACCTAACGATATTGTAATCGTACAAATAACCAATCCTGACAGACTTTACAACAGACTCGAATGGTTCGGTGATATCAAAGTACACGAACTATTAGACCCACCGTCACGTTTAGTAGAAATTAGTAACCTAAGCAAAGACGATATAAAAACATTTGGATATGTGTATACGTCACTTTTTGAAGATAAAGTACAGACGCACAATTTATACTGTGATTCTATAGTAAGCACATGTATGACATTACCTTGTAAATCCGTAATACTTCCTTATCTAAATAGAAAAGAATACGAAGAAAAATTTAAAGACTTTGATAATATTATATTTTCAGATAATCCATGGAACTATATGAACTTAGATCATGATAACTTTAGATTTGATCATTTGACTGACGAGTTACATAATAGAGTGGGTCATAATATCATCAAAGACATTGAAAGAAAACAATGAAACTTGGTTTTTTAAAATGGCCATTTGAAGGTACAAGTATATCGAACACTTGGTCCGTATACAATTTTAATATTTTAAAAACAACTCAACCAAACAATAATTTTTTTAGTCATCCTAAGGTAGATAAAGTATTTGCTCAGACAACATTAGAGTTATGGTTTAGAAGAACACCGTACGCACAAAAACAAATACAACCAGCATGGTATGATTTAAACGAGTGGCATAACATAGATTGTGATGCCCTTCTTATTCCATACACTTGGTTTTTATTTTTTACCAAAGATCAATTATTATTGCTCAGCAAATTTAAAGGCAAAATTATATTAGACGAAACAGTTGACCCGTGGGTATTTGATGAAGAAAATAATCAGACACATGTTATTCCTAATTTTATAAAAGAGTTAGAACAATTAACAAATTTTCATAACATATATCTACTAACTAGTGCTAATGTAAGTACAGAAGCAAAAAACTATTTTAAAAATAAATTAAACAATATAAAAATTATTTCTGCCAATGTACTAATGTTACTGCTAACAGTAACAACACTTCGCAATAAAGAACGAATATACTCAGACGAACACATTATACATAATTTTAATAATAACAAAAACAAAGAATTTTTACTTTGTGCTGGTAGGCCTAGATATCACAGGTTAGCATTATTAAAATACATTTCAGATAATAATCTACTAGACAAAAGTTTTGTGTCTGCTAATTTATGCCCACATACTGTTGACCCAATTACGCCATTTGTAAACAAATATATAGACGACATGGATAATAACAAAAGCAGATATATGCTAGATCAATATTGTAGTATCGAAGAATTAAAAGACTATACAGATACTAGAATTATAGAAGAATATCCGCAAGAGTATTTTAGATTAGATGATAATTATCCTAAAAATAATGTGTATACTAGGTCAAAATATTCTATAATCAGCGAATCATTATTCCAAACAAATATAAAAGGATATAATTGGGTAACAGAAAAAACATGTCTGCCATTTATATACGGCCACCCATTTATATTATTTTCTATGGTCAATACGTGGCAGTATTTACAAGCATTAGGCTTTGAAGAATACACACAATTCGGGGTCTACGACAGCATTACAACGCCTTACAACCGTTTTAGTGCCTTGTGTGACTCAATACAGCATCTAGTAAACAACTCGATGTCTAAAGCGACGTTAGACGTTATACTCCATAACACAAACAATTTTTACAGCGAAAAATTACAAGATTCAATAGTTTCCAGTATTGTTAATCAATTACAATAAATAAAATTACCACTAACTAAGAAAGAATAACTATGTTATTAAATAAAGATGTTCACGAATATCCAACACTAAAAAGAGTTACAGCAAAGTCAGGACAACGCCAATATACAGGTGACGACAATAACCCTGTACCAAGTGTTACCACAATACTATCCGACACAGGAGACAAAACTGCTCTTATAGCCTGGCGTAAACGTGTAGGCGAAGCAGAAGCAACTCGTATAAGCACAGAAGCCGCAGGATTAGGTACAAAAGTACACAATGCTTTAGAAAAATATATACTTGGCGAAGAATGGAATACATTTGGCAATAACCACGTAAGTGTATTAGCAGAAAGTATGACATCCGAAATGATTGAAAACGGTCTAAAAAAGATCGACGAACTATGGGGTGTAGAAGTTGCCTTAATTGCCAAAGGATTGTACGCAGGTACATCAGATGCTATTGGCATTTACGAAGGCGAACATGCTATTATAGACTTTAAAACTGCTAAAAAAATGAAAAAGCGAGAATGGATTGAAGACTATTTTTTACAAGGGTGTGCCTACGCACTTGCTCATAATGAAATGTTTGAAACTGATATTAAAAAAGTTGTAATATTAATGGTTGATCGAGAGTCAAAATTTAAAGAGTTTTCTATAGAAGGGGAAGAATTTGATAAGTATGCTATGAAGTGGGCAGATAGATTAGCAGACTATTATGCCAAGCATAATGGATAGTACTTATGAAAATACCTATAAGTTTTGTACAACCAAACTTTCAAACCGGACCTAAACACTTAAACGCATTCTACTTGCCCTACACCTCTGGTGTTTTATGGGCATACGCAAAACAAAATAAAAAAGTAGCAGACAATTTTAATGTAGAATATTTTGTTTATAAACGACATCCGTTCGACGATAACTTTAATAGAATTAAAGATAGTAAAATATTATTTTTTAGTGTTTATGTATGGAACTACAAGTATTGCTTACAATTAGCAAAAGAAGTTAAAGAGCATAATCCTGAAGCAGTAATACTATTTGGCGGCCCACAACTTCCCCACACTGACCCTAAATTTTTAAAAGACCATCCTTACATAGATAGTATTTGTGTAGGTGAAGGAGAGCATGTTGTAGAAAAAGTACTACTAGATTACATAGACGGTAATAAGCCAGAACCTATAGTAAGAGCAGAACGTATTAAAGACATGAAACTGCCAAGTCCGTATTTAGATGGTGTGTTTGATGACTTAATGGAAGAACATCCAGAAGTATTATGGAACCCAACATTGGAAACAGACCGCGGTTGTCCTTATAAATGTACCTTCTGTGATTGGGGAGGACTTACCAACAGCAAAGTATACAAGTTTGAACTTGATCGAGTCTTTGCTGAGATAGAATGGTTTGCTGAACACAAAATGGACTTCATTACTATGACGTCTGCTAACTTTGGTATATTCAAAGAACGCGACGGCCTTATGGTTGATAAAATGATAGAACAATGTCAGCAAACAGGCTATCCACAAAAGATTACTACAAGTTGGGCAAAGAATGGTAATGCTGAAGTTTTTGATATGATTAAACGATTTAAGGAAGGTGGCGTATCAACAAGTTTTACACTGAGTCTACAAACTACTAACGATCAAGTATTAGAAAATATAAAACGTAAAAACATGGCAATTAATAATGTACGTGATATTACAGAACATGCTAGAAAAAACGAAATACCAGTAAGCACAGAACTTATTTTAGGCCTTCCGGGTGAAAGTTATGAAACGTGGAAGAAAACTCTCAGTGACATTTTAGATTATGACTTACATAATGGCTTAGACATTTATTTTTTAAATATGATCGAAAATGCTCCTATACGATCTGACATAGAAAAATATCAGATAGAAACATTTACTGCTTATGATATGTTTAACGATACAACAGATTTTGAAGACATACAAAAAAATACTGCCGAAGGTGTTGAAGTTTTAAAAAGTACTAGCACAATGTCAGAAGATCAATTAATTGACAGTTTTGCTTACACTTGGAAAAGTATCGGACTTCATAGTTATGGTATCACAGATATTATAGCAATATACTTACACAAAAAATGTGGTATAGAATACTTCGAATTTTATGAAAGACTGTTTGAAGAAGTATTTGCTGACGAAGAATTTAAATTATGGGAAACAGAATTAAAACAAGAATTAAAACATTGGCACGAAACAGGATTTTATGATGTTACTATAGGTGATGATATTAAAGTTTATAGTTGGCAATTGCCACACCACTTAGGTATGCTAACACATTATAATCAAAGCATAGAAAAAATACAAAATATTGTAATTAATCATATAGATAAATTTTACAATATTGATCAAGACATCATAGATGATTATATTACACTAAATGATGTGAGAATTAAGAAGTGGGGCAAGTATATACGACTTCCAAAACACATACACACAAAAACTAATTTAATGGAATACATATCAGGTAGGGAAGAATACCAAAAAAATCCTACCAAATACATAGTATATGATAGAATAGGTGGCGACTTTCCTACATCACTGGAGAGGCACACTGATAGTATCCTATATGGCAGACATAGGCTATGGTATCTCAACGTGTTGGAAAAACTTTCCTAACAACTAAATTACAAAAGAGATAAATACTTCTATATCGGAGAACATTTTGGCAGACGAAAATAAGATAATTATATCAAGAATGCAACAAAGAAGGGGTAATCGTGTAGATTTACCACAACCCCTACGCCCTGGTGAGATTGGATTAGCATCAGACAGCAAAGAAGTGTTTATAGGTTTAGATCCTTCTATAGGAATAACTAAACAAAACGCCAATTCCATTAACATCAACAACGTAGTTGGTGGATATAGTTATGCTAGTGGGTACTTAGATAACAATATTATTAGAATAATACTACCTAGTAAACGTTTAGCACCTGGTACATTTGACGGTACTTCTAACAGTAGTGTCTATACACCAAATAGTTCAAGTAACCAAACACATGGTAAAACAGTATTTGGCACAGCAGTTGGTAGTTCAAGTGTAGTCAACGTTTTTGACAACGCATTTTTTCAAAGTACTGACTTAACTGTTACTAAAAATGGTACATTATTAAGTACAAATTCAGTTAGAACTACAGCAAACTTATTATCAAATGAATATATCGTTTCGTCAGAAACTAACTCCAAAACAGGAAATCATACAATAACGTTCGGTACACAACCAACAGGAAGTGATGACTTTACAGTTTCATATTACGACAATGTAGATATTATTTCTGCTATTGTTGACTCATCATCCGACAACACAATTGGTAGTACTGACATACAAGGTTTTTATCAACAATATTTTACAGGTACTAATATACCAGACACAAGAAAATTAAGTAACGCATACATCTTAGCAGATCACGTTACTGGTACAGCATTCATTGGCTTAGAAGATAAACATTTAGAAGTTGTAGCATATAGTGGTTCAGTCACTAATGCCGAAAACTTAACACTTACTGGCAATGTCAATGTAACAAGAAGTGCTGGTAGTAATTTAGATATCGACATTTCAAGTTTAACCACACTATCAAGTGTCATTACAGCAATCAATAATAATTCGACTAGTAATACATGGTTAAAAGCCGCGGCTGAATCCAGTACCAAATGGAATTTATATTCCACAGATGGCTCAGAGTTTAATGTTGTGTCTATTGATACTGATTTAAGTATTGCCACCGGCAGTCGTACAAAAGCAAGTGACACTATCAAAGGTAAATTAGAAGCATGGATTAGCGGTGCTGTAGCAAGTACAAGTTTTAATATGTTTACAGCGGCACAAATTAAAGGCACAAAGTTTAATTCGGGTGCTACAAATATAGAAGC
>Ga0209645_1001900_pt1 | contig 10194 bp, 5 predicted proteins | sample ETNvirenome_6_30_FD_184070 | JGI IMG/M metagenome (GOLD analysis project Ga0209645, IMG submission 184070) | Marine viral communities from the Pacific Ocean - ETNP_6_30 (SPAdes) (version 2) | ecosystem: Environmental > Aquatic > Marine > Oceanic | place: Pacific Ocean | collected 2013-06-19
TATACTAACTCTGGTAATACTCCAACTAATGCTAATTGGGGAAGTTATCAGTATGTTTCTTTAAAAGACATAGTTAACAACTTTTTATTAATGTATCAAGGAGATGATAAATTAGTAAACAATGTTAGCAAATACCAAATATTATTTCACGCAAAGAGGGGTATACAAGAATTAAATTATGACGCATTAAGAAATATTAAAGTTTTAGAATTAAATGTTGGTGATGATTTAAAATTTATTTTACCTTCTGATTATGTTAATTATGTTAGAATATCTGTAGAAAGTGAAGGTATACTTTATCCTTTGCATGAAAACTCTCAAATAAACTACGCTACAGCATATCTTCAAGACAACAACAATGAAATACTATTTGATCAGGATGGAGATGTGTTAGAGGCTGAAGAGGCTGAACTTACACGAAAAAGACTAGAAGGAGTTGATTTAAGTCAATATCTACTACAAGGACCACGATACGGACAGTGGGGTTGGTGTTTAGATGGTTATTGGTATTTTGGTTACGGATTAGGTGGTAGATTTGGATTAAACACAGAACTAGCCAACGAGAACCCTTCATTTAGAATTGATAAACAAGGAGGTGTAATTAACTTTAGCTCAGGTGTTAAAGACATGTTAGTTGTCTTAGAATACATATCAGATGGAATGGAGTCAGGCAACAACGATAATGTAACGATTAACAAACTAGCAGAAGATTTTTTATATAGCTATATAAGGTGGGCTATATTGGATAATAAGATTGGAGTTCAAGAATATGTTGTAAGAAGGGCGAGAAGGGACAAATGGGCCTCTCTAAGGAACACAAAAATAAGATTGAGTAATATGCACCCAGGCAGATTATTAATGCCTCTAAGGGCTCGAGATAACTGGATAAAATGAAATTAACTAGAGGCTTTATTCAAGGAATAATGAATAAGGATTTAGACGAGCGTCTAATTCCTAGAGGTCAGTATAGAGATGCTTTGAACATCGGTGTGTCTACTTCAGCAGAGTCTGATGTTGGAGCTGTTGAAAATCAATTAGGGAATACCAATAAAAGTAATTTATCTTTAGACCCAAGCGCAAAAGCTATAGGCGCTATTTCAGATGATGCCAATTTTAATATTTATTGGTTTGTAACTTCTGATACATTTGATTATGTTTTTAGATATAATCAGAACACAGAAACTACTATTACTCTTTTACAAGACACTAAAGGAAGAGTATTAAAGTTCGATGCTTCTTACTTAATAACAGGAGTCAATATTATTGATGACTTACTGTTTTGGACTGATAATATAAACCCTCCTAGAAGATTAAATGTTGTTAGAAATTATGCTACTGATGGATTTACTGAGGATGACATTTCTGTTATAGTAAAACCACCTTTATTTGCTCCAACAATAAGGCTAGAGGATACTATACAAGTAGCAGGTCAATCCAATATATCTGGAGAGGAAAACAATATGGAAGAAACTTTCATAGAGTTTTCTTATAGATATAAATATGAAAATGATGAGTATAGTGCAATGGCTCCCTTTTCATCACACGCATTTTACCCGGGAACTTACAACTATAATTATGCAGATTGGGAGTTAACCTCAATGCTGAATATTTATAACAAAGCAAATATTAGGTTTCATTTAGGCGGTGATCAGGTTACGGAAATTCAGCTTTTATATAGAGAATCAGAGAGTACAAATATTAATATAATTGACTCTTTCAAATATTCGCCTCCTTATAATTGGGATTTTAACGACAATCAGCAAGCAGGAGCATATGCAGCAGCTGTTGGTGTAACTACAGCATTCCCTGGAAATGTTGCTTTTACAACAAATCAGGTTATAAATCCTGCTTTTTCAAATGATAATATTCCTGATATTTTTGAAGTAGGAGATGAGATATTTATTGCTCAAACAGCAGGGTTCACACATTCTGCATATGAAGGGTATCATGAGATTGTAGAAATATTAGATCAGTACACTATTGTTATAGATGTTTTATTTGCAGGAGCTACTCCAGTAGAGGGTGGTTCTATAGCAATTGAAACCAAGGAGAAGGAGTTTTTCAATAATAAAATATACACAGTATTACCTTCAGATGAGTTAGGTAGATTATTTGATAATGTACCACTAAAAGCACAAGCTCAAGAATTAATAGGTAGCAGGATTGTATATGGCAACTATCTTCAGTTTTTTGATTTAATAGGAACCAATAGTCAGCCTATTGATATTAATTATGCTTTATATTTAGAAACAAAGCAGGTAGGAGCATCTCCTCTTCCAACATTTAGAAGCGATAGAGATTATGAAATAGGAATCACTTATTTAGATGATTACGGAAGAATGACTACAGTTCTTACTTCTGAAAAAAATACAATACATATACCTCCAGCTAATTCAAGTACAGCTAATGATATAAGGGTGGATATAAGCAACAGGCCACCTTCTTTTGCTACTCATTTTAGGTTATTTATTAAACAAGCTAAAGGCAATTACAATACTGTATTTCCTTTATATTTCTACCAAGATGGAACTGCAAGATGGTTTGCTATTGGCCCGGGTGATATAAATAAAGTTAAAAAAGACGAGTATATAATATGTAAGACAAATAATGGAAGCGCAACTAATTCTGTTGAAAAATATAAAGTAATAGAAGTAGAGTCTCAAGGAGCAGATTTTTTAAATAACAATTCTACACAACTAGCAGGTGTTTACTTTAAAATAAACGACAATAATAACTTTTTTAACTTTACTAATCAATTTAGTTATTCTTCAAATGCTCAGTCTAGGTTAAAACCTATTACAGGATACGACCCTTTAAATGATTGGTGGTTACAAAACTTTGACTTTCTTCCAAAAGGTGTTGTTAATTTCCCTATTTTTTATGGCGCCTCTACAACAGCTAATTCTTTAATACCGACTGCTGTTGCGGGATTTACGCCTCATGAGTCAGATTCCACTAGAAGTTTTAGGTGGAAAGTTACAGTTACAGATGGAGTTAATAATAAGTTTAAATATGAAAGCATATCTCAAGACGGAACTCCAACCTTAGTGGAAGATAATTTAACAATGTTAGGCCCAGGAACGGTAGGTAATGAGTTTGGTTATTATTACAATGGGTTGTTTTATAGAGTGGCAAATTTAAGGTTTGGCCATTTACCTAATCAATACACTACAGGAGATTATTGGATGGTAAATGTTCATGGAAGGAATAATTACCCTATCGGTGCCACCACTGGTGTTTCTGCATCAAATAATGCTGTAATTTTACAAGATAATTCCTGGGGTGCTTCTCCAGCCAATCCTACTCCTAATTTTCAAGACATAGAGATAGAGGCAGGAGCTAGAATAGAAATAGAAATAACTCAATCTACTACTGGTGGATTAAATACTCCAACACCTGTTAATGCTTATTATGCTTCTAAAAAGTACGCTAATATAGAAGAGTGGTTTTGGGAAGATAACATTACCTCTACTTTTTCTCATTTAGATATAGGTGGTAATAATATAGGGGGGAGAAATGTAATATTTAGAAGAGGGTATGATGTTATAGATCAACCAGGCTCTCAAATGACTCAAGCAGGAAATTCTGCTACTCCAACTAGCGGATATTCTTCTTGGGCTGACCAACTAGCTTATGGTGCTCCTGTAAGAATGTGTATTATAAATACAGGCGCAGAAGGAGATAACACTGGATTATTGTCGACCGCTACATTTGTGGAGGCAAGTTTTAAAATTATACAAAACCCAGGAGTGACTGTTTTTGAAACAACTCCAGAGCTAAATGTTCCAGATATTTACTTTGAAACGAACAAGACTTTTAAAATAACAAATGGGTTTCATGTAGGAAATATTACTACTCAGAATGCTGGAGCTCCTGCTACAATTAGCTTAAATACAGCTATACTTGCTAACGCAACAACAGAACAAATAGAAAACAGCAATTTCAATGCTTATTGTTTTGGAAATGGATTAGAAGCTTTAAGAATTAGGTCAGATTGGAATGGATACCCTTTACTTTATAGCCCTAGAGCAAGTGGTGTGATAGATGACTACCAACAACAAAGAGTAGAAGAGGCTTTAACTTATAGTGGTGTATATAGAGAGAACACAGGAATTAATAACTTAAACGAGTTTAATTTATCATTAGGTAATTTTAAATACTTAGATAAGTTTTTCGGCTCTATTCAAAAGCTTCACGCAAGAGACACAGACCTTGTTGTTTTTCAACAAAACAAAGTAAGTAAGGTTTTATATGGTAAAAATTTACTTAGTGACTCTACTGGCGGAGGCAATATAGCCTCAATACCTGAAGTTTTAGGAACTCAAATATCTTATGCAGGAGAATACGGAATTAGCGATAATCCTGAAAGCTTTGATTATTGGGGTAACAATATGTTTTTTACAGACCTAAAAAGAGGAGCTGTTATAAAACTAGGCATAGAGGGAGTTATTCCGATTTCATCTTTAGGGATGAGGGATTTTTTCAAAGACTTTTCTTTAAACAATGCGCTTACTCAAAAAATAGGAGCAGTAGATCCGTTTAAAGAACAATATGTTATTACAACAAATGATGTTCAACTTCCTTGCGTTTTTGAAGTTAAGCCCAAGCCTTCTAAACCTTTTTACAATGACGCTGTAGTTACCAAATCATCTCAAGACCCTTTCAATGTTAGTAGTTCTAGTGGTAAAGTTTGTGCCGATATAATAGCAAGCGGAGATTGGACCATCTCTCTTGTAGATACAGGAGATGGAGTTAGTTGGGTTTCAATAAACAATCAGCCCGGCACTAGCTTAATAGGTACAGGCAATTCAACTGTTTGCTTCTATTATGAAAGAAACTCAACTGGAGTAGATAGGTCTTTAAGGATAGATTTTAGCGGGTGTTCTCAGACTATAGGATTTAACTCTTTACAATCGAAAAGAAGGCCTATACAAGTGATTAGTCATGTTATAGGAAACATAAGACCAACTACAAACAATCCTGTCTGTATAGATGAAAACAGTGATGCTGAAGCTAACCCTGAATATGACTTTACATCAAACCCTGGTTCTCCTATAAAATTTGAAAAGGTAAAATTCAAAAGAGGTACAATTAGTTTAAGAACGACAACAGAAGGTCTTGCAGGTGAAGAAGCTATACCTTCTCCTGGTGATACTGTAGATTTATTTGCAGCTGAAACAGGAACCCTTACTCAGAAACCATTTGATGTTAATTTAGGAAATGAGATGAGGTATCTTGTTACTAATGTTTACTACACAGAAGAGCAAATACAAGAAATATTAGACGCATCTACATTGCTTTCTCCTGTATTAGCTGCAGGAGTCTATAAAGGAAGCTTTACTTACTCCACTCCATCAGATGAAAGTTATTTATACTTAATATGGGATTTTACCAATAAGGTTTCTGTAGGTGGCGCAATAGGTCAAAATGCAGGAAGCGAAGGGTCTGTTTATGCCAATATTGACTATGGAACAGCTATTGGAAGGTCAACCATTCAGTATAATGGAGTTGCCACTCCAAATAGATTTAGAGTAAAATACGGAAACACTACTGCTATTGACACAGGGTTTGTAGCAGGAATAGGAACTTTTGATTTAATTAAAAATAGTAGCGATATAACAAAAGCGTGTTTAATTGTAGACACTTCTGGAGTAGATGATGGTTGGACAATACAAGTGGGGCCTATTTCTTTAACTTCATTTTTATTAGATATAAATAATGATGATATCACTACAGTTTGCCCAAGAGTTCCATCTACAACTAAATACCATAATGGAATTAACGCATTACCAGAAACTGGAGACACAATATACGATGGAGCAGACGGATTATCAAAATACAATGGAGGAGATGCGCTTCATAAAATAGGAGCAGGGGATGATTATGTTTTTGTAGACACAGAAGGATTAGTTCTAGATAAAGGAGATTGTTCAGCATGCGCAGAAACAGCAGCACCAGTTCTAACACTTCCTGATTACAATTTTACTGAAGGAGATAATGTTGATATTCAACTTACAGCAACTAATAATCCTATTCAGTGGTCAGTTGTTTCAACTTGTACTTCCTATATTTTAAATGGAAACAATACAGGTGGCTCGTTTACGGTTACTGCGTGTAATGGAAGTGGGACATTTGTTGCTAATGTTTCAAGAGGGGAAACAGCTACAGTTTGCTCTTCTACTGCACCTGTTTTAATAGCAGGATCAGGTTCTTCAGCTACATTTACCTCGCAAGGGGTTTGTCAAGGAGAGGTACTTCCAGATGAGCTTAATTTAAATTTAAGAACAGGAGTGTTGTCAGGAATTATAACCGAAACAGGTATATATACGATTACTGTTAATGCTTCTAATTGTTTTGGAGCTAGCGGTAATCAAACATTTATAATAACAGTTGGGCCTGCTACAGAGTTCAGGAGGTTTAACATGGATTCTGCTGACCCTAAATCCAACCCTTCAGATGTATGTGCAATAACACCTACTTACTCTATATACTACCACGATGGAGGTGGAGAGTATCCTGTAATAAACGAGATAGTTTACTATTTAGGTAATGAAGGGAATTATCTTCCTTATAACGGTGGATACTTGTGGTATTTAATGGATAATAACACAGCAATTAAAATAGATAGCATTGGTCAAGTTATAGACACAAGCATATGTGGTTCAACAAAAACTACTGAAGCAGGTGATGATAAAACGACAGAAAGTGACTTAGACAAAACAATAGAATAAATTTAATATCTTTGTAATCATGGTAAAAATTTCAGATTATACAGCAATCCCATCAATAGCAGATGATGACTTATTTGATGTTTCACAATACGATGCTGTTGGTTTAACTTATAATACAAGAAGCATATCTTGGCTTAATTTAAAGTCAGGATTTTCGCAAACTTTACAACAAGTATTAACAGCAGGCAACACTACTGGAGGTAATGATATTAGTTTTGATTCCGGAGACTCTATTATATTTAACAATGTCCCTTGGAATGGCGAGTTATCAGCAGCAAGTCTAACGGCAAATAGAACTTATGCACTACCAAATCAATCAGGTACTATACCTGTTGGGCCACAATGGAACTCTTTAATTTCTACTGTAACACCTGGAGGAGGTCAAGATGGTTATGTTATAACATGGAACGATGCTGGTAATGAATATCAATTGCTAGCTGCAGGTGTAGGCTCTAATATATATGGAACAGATGGCACACTAACAGGGAACAGATTTTTGTCAGGTGGTGGTTTTGTATTAGAATTGGGTACGGGAGCTTCAAAATTATCTTCATTAAGATGTAACTCTTCCTCAAATTTTAACTTCAATGGGGATGCGAATTTTGAAATCGACCTATCAACAGGAACAGGAGATTTTATTTTAACTGGAGCTAGCTCTCAATTTCGATATGACGACACTAATGGAAACTTTGGATTTGGAGTCTCATCACCAGATGGTAGCGCTCTTGTTGATATAGATGTATCTTCTTTAGGGCCAACTGCAAAACAAGGTTTTTTGCCTCCAAGAATGACTACAACTGAAATGAACGCCATAGGTACTCCTGCAACAGGATTAATGGTGTATGATACAACAACTAACCAATGGATGGGCTACAATGGTACATCATGGGTGATAATAGGATAAAATTATGGGAACATTATTTGAAGTAAACGGAACAACAGGAGTCATAACATCTACTAGAAGCCTAGCATCAACGCAATGGAACACTCCTTCGGGCGGAGGAACTTTAGTGAGTTTAGCAGCAGGAGAAGTTGTTAATATTTTTAGCTTAATTAACAATACTACTGACAAAGTAGCAGCAGGCTCTACATCTTATTATGAGTTTAACATATTAGACGACAGAAAGGCTACTTTTGATACAAATACTGGAAATCCTATGCAAGTTGTGTATAATGGAGTAGACACTTATAATGGAGCTTGGAACACGAATTACAGACAGACGGTACAAGACTTTGTAATAAATCAAAATACAGGAGGAGCAGGAACTTTATTAGGAGACCATGGTATTAGATGTGGGGTGGATGAAGATGGAGCTGGAGTGGTTTTAAATGCTCAACTAAGGATGAGTACAGATAATGGTGGTAGTGGAGATTTAAGTCTTCTTACGATAACTACAGGAGGAGGTTTTTCAAGCCCAAGTGCAGGATTAAGTGCAGCAGCTCCTGCAAGGATACAAATACAATACGCATCTACTCCTGTTAATAATCAATTTATAACACACAATTTTAGAATAAATTTTGAAACTGACAACGCAGGAGGTTCAGACCCAGAACCTCACTCATTAAGTTTTAAGAGATGGGGTAACGGAACGACTATAGGCGCTCCATATACTTTCTTTCAAACAGCTAATGCTAGTGATCCAAACAGTAGTTTGATAAGTTTGATAAGTTATACATCTTCTCCAACAGATGCTTTTGTTGATCAAGGTTTCTTTTTTGAAATAGCTGCAGAAAATGACCCATTAGCTTTAGAGGATAAAATCGGATTATTAATACAAACATACTTTCAACAACCTACTCATTTCTCATAATGGCAGAACAAACACTTACATATTCAATGGGAGCAAACGGGTGGACTTCTTTTCACTCTTATTTCCCTGAATGGATGATAGGCGTAAATAATATGTTTTATTCATTTAAAAATGGTGATATTTACGAACATCATAGTAATGCTTCTAGAAACCAATATTATGGTGTTAACTACCCATCTACTGTAACTGTTGTATTTAATGACCAGCCAATAGATGCTAAAATGTTTAAAACAATTGAGCTAGAAGGTACAGATGCTTGGGATGTGGAAGTAGTGACTGACCTTACAACTGGATTTATAGACAAGGATTATTTTCTTGAGAAAGAAGGAGTTTATTATTCTAACATCAGAAGATATCCTACTGACCAAGACCTTTCACAAACATCTACCCAAGGTATCGGTACATGCTCCAATGTAACAGGATTATTACCTGGGCCTATAACAATTGAGTTCGCTCAACCAATTAGTTCTTTATTAAACATAGGTGATGTAGCTTACATTGGAACAGGAGCAGGAATTACTGAAATTGGACCTGTTACAGCTGTAAATAACGGCATATTCCCTGCTGTTTCTACAATAACCATAAATGCTGCAACAAACCTACCTGTAACTAACGACTTTATATTGTTTTTAAAGAATAGTGAGGTAGAGTCTTACGGTTCAAGAGGATATTTTGCTAGAGTAAAGTTAACCAACGACCTGACAACAGAGTCTGAGTTGTTTGCCGCAAGTTCTGAAGTGTTTCAAAGTTTTCCTTAATTTAGTATCTTTGTATAAACCCGTAAAGCCATGAAATATAAATCTGATCTCATTCAAATTTTAAGCGTAACTATAATGTGTTTTATTTGCGTTTTACTTAACTCATTTTTTAGCTCAAATGAAATACTTGCAATAAGCCCTATGTTAATAGCAGGAATAGCTCAAGCAGGCATAGGAGCATTCCAATATTTTGACCAAAAAGAGAAGCAAAGACAGTTAGACCTAAAAGCAGAAGGTTATGTAAAACAGATGCGTAAACAACTACAACAATTAAAAAATCCATTTGCAGCATTACAAGTGTCAACAAAAAAAGAAGAACTTATAGGAGATAAAAGTCTTCAAACAAGCGCTAATGTTGTTCAAGCCTTACAAGAAGGTGATCCTAGTATGATGTTAGGTGGAGCTTCTAATGTGATGAGAGCGCAAACAGATCAAAACCTTCAGTTAATGGCAGGATTAGATGAAAAAGAGGCTGCTGCGGCTCTTAAAAGAGCAGAAGGAGAGAAATATGTGCAAGACACACAATTAGCAGGTGAAATGGGGATACTTCAGGAACAAATGGAAGGTGTTAATTTAGACAGGCAAGTGGCTGGAGAAACAATGAACATGGCTTTAGGTGGAATAACGGCAGGCTTAACTAATGTAGCGTCAGGCGCTATAGAGGGTGCTGACTTGTATAGAAATAAATCTGCAGATGGGTATTCAGGATGGAAAGACAAAGCTACAATGGGTTCTGGTGATTTATACAGTGAATGGGCTAGTAGTAAAGGAGACCATGACTTAAGTTTTGAAGATTGGAAGAAATTGAATAGACAAAATTACTAATGGCTAACGGAAATACAGAAAGAGAATATTACGGATACAAGCCGCCTAAACCCTTTGATTGGGTTACAG
>Ga0209645_1001901_pt1 | contig 10190 bp, 5 predicted proteins | sample ETNvirenome_6_30_FD_184070 | JGI IMG/M metagenome (GOLD analysis project Ga0209645, IMG submission 184070) | Marine viral communities from the Pacific Ocean - ETNP_6_30 (SPAdes) (version 2) | ecosystem: Environmental > Aquatic > Marine > Oceanic | place: Pacific Ocean | collected 2013-06-19
AAAAGGAACGAATAGCAGAGGCTAAACGCATAAAACGTAAGCAGCGTGAAGAGACCCTTGAGTTCATCAAGATAGGAAGTATCATAATGGGTTGCGCTTTTACTATCGCAGTTATCGCCATCGTGCTTATCAAGGTACTGTAACATGAGTCAAGCAACAGATATTAAACAACAGATGGAAGAACAAGCGGGCGTAGGAAGTGCAACTCCTCAAGCTCCCGCTGGCACAGTCATTGTACCTGAGAAGATTTCGTCTGAAGGAACCATACAAGTTGCGCCAGAAGCCCTCGAAGCCCAAGATGTTCAAGCGGCTCAAGCAGGAGATCCTCTACAAGTAACCCCACCGATAAAAGAGGCCGCAGCGCAGTACGAAGCGTATGTTGCCCCCGGAACTCCTGAAGCTCAAGCCGTACAAGGTAAGCTATCGTCTGAAGCTATCATCGGGGACATTCAGGGTGCGGTATCTGAGGGTGCAATCGCACAGGCCGCAACAGGTGTAGTAGACGAACGCTCCACAGTTAAATACCAGCTAGGTGAACTGTTCAAGTCGTTCGAGGAGGGCAAAGATCCTCCGGCGTGGGCAAGCCCAGCCATCCGTTCCGTTACTGCTCAGATGCAAGCACGAGGACTGGGCGCGTCCTCTATGGCGGCTGCAGCCATCACGCAGTCCATCATGGAAGCGGGCATCCCGATTGCGAAGTCTGACGCTGATCGTTACGGGGCGATGCAGCTAACTAACCTGAACAACCAGCAACAGGCAGCGTTGCAGAACGCCAGCGTGTTCGCCGCGATGGACAAAGCTAACTTGGATGCCCGGATGAACGCTGCGGTCAACAACGCTAGGTCGTTCTTGGCTATAGACACGCAGAACTTGACAGGCGACCAACGCAGGTCGGAGATTACGTATCAGGGTGAGTTACAGAAGTTGTTCACCGACCAAGCTGCGACCAACGCTGCACGTAACTTTAACGCAAGTTCTCAAGCGCAGGTTGACCAGTTCTACGCCCAACTTGATGTATCAGTAGAAGCTGCTAATGCTAATCGTTTAGCTGCTCAACAACAGTTCAACGTTAACGAAGCAAATGCGATGCGACAGTTCGTTTCTAACTTGGATAGTCAGCGTCAACAGTTTAACGTTAACATGCAAGCTCAGATAGATCAGGCTAACGCACAGTGGCGTAGGCAACAGAACACCGTTGATACACAAGCTGCGAATGAGGCAGCACGGATTAACGCACAGAACATGTTCAACATGACTGCACAAGCTCAGAATAATCTGTGGAATGAGTACCGCGATAAAGTCTCGTGGGCTATGCAGACTGCTGAAAACACGTTGGAGCGTCAGCATCAGCTTACTGTAGCTGCTATGGAAGCCGACGCTAACTCTGATCTGTATGATAAGGAGATGATGTTCTCTGCTGCTGCTGGTGTTGGCGGTCTTGTTTCAGATATATTGAAAGAAAAGATTACATAACGTTTCCGGAGAAATAAAATTATGAGTTTAAAAGATGGCATTAAATACGTTGTAAATTATTACAGCCCTGACGCGCCTCAAACTACAGAAGAAAAACTAGATGCGATCTTAGCGGGACAGAGTGGAAGTAGTGGGTTTGCAGCCCCTAGTTCAAAAACAAGGCGAGTTAAACTGTCAGGCGCAACTGGAACTAAAAAATTAACAAAAGCGACATCAAGTAAACCAACTGCGTTTGTGTCTCAAAACCCTGCGGTAGTCAATGCTGCAAAGAATATTCTTAACTCTAATAATCCTATAGTCGCAGATGCAATTCGTAGGGTTGGCGGACGATCTCCCGTAGGTCCTCGTATTAGGTTGGACACAACGGCTCAAGAAATTCCTCTTCCAACAGTCCGACCAAGACCTACTTCTAAAACAAAAGTGGCGTAAACGTAATGGCAAAAACTAGACCCTTCCAAAACAAAATGCTGAGTCGTGCTCCTGCCGGATACTGGATGACGCAAGACATGAAGGCTACACCTCAAAAATTTGTTGATCCGGAGGATGCTCTCCAGAGCGTCATTGATGGTTTGAACGTTCCAGAAAACCGGGACAAGACAAAGGCATATATCTATGCGGGCATACCTGTATCAACCATTGCTGAAACTATTGCTATTACAGGGTACGCAGAAAACCAGTTTAATCCTGATGTTGCGGAGCTAATCAAACCCGCTGTTAATTTAATTCTTACCGATATAGCCCTTGAGGACGACTTCATGGGTCCGTTTCGTCTTACCCCTCAACCTACGTACCAAGAAGACATTGACGACGTTGAGCTTGAGAACACCATGATGAATCTGATGGAAGAAGAAAACCCACAACTTGCTAAACTTGTTCAAATGAAACAGGACGAGGACATACAGGAAGAGCTAAAAGTTCGAGAAGAAGAGATTGTGAAACGTCAACAGAAAGCTAACTCACCTGCTCCGACGGGCGGGTTCATAACACGTGATGAGGAGTCTGTCTAATGCTTGCTGCTTTTTTAGGATTTGCAAAAGGAGCCTCTGAACGTTACAGCGAGAACATAGATCTTCAAGCTAAACGTGAAGCCAGCCTTCTTAAAAGGATGACGGAGGGTAAAGTCGAAGAGCAAACGATTCTGCGTAACCCTGAAACTGCCTTTGCACTATCGCTTGCTCAACAGGAACAGATGGGTCTTATAGAAAACCATGAATCCCTGTATATGAACGGTAAAGGACTCAATATGCCGAATGTGGCAATGCGAGGTAAAACAACGCAAGAAACGATAGCAAATATGTTTGCAATACAGGGTCCGATTGAAGGTAGGTCTCTGTTGAGCACTCTCTCTCCTGAAATGCCTGAGTACAAGAAAGCAATAGGTGTTATTGATGGGCAGGTTGCTGAATTAATGAAGAGTTATAGAATGAAAGGCGAAGGAGGCATGGACTTAAATCCAAAACCTATATACGACGCTTTAGGTTACTATGACTTTCCTGTAGAAGACCGGGCGATACTTAACAAGTCTATTGAAAAAGCGGCTAACATGCGAGCAAACGGCGCAAGGGTTCTAGGGTTTACCCCGGAAGATCCCGCACTAGAACAGTATCTAGAAAGTAGAAATCAACCAATGTCGCAAGAGACGCTAGATTTTATGGAGCGTCACGGTCTTGAAATTCTTGAGTATCAAGAAAAGCCCGACACTAGGGATGTTGAAGTTGTAACTACAGATTTAAGATTTCAAGCAGCAAACGGCGTAACCACAACACCCAGCAGTTTAGACTCAGGTGCAAAACAGGTTATGTTTGATTTTGCGTCTAGATATTCATCGGAATCCCCGGCTCAAACATCTCGATTTTCTACGATATTTAAAACTGGGGAAGCTCTCAGAACTGAGAACAACATCCCAACAAGTCTTTTCGTAAACACTATGCTAGAGATAGATAGACTAAAAAACAACGAGCAAATAACGAGTTCGCCAAGAGGTATAATTTCTGGAGGTGATCCTCTGAAATTAGCTATGGCTCCTATATACTACAGGTCTGGATTTGAAAAAGCTGCTAAAGTATTTAACGTCGCTTTTATGACACAACAAAACACGTTTTTTGATGCTAACAAGAGGCAAACTGGACCTAATGCAGTTCAAGAAACTTATAAGGCATCCACTCCTTTATTTCTTGAATATATAGGACTGGATGAGCAGTCTTTATCTAGAAGTCGGGACTCAGCACAGGAGTTGTACAGAACATCTTACGATCTATATAGACTTTTCACTAATCCTAAAATAAAAGGAGATCCGGGAAGTGGGGGTGCTCAAGCTGGACCGTTAGCTGTTTTGGATCAGGCTTTACTTCAATTTCAAACATTTGGTGGTAATCTCAACGATATAATCTCAAGATTTTCTTCTGACAACGGGTCTATTACTGACGAAAATCACTATTTGTATGGCGATGATAACCTCATAAAATCCCTTGATCGTCAGATTAAAGGTATCACGGGAAATAACACAGCAAAAGCGGCTGCAAGACAGCAGTTAGCAAGGTTGTTAAGGAAGAAACTCGCCTACATGTTTGCTAGAAGTCTGGAAAGCGCAACGGGTAACGCACGGCTGTCGGATACTGACGTTAGACTGGCGGGCATTGCTCAAGGTATTGAAGGCTTGTTGGCTAACGCAAAAACCGCTCCAGTAGTTTTGCAATACCTGATGCGTGGTTCTTTAAAAGAGATAGAATTTAAAGATATAATGCTAAAAGGTAATATGGATATGATGCAATCTGCGTACGCAATGCAACAAGCATTTGGTACTGAAAGCATGATAAGAATATCAGACAATATTCTGAATGACACTAACATGACAGCCGCAGAAGCAAAAGCAGAAATAACCCGTCAAATACTGGGCGGCATCGAAGCCACAGGACAATACGATCCAGACATGAAAAAACCTCTGCCAGATCCGGGGACCATACCGGATGCTGAAGATATCAGTGAGGTACTATAGTGAAACCAGATAACGTATCACTTACTGAACAGAGCATAGACTTACCAAATCCCGGCTCTGAAAGAATACAAGTTGCCAACACACCAATCGGTCAACGAGGTGGTTTAACAGAAAAGGATCTGGAGGATTCTGCTCGTGAGCGCGGTACCACTGTTGCTGAACTTAGAGACACACTAAGTCGTTCTGGAACTCCAGTTCAACCAGCAGCACCGCCAGCAGCACCGCCAGCAGAACCAGATGAAGAAGAAGGCACGGAGCAGCCATATCCTCAGATAGCTGATCTTATCCCGGAAGTTAAACAACAAGTACCTATTTTCCCGACCCCCGGACCCGGTGCAAGTATGGTGGCGGGTGCCGCAGGTCTTCCCTCTGATCAACAAACTTTGCGTGAAATGCAGGTAGCTAACTGGTACAAACCTATTGAAGCAAAGCCTAGTGATAGTTCTAGACAAGTGTACCTCAATGGGTACTTCACAGGAGATATAGAACAGGGTCAAATTGAGTATGAAGCGATGATGGATGCAGATGTAGTGTTTGCAACCGCAGACGCGAACGGCATTGAGTACCCCGGAGCAGTAGTCAATGGATTACAAAACCTTGAAAAATCTAAGGCTCTGATAGTGCAAGAAGGGGATGATTTAAGAATACACAAAATGTTACGCAGAGGCTCCCTAATAATTGGTCACTTCGTGCCTCTTGACTCTGAAGTTAAAGACACAATAGTGCGTAAAGTAAATGGAGAACCTACTAGAATTGCTATAACGTATCTCGACAAATGGTTTGAGAACGCAGAACTTACGGGTCAGAAACCTAGTGATTACGGCATAGTAACGTCTGAGCCCTCGAACATATTCGGTCAAATCATGCAAAGCCTGTTTCGTGATGACGAAAACAAAAGGCTTAGAGAAGCACGGCGACTGACAACTTTAAACATTAATCCTGCAGTGCAAAACAACATTCTCAATGCTGCGGACAGAGGAATTGTCTTAGCAGATAGACGTGGAGAAACTTTCAAAGACTTTGGCAAGGGTGTGTACAACAACATGTTGGCTCTTAGCACGGGTGATTTTGACTATGTTTTTGGTGAAGACAGACAGGATCCCGAACAACGTTCAGGTCCATTAGGGCTTGCACCGGGAGAACTTTCTCGTCAAGTAAGAGAAATAACTGACCCAGAAGTCAGGAGAAAAGCACGTTTAAGAGAAGCTAGAATTAAACAATTAGAAGGTCAAGATCCTGATTTTCAAAAACCAGAAGTGGCGGCGTACGGAAGCGCAGTAGCCAGTCATATACTCAACAATATACTCATACAGGAACCCGACAAGGCAAATGTTGAGGGAGACAAACTGGACTCTAAATACCACGCTTACTTTAAAGATCAGGTAGCCACAGGGCTTGGAATTACTCCGGAACAGTCTGAATTATTTCTTCGAATGAATGGGGATATATTTGAGGGTGGCATAACCTTTACACTAGAAGCTGCCCCTATCACTGCTGGGCTTGGTGTATTCAGTATTGGCAGAGGTATTCTGTCCACAGCACCTAAATTTCAACGCTGGGCAACCAAGAAGTTTGGTACAGAAAATTACGACGACGCGATAAAGATAGCTAAAAGCAGAGGCTTTACAACTGCTACACTGGAACGTCAATTTGCAGAAGAAAGCATGGACCTCACAGGTTTTAATAGATTAAAATTTATTAGAGAAGCCAGAGTAGAAGGCATGTCTAGAAGGTTGAGAGTGGCTGCGGAACTCAAAGGAGACAAGGGAAGCCTAGAGGGAATTTCTTTAGAACGAGTCGGCAAAATACAAAAAAGATATGAAGACGAGTTATCTAAGTTACGTGCAATAAATCCCTACAGCGTAAAGGGCGCGGCTGAATACTCTAAACAGCTTGTCAAGGTTGGAAATCTTGGTAGGCAAAACCTAATGTCAACATTCAGAGACCGGGAATTTCCGTCTGCTTTATTCGATGAAACCAAACTGGAATTTGGTTTTGCATACGGGGCTGCAGTAACGGGAGAAACTATTGCTGCGTCTTTTGGAGAAAAATATAGAGGTCTTGGAGAGTTTGGCGGAGCACTCATGTCGTTTACGCTTTATGCTCCCGCTCTGAAAGCGTTGAAATCTAATGTTACCGGAAGACTTGTCTTCGGAACGTACGATGTAGGAATTCAAATTCCTAAAATGAGAAAACTGTATGTTGCCATGCTCAAAGGTCTTGGAGAGTTGGATCCGAATCAAGACGCAGACGATTACTTTGCTCGTTTTGTAAAGGGCTCTACAGAGCGCGAAGTTCAAGAACTTTTGCTAGACAATGCAAGTCCAACGTTTAAAAAGATGCTTGTTGAACAAGCTAAATCCTACAAGCAAATGACAGAATCTTTGTTGGAGATCACGTTACCTAACGGAGAAAAAGCGTTTAACGAGACTGAAATATTAACGTTGTTGGCTAACGTAACACAAATAGGTGTTCTAAGGTCGTATGGCGAAGAACTTAGTAGCGTTATGAACGCACAGGCGTTAGCAGGAAAAAAATACCTGTCTGATGAACTATTACAGGTAACATCAGCAGAAGCAAAAGTTAGCCAGCAGATATCAGAAATTTTAAGCAAGTTTGATTCTGTAGCAGATGACTCTTTATCTCCTGCTACTAAAAACTTTGTTGACACTTTTAGAAAGACTGTACGAGAAGAACAGCAAAGAGTAGACAGAGACTACAACGAAGCTGTACGAGCACATGAAGCTATAACAGAAGAGTACAACAATCTCGTGCTCTCAGGAAGGCCCGTGTATGACACTACCGGGGAACTTCTTGATGTTAATGATATTCCTCCTGAGAATTTTATCTCCTCTAGCTACAAAGCTACACTTGCTAAATACATGGATGATGATAGAGTTATTACGGACATGGAGGCTTTTGAGGCTGAAGTCGTAAATAAAATCAGAGAGGCGACAGAACTTAGACAAGAGGAATTACGTGAGCTTCGTAATATAGGGGAATCGTCAGAGGCTAGTATAAGGGCCGTAGAGGATGCAAAAAGCAGATATCACAGTCAACGAGCTATGATAGATATGCGCTTTAGAAGTTTAGAAAGTCTTGGAGCGGATTTAAAAGCTGACGCAAGGGTTTTAATTACTCTTTTAAAAGATGATACTGCTTTAAAAGCACTGGACGAAAACCTAGCAGACATAAATTTTGGCATTGAAGTAAACGCTGATTTGGCTGCTGCTAGTGCAAACGCAGGAAAACTTAAAGGTCCTGCTGTGCGAAACACTTTGTTGAACAAAATATCTTTAGAATTTTTCAAAGACTCTCCATTATTCTCTAGTATGATTGCTGAAGCAGCCGGGAAGAACATAGAAGACATGGACTTCAATGAAATTCAAAGCACTGTAAAAGTCATAGCAGACAGTATATACGAAAGAACAGACATACCTACGGACATACGAAATATGTTTAGAACGGGTGCTCCTCAGTCTGCATCAGAGTTGTACATATTTTTTGATCAAATTATGACAAACAAAAATCTTGCTGAATCTATTTTAGGTTTTCCTGTTGATGACAGGGTAATGAGAACTGGTGTTTCTGCAGATGCTCTCAGAGAGATTGTAGGATTTTTAGGAAAAAATGTGGATCCTCAATCCCCGGCTGGATTGGCGTTAATGCGCGTTCGTAACACCATAAAAAACCACGTTATGAAAGGTTACAAAATTGATGAAAAAGGAGACGCAGTTCTTGACGCTGCAGGAAACCCAGTCATTGATCCTGATGCTGGATTTAGAAGAAACTTCTATGGCCCCGAACCCGAAGATGTGTCCGCAGAGTATACGGCGGCTCTTGAAGAAGTAGACGCTATATACTCAGAACACTTAGCCAGATATCACAACAAAGATGTCCCCACTCATAGCGTAATTGGCGCAACAATTAGTGAAGGAGATGCTAAAGTAACAACTGTTATAGCCGACATAATTAACGCAGCAGTAACTGAATCCAAAAAGAAAGGAGTAGATGTAAGCAGCGTGATGACGGACATGATAACTGCAAATTTTGCTCGGCTGTTTCCAAACGCAAGCGTGGCAGTTCGAGACGACACGGATAAAATAACCACGTTTGTTATAGACGGAACATCCGATCAATCTGCAGAAGCTATTGAGGAGATGAAGAATACTATTAAAGAGTACGCTCTCAATGCAATGTTCAATAGCAACTGGGGCAGAGAGTTTCGTAAAAGAAGCACGGCGGGTCAAATATATGGCTTGAACATGTCTGAAGGTAAGATAACGCAGCTTGATAATGTTTTTGGAGAGGATCAAATTGCTGCTGGGGCTACCATATTTGAAGACGAAAACATAATATCCACAATCAAGTCTCTAAGTAAAATAGGTGTAAAAACTGTTGACGAAAATGGTGTTGAGACAGTTAGACCTCTTATTACAGAAGAAGAGCTATGGGATCCGTTTAGGTTTGAAACCTTCTCACAGAGCACTAAAATACCACCAAGAGAGACCCTCGACTCAACACCCCGTAGGAGAATAGAACGTCGTCCCGTTTCTAAAAGTGCAGAGGCTGTTAGCAAAGAAGTCATGGGTGACTTAAAGGCTGAAATTAAAAACGTAGAAGGTGATTTGTCATTTACTAAAGAAACACGATCTAGACTACTTAATAACCTTAAAGAATTTCAAAAACAATTTGGTAAGGATAGACCCGAAGTAGTTTTTTCTAGCATGCTGGAAACCACTGATGGCATGGAGGGGTTGAGAAGAGTAAAACAACGTACGATTGAACGTCGTGTTAACGAGGGTCTTTCTGTAGATGAAGCTACGAAACAAACTGAGCTTGAGTACAAAAATATAATTTTTGAAAACATGCTATATACTGCACTCCCTGATAGCACCGGGGGCTTACAAAAGTTTTTAAAGCTATCGAACGACAGAGTGTATATGGATAATTTAAGAGAACTATCCCCCGAAGCAGCAGACAATATTGAGGCTATGGGTACGTACTTAGGAAATTATGCAAAGAGGACAGGAGATTCTGCAGATGGTATCAAGCTAAGAGGTTTGGCATCACCATTTAATCAGGTCAGCGAGGTAAGTCGGTTATTTGCAGTTTGGTCAGGACGGGTTGGATATACGTTTTACGGAACTCAGTTATTGGCAGGTGCAGGGATTAGAGCAAGACAAGCATCCTTTAAAGCACTGCTTGATAACCCGGAAGCTGGTAAAGTTCTCATAGATCTTTTGACAGGCACCAAACCTCCTACTGAAAAGCAAAGTGCAACTCTGTACAAAGCGTTCTTAACGTACTCTGCTAGAGACTACGCCTTGTACTCAGACGGGGATTATTACACATCAATATCTGAGTTCATAGGTTCTACGGTAGCTGGCACCACCAGCGCAACCGTTCAAACAGGGGCAGACTTCTTGTTCTCTGAGCAAGAACAGCCCGTTGTAATCCCCGGAAGCATGCCACGTCCAGTAACTCCATCACAAAGACGAGAGCAAATACTTAGAGTGCGTATAACCCCAGAAAGACAACAAGGAGCACAATAATGAAAACTTACGGAAATGGACCAAAGGGGATGCGATACGGTGGAACGTCTCGTAAGCCCATGATGTACGGTGGTAAGGCGACCATGAAGCCCAAGAAGAAAAAACAGATGGGCGGCATGATCAACAACACCATGTCAACAGGAATGAACAAGATGCCCAATCCCATG
>Ga0209645_1001903_pt1 | contig 10190 bp, 9 predicted proteins | sample ETNvirenome_6_30_FD_184070 | JGI IMG/M metagenome (GOLD analysis project Ga0209645, IMG submission 184070) | Marine viral communities from the Pacific Ocean - ETNP_6_30 (SPAdes) (version 2) | ecosystem: Environmental > Aquatic > Marine > Oceanic | place: Pacific Ocean | collected 2013-06-19
AACCTTATGCTGGCGGAGTGGGCTAACCGTGGATTAAATCAGTGGACGGTCAAAGAAAAGACTGTCGCTATGGTCAAAGACACAAGCAAATACACTATCGATGCCGCCAACCCGACTGCAACGATTGACGTTCTGGATGTCTACATACGTGAAACAACGCAAGGCACGACAACCGACATACCGCTAAGCCGTATGTCTCGCGCTGAGTACGCTCACCTTGCGACCAAATCTACGACGGGCAAGCCTAACCAGTTTTTTATCGACAAGCAGTTGTCGCCTACGATTACGGTTTGGCCGGTGCCTGACAAGAATTCCACCTACACGGTATATTTGAACGTACTCAGCCGCATGGATGACGCTGACGTCGGCGCAAACACGATGGATGTGCCCTTCCGGTTCTATCCTTGCTTGGCGGCTGGTTTGGCGTATTACATAGCTCTGAAAAAAGCGCCGGAAAAGGTGCAGATGCTCAAGCCCTTGTACGAGGAAGAGTTTCAACGAGCCATGTCTCAAGATGAGCCACGGTCAAGTTTCCGTATCGCACCTGATATTAGAAGCTACGAGATTGCGTAATGGCCTTTGCATCTAACAGGCGCGCTTACGGAATCTGTGATATCACGGGGTTTCGCTATCGCCTCAAGGACATGAAAAAAACGTGGGACGGCTTACTTGTAGGCCCAGACCAGTGGTCTCCAAAGCACCCGCAGTTGATGCGTAAGCCCACTCCTGTTGATCCCGAGGCATTGAAAGATCCACGGATTGATCAAGCCGCTGACGGCAATGACGGAAATTTTTTCATGGTTTATACGAACGTAGGTGACGGTATACTGGGCACTGAACTCACACCGTTTGCGGTGACGAGTGCTTTGGGTACAGTTGAGGTGACGACATCATGAGTTTCACATTAGCCACACTAAAATCGACCGTGCAGGACTATTTGCAGGTCAATGAGACCACCTTTAACGCAAACCTAAACACGTTCATTGAAGAGGCGGAAAGCCGCATCTTTAAGCTGGTGCAGTTGCCTGAGCAACGCAAAAACGTCACCGGCACCTTGACGACAGGCAATCGGTTTCTTGCTACGCCGTCAGATTTCTTTGCGCCATTTTCATTGGCTGTGATCAGCAATAGTCGTTACTACTATCTCGACTATAAGCACCCCTCTTTTATCAAAGAGTACAGCCCAACGACTACAACCCAAGCGCAACCCAAGTATTACTCGCTGTTCGATGACACGGCTTTCGAGTTGTCGCCCATACCGGATTCTGGTTATTCGGTTGAGCTTCACTATCTTTACAAGCCAGCTTCATTAACGGCAGGTGCAGACTCAGGGACTACCATCTTGTCAACCGACCATCCAGATCCACTTCTGTATGGCACGTTGGTTGAGGCGGCTATATTCCTGAAGGAGGCTCCAGATGTCATTCAGACATTTGAGTCTCGATTCAAGGAGGGGATCGCGAGAATGAAGAACGTGAGCGAAGGCCGCGCTACTCGCGATGAATATCGGTACGATCTGTTGAGGACAGGTGTGAGTTAATGTCACGAATACCAGAGTTGGAGGGGGCTCATGTCGCCCTGATAGGCCTTGGCGCCTCTCAAATAGACTATGTAATTGGAGTAGAAAACAGCAAAACGTGGAACGAGGTTTGGTGTGTAAATGCCGCGCTAGGCGTTTTTCCGTGCGACCGTGTTTTTATGATGGACCCAGCAAGCCGGTACTTAGATACCGAAGACGCTGGGGCACAGACCGACGTGATGCGTCGGTGTCTCCCAAAATTCAAAAAGCCCATCTATTCATGCGAGCTTGATGAGCGTGTACCGGCTATCGTCGAGTACCCCATCAAAGAGGTGATTGATGATCAACGGTGCGCTTACCTAAACAACACCGTGGCTTACGCTATGGCTTTCGCCTTATATAACAAGGTGGCGCATATCGACTTGTTTGGCATGGATTTCAGCTACAAGCACAACATTCACTTTGCCGAAGCAGGTCGAGGATGCCTTGAGTTCTGGGTGTCGCGGTGTATTTCGCAAGGCGTCGGTGTAGGCGTGAGCCAGAAGTCTGCGCTTCTCGACAGCAACGTAGACCCCCACGAGCGCTTGTATGGCTACCATCGGCTAGATGACCCGATGTTGGTTATGACCGATCAAGAAGGTCAGTTTATGGTGTGCCCCAGATCCGAGTTCGACGAGGCACGGCGTCACTTTAATTTTCAGAAGGTAGAAATGCCTTCATCGCCGGAGCCGTACAAAGGATGATTTCACAAAACGCAGATTTTGGTTTAGGGAATGTAATGGTGGCCACCTCCAATGATGGGGGCCATGACCCAGAGTTTTGGGCAAAAGTCATAACTGACCGCTTGGTAAGTATTTCGGATGGCGCGGAGCCGCATATCCGACAGCAAGCTGAGGCTTTCCGGCAACAAGTTTATGAAGTAGTATTGAGGGGGATTAAAAGCGCCATTGCGAGTGATAGGACGACTTTGTCTGTTATGCTTCGGCGTCAAGGTCATCAACAAATGGCTGATATACTAAAGGAGCTATGACATGGCTATCACATCGGCGATCTGTACATCATTCAAGCAAGAACTGCTGGTAGGTACGCACAACTTTACGGCGTCTTCGGGAAACACGTTCAAGTTAGCGCTTTACACTAGCTCAGCGACCCTCGGCGCGTCTACAACAGCATTTAGCACGACAAACGAAGTAAGTGGGACAAATTACACGTCTGGCGGCAACGCTTTGACAAGTGTTACTCCTACCACCTCGGGAACCACGGCAATTTGCGACTTTGCAGATTTGACTTTTGGAACGGCAACCGTCACGGCCCGTGGTTGTTTGATCTACAACAGTTCAGCAAGTAACAAGGCAGTTGCGGCGATCGACTTCGGGGGAGATAAAACCAGTACGGCAGGTAACTTCACCATTGTATTCCCGTCGCCTACAGCCACGGGTGCAATCATCCGGCTTGCGTGATGCGTTTCTATGCCGCTTCAGACCATAGAATTCAAGCCGGGGATCGATAAGGAATCAACCGACTATGCGGCGAAAGGCGGCTGGGTTGATGGCAACCTTATACGATTCCGTAAAGGACGGGTCGAAAAAGTTGGCGGCTGGAATAAGCTTGGCTCTGATACTTTTCTCGGTATTGGTCGCGCTCTTCATAGTTGGATCTCTCTGGGCGGCACTCGCTTTTTGGGAGTGGGTACGACGTTTAAGTATTACATCGAAGAAGGCGAGTCCTACAACGACGTCACCCCCATAAGAACCACCACAGCCGCAGGCGATGTTACTTTTAGTGCCACAAACGGCTCTTCAACGATTACCGTAAGTGACACTGCGCACGGAGCGGTAACAAATGACTTCGTCACTTTCTCTGGAGCCGCAACGCTTGGCGGCAACATCACGGCAGAAGTGCTCAATCAAGAGTACCAAATTAGCCTTGTCACAGACCTCAACACTTACGAAATTGTAGCTAAAGACACGTCTGGCGCCGAAGTGACCGCTAACAGTAGCGACTCAGGCAATGGCGGTTCGTCGGTGGTCGGCACGTATCAGATCAATGTGGGTCTCGATACGTTCGTCAAATCAACGGGTTGGGGTGTTGGTACATGGGGCGCAGGCGGTTGGGGCTCATCTAGCGCTATTTCCGCGTCTGGTCAGCTTCGTCTTTGGACTCACGACAACTTTGGTGAAAACCTCATCATTAATCCGCGAGGCGGCGGTATCTATCGGTGGGTCGAAAACAGCGGAGTAACTGTAAGGGCTGTAGAGCTTTCTCAGGTATCTGGCGCCAATCAAGTGCCAACCGTGGCTTTACAGGTCATTACCTCAGAAACCGATCGACACCTTATTTGCTTGGGTGTAGACCCCACATCAGGCGGCACACGTACCGGCGTCATTGACCCGATGCTCGTAGCTTTTTCTAACTCAGAAGATGAGCTTGATTTTGAGCCCACTGCTACCAATAGTGCTGGCTCAATTAGGCTGTCATCAGGCTCATTTATTGTTGGCGGCATTAAGTCACGTCAGGAAATCTTGATTTGGACTGATACGTCTTTGTATTCGATGACCTTCATTGGGCCACCGCTTACCTTTGCGATGAACTTGGTAAATGAGGGATCGGGCCTTATCGGTCCTAAAGCGGCAGTCAACGCTCCCAACGGTGTGTACTTCGCGAGTAAGACCGGTTTCTACTTCTATAACGGTGCGGTGCAAAAAGTGCCGTGTTCAGTGCAAGAATACATCTTTGACGACCTAGACCTTGGTCAGGCGTTCAAGTGCCACATGGGTGTAAACGCCGAGTATGGCGAGGTGTGGTTCTTTTACCCAAGCATCGAAGATGGTACGGGAGAGATCTCGCGCTACGCCATCTTTAACTACGAAGAAAACCATTGGTCAATTGGCACACTGACCCGGTACGCATGGCTTGATGCTGGCATCGAGGATTTGCCCTTTGCTACGGCGACCAACTCGTCGTCTCAGTGCGTGTTCCAACACGAAACTGGCTATGACGCTTATGAAGATGCCATGACGGGCGTTTTCATTGAGTCTGCTGACATTGATATTAGTAGCGGCGACTCCTTTACGTTTGTCAAAGAGATCCTGCCTGATATGCGATTTGTCGTGGAGTCTGGCGTTAGTAATACGCCTGCCATGAACATTGTCTTGAAGCGACGTGATTATCCGGGCGATTCATTAATCACCGACAGCACCAATCAAATAACCCAGACCACTAAGTTCAAAAACGTGCGTACTCGAAGCCGCCAGATCGTACTGCGGTTTGAGAGTGATGACGATGCGCAAGCGGTCGATCAGAAGGGTTATAAGTGGCGGATAGGCTCTACACGCCTTGAATTGCAACCGAGCGGACGTCGTGCATGAGCGTTTTATTGCCAACTCGGCTACCGCTCGCTCGTGGCGAGACGGTATCAACGGACACGTTTAACCGGCTGGTTCGTGTATTAGAGCTTAACTTAGGCGGCGTAAACTTTAGTATTTCTCCGCACTTTAGCGCCACTGACATCGCAGAATTACAATTTGCCACGGGCGCCATCATATTCAATACTACTAACTCAATTCATCAGGCTTTTGATGGGGTACAATTCAGAGATTTATACGATCATCAGACCTATCCAACCGGCATCGGAATGTCGGCAACAGTGGGGGCCGTAACGGTTAATACACCATGAACGCATTTTTAGAACAAAGAATCGCCAACCTCTTGGGCCCAGAGCCCAGCTATGAAGCCCCCATGATGATGGCAAAAGGTGGCGAGGTCTTTGATCTCGATGATCCAGAGGCGCAAGCAGAAGCCTCTATGGCAATGGAGTCTCCCGTTACGGACCCAAATGCTGATCTCCGTGAAGCAATTGATCAATTGATGGTTGCTCAGGAAACCGCAGAAGACCCTTTCGAGGCGGCAAAAGCACAGCAGTTAATGGAAGCGGCCGCGATCGGTTCAGAGGCACCAATGGGCACAATGGCCATGGAGCTTGCTGAGGCTGGCCGTGGCGGCGATAGTATGTTGGCCCACCTTACACCCGGTGAGGTTATCTTGCCGCTAGGCATGATGGACGACCCGGACTTTGAGCGCGCTGTCGAAAATCGATTCAACCAGCTTGATCTCAACCCTGAAGAATACGTGGCAGGCCTTGGTATTGCCTCTCTCAACCCAGTGACTGGCCTTGAAGAGTTCGGCTTTTTTAAGAAGCTTGCCAAGGGCGTCAAGAAAGTTGTTAAGAAAGTTGTCCGCCCTATCGCAAAGGTGGCCCAGTTCATCCCCGGACCATGGCAACCGGCGGCGGCACTCATATCTCGTGCAGGCACCGTTTATGACGTAGCAAAAGGTCGGGCCAGTCCATTGGCTTTGGCGGGAGCTTTCGCGCCTTTGCCCGGCGGTTCGGCGGCTGGTCAGGCCGCAGGCGCGGCGGCAAGCCGAGGGATTGGAGGTTTAACAGGTAGCCTACGTGGCTTGATTACTGGCGGCGGCGCCGATGGCGTGGGCCGTTTTGGCCGACTTGGCGATATTTTAGGCGGGACCGGTGGCTCTGGCGGCATTGCTGGCCTGATCACTGGCGGCGGCGCGGATGGCGTAGGCCGCTTCGGAAGATTAGGCGACATCTTGGGCGGCGCCGGTGGCTCGGGCGGCGGACTTGGCGGCTTGATCAGTGGTGGTGGCGCTGACGGCGTAGGTAACTTCGGTCGCGTCGGTGACTTTTTTGGCGGCTTAGGCGATGCCGCAGGCATCACTAACTATGGCGGAATGACGGGCGCCGGACAAATCACCGTGCAAGAAGGAGACACTTTAAGCGAAATTGCAGAAGCCGCAGGTGTCTCATTAGATGATCTTTTAGCCGCCAACGGTATCGATCCAGACAACGCTGATTTAATTTTCCCCGGTCAAACTATTTTGATACCCGGCATGGGCGGTCAGCAAGGCGGTCAGCAAGGCGGATTAGGCGGTCTGTTTAGCGGAGGCGGAAGAGACGGCGTAGGAAACTACGGTGTTCTTGGAGACATTCTTGGCGGCGTAGGTGATCGATTAGGGATTACAAATTACGGGACTGGTGCCGGTGGCGGCGGCGGTGGCGGCTTTAATATGGGCGCGCTAGGCGCGGCTGGTCTTGCCGGATTACTTGGCAAGCTTGCTTATGACGAAGCCAAGAACCGCAAAGGGGTTCCTTTGACTCCCTCTGTCGCCATGAATGCGGCAGGACGATTCAATTTAGAAAGCGAGATTGCTCGCAGATCGGGCACTGCCGCACCCAACCCAACCGAGTTTGGTTTGCTCCCTCAAGGCACTTTACCAGTGCTGAGCGGCGGTCGAGCGCCTACAGCGGCGCAGGCTGAGCTTGAAAAGCAAAAAGCTGAGGGGATGCGCTACGGCGGTCCTGTCATGGCTTTTGCAGAAGGGGGTAACGTCGACGAACAAGATTTCAAACGCATGAATGGTGATATCAATGGTCCCGGAACCGAGATCAGTGATGACATTCCTGCGATGCTTTCTGACGGAGAGTTTGTAATGACGGGGCGCGCAGTAAGAGGGGCTGGCGCGTTTAACATGAAGAACAAGAACGGAATCATCACATTGACTCCCAAGAACGGTGAAGACCGAGATCGAGGGACTAAGTTGATGTACGAGATGATGGACTTGTTCAAAGAGTTCGCAGAGGAACCGGAGGCCGTCGCATGATAATGCCCCCAGCTAAATTAAAGCGCTTTCAGGAGGGCGGCTCTGCGGAGCCTTATGTTGCTTCTGTAACGCGCCAAGAGCGCCAGATGGACCCAATCGTCCAGCAGTTGCTGTTTGGATTAGATGGTCAAGGTGGCTTTATACCCGGTGCAATGCGAGCGGCAGAGCGCACATTCTTTGATGAGCAAGGTCGCCCGATCGTCATTCCTCAGCAAATCGCTGGCTTTTCGCCCGATCAACTTGTTGGTATGCAATTGGCAAGAGACCAAATTGGTCAACAAACGCCTTTTTTGCGTGAAGCGCAACGACAGTTTCAAGGCGGATTAGGCGCTATCCAGCAAGGTGCAGGCGCACAGCTTGGCTCTCAACAGCAGGCTCTGAGAGAGCTTCGAGGTGGCGCGGCAGAAGAGCGCTTTCAACGACAGCTTGGTTTGGCTCAGGGTCTTCGAGGTTTAGATCAGCAACGTCGATTGTCTCAAGGCGCGTTTGGCCAGCTTGGTAGAGACTTAGCTACACAACGCGGCTTCCAACAGCAGGCTCTTGGTCAATTCGAGGGTGGTCTGGGCGCCGGATTGAACACTTTAGGCCGAGCCGCTCAACAGTTTGGTAGACAAGGTCAGCGCCTCGGTAGGCAACAGGCTGGCCTCTTTGGTCAGTTTAGCCGTGATCTTGGCGGCGCGCTTGGACGAGGTGCGGCGGCGGCGGATCGTTTTGGTCGTCAAACAGCGGGTATTGATCAAAGAGCGCTTGCGGCGGCTCAGCGATTCGGCCGTGGCTTGGGTGTTCAGGGCGCAGAGCTTCGTGCAGGAGCGGCTGACTATCGTCGCGCATTACCACAACAGCTTGGTGTGGAGCAGGCGGCAGTAGATCGTTTCGGTAGACAAACCGCTGGCGTTGATCAGCTTGCAAGAGCGGGAGAGCGACAGTTTGCTCAGGGCGTAGGGCAGGCCACGCGCGGATTGCAAAGCGAGCGTCAAGCGTTAGACCAACAGCTTGCGCAGGCATTAGGCCAAGAGCGCGGTGCGGTTGATCGTTTTGGCAGAGGTATTGGTCAAGCAACCCAGCAATTGCGTCGAGGCATTGGCCAGTTTGGCGCAGGGCTAGGTCGATCTCTTGCAGAACAACAGGCCGCTCAAAGAGGGCTACAAACTGGATTAGGTCAGGCTACCGGACAATTGCGTGGTGACGTTAGCCGTTTAGGCCGTGGTTTGAGCGCGGCAGAAAGCCGCCAGCTAGGCGCAGTACAAGACTTTGGGGGAAGACTTGGAGAGTCAGAGCGACTACTCCGGGGTACTACAGGTGGGTTTGACCCATCAATGACGCAGGATTTCTACGATCCTTACGAACAGCGCGTGGTTCAACAAACCATTGAAGACGCTATGAAGGGCGCTGATCAGGCGGATATGGCGCAGACGGCTCGCGACATACAGACAGCCGGTGAGTCTGCGTTTGGCTCTAGGGCTCGTTTATCGGCCGCAGAGCGTCGTGAAGCGTTGGGACGTGGATTGGCCAAAGAGATTGGTGGATTACGCTCAGCAGGCTTCCAGAGAGCTCAGCAAGCGGCTATGGGTGAGTTTGCGCGACAGCGTGATGCTGAACGTGCCGCCGCATCGGGATTGGCAGGATTGACTGGACAGCGATTGAGTGCGCAAGAACGTGCCGCTCAGATGCTAGGCAGTGGTGCACAAACCAGATTTGGTGCTGGACAGGCGCTGACAGGACAGCTTGGCTCTCAAGCGCAACAGATTGCGGCTGGCAGAGAGCGAATGGCTGGTCGTCTAGGTGACGTTGCACAGCAACGATTTGGCGCCCAGCAAGCGCTTACCGGTCAAATGGGATCAGAAGCACAGCAACGGCTTGCGGCAGAGCAAAGCCTTGCGAACCGTCTTGCCGCAATTGGTGGTCAGCGCTTCGGTGCAGGTCAGGCGCTCACATCACAGCAAATGGCGGCGGCTCAAGGTCGTCTTGGTGCGCGTCAGGCGCTACAGGGCCAGCTTGGTCAAACTGCACAACAGCAGTTGGCGGCACAGCGTGGGCTTGGACAGTTGCTCGGACAGCAGGCGCAACAGCGCTTTGGTATCAGTCAAGCACTGGCTTCAGACATTGGTCAGCGGAATCAGGCGCAACTGGCGGCTCAGCAGGCCCTACAAGCGCAATTAGGACAAACTGCGGGTCAGCAGTTGGCTTCTCAGCAACAACTCGCAGGGATGCAACAGCAGGCCGCTCAGCAACGTATGGGCGCAGGTCAGCAGTTGGGTCAGTTCCAACAGGGGCTGTCGGCACAACAGCTTGCGGCACAGCAACAGCTTGCCGGTCAACAGATGGGTGCGGCAGGCCAACGCTTGGGCGCACAACAGCAATTTGGCGGCTTGCTTGGACAGCAGGCTCAGCAAATGTATGGCGCAGGTACTCAGCTTGGCCAAACCATGGGTCAGCTTGGTCAACAAGCAATGCAGGCTCGTATGGGCGCAGGTCAGGCAGGACTCGGAACCGCAGGTCAATTGGCGCAAGGTTACGGTCAGCTTGGCGGCGTACAGGGTCAGGTCGGTCAGCAGGTCGGTCAGGCTATGCAGGGCTACGGTCAGCAGTTACAAGGGCTTGGCGGTCAGTTTGCTCAGGCTGGTCAACAAGATGTTGCAAGCCTTATGGGTATGGGTTCTCAGCAACAGCAGTTGCGTCAGCGTCAGCTTGATGCGCAACGTGCTGGCCTGCTACAGGCTCAGCAAGCGCCATTGGCACAATACCAGCAACTCATGCCGTTCATGCAGTTTGCGGCCGGTCAGACTGGACCAAGCGGTGTAACGACGCAGTACACGCCACCACCTAGTCCGCTACAGGCAGGACTCGGCACTGGCTTGAGCGCGCTCGGCGCCATGGGCAACTATTTTAACCAACAGCAACCCCCGGCGGGTTACTACCAACAGCCGACGCCTTGAGGACAAATACATGAGTATTTCTAGGTCTCAAATGGAAGAACAAATTAGAGGATTTG
>Ga0209645_1001904_pt1 | contig 10188 bp, 3 predicted proteins | sample ETNvirenome_6_30_FD_184070 | JGI IMG/M metagenome (GOLD analysis project Ga0209645, IMG submission 184070) | Marine viral communities from the Pacific Ocean - ETNP_6_30 (SPAdes) (version 2) | ecosystem: Environmental > Aquatic > Marine > Oceanic | place: Pacific Ocean | collected 2013-06-19
TTACCTTCTGTGCCATTTTTTCTAACTATTTAGTTTCTGTACAATAGAAGACAACATATCTTTGATGTCTCCAATATCACTCTTTACATTATCAAGTTCCTCCTTCATTGTATCAAATTCAGAATTTTTCTTTTCCAAGGCTTTCTTTCTAGCCATATAATTTTCATAAGCAGATCTATCTTTGTTGATGATCGCGTGAGTGCCAGGGTCTCGGACTAACTCCGAATGACCCTCTACTTTAAGATAATCAGACATTATGCAAGTGCAATAGCGCGAAGGTCTTTGATATATGGTGGTTCAGCCTGATTCGTTCCAACCATGTCAATCTTGATTTGGAACTTAGTGAATCTAGGAATACTGCCTGTAGTGAATTCATAATCCTTATAACCAAAGTCTGTACTTGGTGTTGTCAAAGCATCTGGAAGACCGTTGCTTGCAGAAGAGTTCAGAACAGTTCCACCTTGAGTGAAGTTTTCTGTACCAGGGAAAGGTGTAAAGTTAACATTCATCGAGTTCTCAGTCGAACCCTCAACCATAGTCTTGAAGAATACTCTGATATCAGAAGAATTTCTTCTGTATGCAGCAAAGTTGACTTTGATTTCACTAGCTGGATTCTCCAGAACGATCAGTTTGGAAACGTATGTAGAAGCACAAGGATCTTGTCCTGTGATTCTTACGTTTGGATCAGTTGCAAAGTTACTTACAGGATTATTGATTCTGTTAGTTGTCAGACAAACGTTGACTCTATCAAGGTCGATAACAGGAGATACATTAAAATCAGTTGTGACCATGATGTTCTCCAGTGTGAACGACTTGTTCGCAGGGAGTGTATCCAACTGTTCTATTTCATTGATTTCGGAAGCAATCATTCTTGGAGTGTCAAAATGGTTTTGTCCACCAAGGTCAATTGATTCAAACCCCTGATCAATGAACGATTCTTCAGAACCATCTACACTAGTCGCAGAAACTGTTCTAACTCTTCCAGAAACGGAAGTTCCAGGGGGAGTGAGAATTTGAATGTTGGGTGTAATAGTTTCAAACTGAATATTTTGAGTAGCTGTAATGTCATCACCACCAGACTGTTTAGTGGAGGTAAAGAATCTGTCAGGCAGACTAGCACCACTTCTATCTGTTCCATTGGAACTCATGTCAAGTTTAATGTGATAATGATCCAGATCTTTTTCGTCTGGAACAGACACATTTGGATTATTCATATCATGAGTCTTGTTGATTCTTCTCAATGAAACACCACCAAATTCATATTTTCTGACTTCAGTGCCAGATTCATATGTGAAAGCACCAGTGTCATCAACACCTCTGGTTGAGATACCAGTGATAGAACCAGAAGCGGTTCCAGTGTATGCGATGATTTCATTACCGATCTTCAGATATCCATGGTTAGTAGTTCCAACACCAACACCTTCAAAGGTGTCAAAGTTTGCAGAAGAAACAACAGAGATATCACCAGTAGAGTCACTGTTGTAATCTGCACTCAATGTGGTTACTGGAACATCAGATTCAACACCACTAAGTTTAACTCTATTGTTAAAGGCGTGCATCGCGTGAGCTCTATGGCTCACTCTCATGTGTAAACCATCATTTGTAGAATCAACATCAAACGAAGTAATAGTTACTCCTGCACCAAGTTGAACAATACTACTTCCATTATCAAAGGTGATTGTGCCAACACCTGTATTGAAAGTACCTTGAATATTGTCTAAGATCAGTGTATTAGTAGAAGTCACGATTCCAACAGAAAGAACCACACTAGATCCATTTCCAAGTCCAAGAGTGCTAACACCAACAGTATCACCAACTGCAAAGTTTTGACCACCGTTTGTTACGTCAACCGCAGAAATTTGTCCGTTGTTTACCGTAACGTTAGCTACCATTCCCGAACCAGAACCAGTCAAAGCAACCATAGGAACATTGGAATAAACCAAAGATCCAGAAGAAGGTGTATATCCAATACCAGGATTTGTAATACTAAAGGTCTGAGTACCAACACTAGCAATACCTGCAGTGTTAATTAATTTTGCAGACGCTGTGAGATTACCTTCTTGAGTAACTGTTACACCAGGGATGAATCCAGCTGGTGCAGCAAAGGTTGTTCCAAGTCCAACGGTAGCCTTCTTGGAAAGAATCTTAATTGGATTTTCTGGAAGAGTAATAATTTGTTTATTACCTTCATCAAGTTTTGGATTATAGAATCTAGCAATACCAGTCGAATTAGAAAATTGAGCTGCAAAGAGAGTCATCTTCAAGTCTTCATATTGACTTGGATCCCATGTTCCACCGTTCTGAGATTTAAACAGTGAACCAAGATATGGTTGTTGAGTGATGATTGTCTGTTGAGCGTCTGGTAAATTTCTGGTAGAGATATCTACCTCACCCATTCTAGCAATCCATGCGTTATATGTGGTAACATCACTCTTCAAGACAACAGCATATTCAGTTTCACCATTCAGGTAAATTGGAGAACTAAAAGTAAATCTGGTAGGTACAGATCCATCGTCGGAGATATTTACATCATCTGGACTCTTTTCAATGTAACCGAAAGGAAGAACCTTTTGAGTTGGAAGACCAGTATCAGTGGTTCTCATTTCTAAGATTACTGGTAATGTTTCGTCCTTAGATTGGAAGAATATATCAATGCTAGTGATAAAAATACCAGTTGTTTGACCTACAGTAAACGTTTGAGCAAGAGGGTCTCCTCTCCAGATAGCCCTAGGAACCCGAAGGATGTTAGTGACGTTAGTGATTCTGTTTGTAACGTTGGTGATCCTATTTGTAATAAACTGTCTTCTGTCAATATTTTGTGTAATGAATTGTCTTCTATCGACAAAAGTCTGTTCAGTTACATCGAGATTAACATTGTTAACTCGTTGAGTATCAATTGCAGCGGTTTGAGTTTGTGTATTTCGATCGAGAACTTCCGTATTTACGGTGAGTCTGTCGGGACCCTGTTGTCTTGTAATTCTACCTCTTTGAACTCTCTGTTCTGTATGATCAATTCTTCTGATTTGAGGAATTCTTGTACTCAGAACAGTTTCTCTGACAGTTTGTAGTTCACCTTGTGCATAGAAATTAGATTCTGCAGAAGTTGTAACAGTGCCACCAATTAGACTGTTGGTATTACTTGTGGTGAATTTAAGAGTCTTTGTACCAGTTTCCCATCTTGGGTTAGCCTGTCTGTCTGGATCAGGAATTTGCAATGTGCCTTGTAACTTACCAACGTTATCGGTGATAAATCTAATATCAGTTACTCTGGCCTGAGCTCCACTGCTTCGACCTTCAAGAATCATGTTAGGACTGACTTGTCCACGGAATTGTCCCTGAGCTTGAGATGCAAGACTAAATGTATCAATGTTCAGGATAGTAGAAGAAGTAGAATAATTCGCTGGAATGTTACCTGCATTCGCATATGGATTTCTTCCATATCTATTGGTAGGACTATTAAATGCTCCATCCTTATGATTTGGAGCACAGATTCTGAAAACAAAATCTGGAGTTCTACCTCTTCTTCTGGCGTTTGTGCTATATCCAAATACGGTTTCACCAATTCTAAATCTTCCAGATGTCATAGAAATTTCCAGAAGTTTTGGTGTCATATATCTGGTTACATTCACACCATCAAAGAAACCATAGATACGAGTCAACGGTTTCATCTTCGTAGCACTAAACTGAATACTACGAGATCTCATGAATGGAACGATATCCCTACTCAAAATTCTGTCACCAATGCTTTGTCTATTGGTTGTAGGAGTAATCTGGAACTGAATACCATTTCTAGACTGTCTTGTAGTGGTTTCGATGTCTTGCATCGTCCTTTCAAGACGGAAAGTGTCTCTAGTTGTTGTGGTTGTAGTTCTGGTTGCAAGGTTTGTTCTAGTATTCTGAAGACCAATGTTAACTCTACTACGACCAGTGTCTGAACGAGCTCCAATATTCGCTCTACCTCTATTTTGTGTGTTAGCTGTAAAGTTAACACCAGTTACGTTAGTCTGCGCTGCACCTCTGGTTGTTGTTGATTCAACTCTTCTGCGAATAACTCTTTCACCAGTCCAGGTGGTTTCCCATGCACCCCAATCAACTTCACTAAGTCCAGTCTGAGCATTGACACCCAAAATAGCAGTCGCAGCATCAAATGCAGCTGTTTGGTTGACTGTTTGTGCATTAACTCTTCTTGTAGCGACCCAAGTGTCGGAGTTTGGTGTAAGTTCAAGATCACCCTCATAGAAGGTAACCAAGAATGGTGTGCAGTTTTCAACTCTGGATGCATAGGGTTGTTTGAAAAATTCTCTTTCAACATAGTCAAGAGTAATCAAACTACCAGTCTTTCTAATATTGAGACCATCAATATCATCAACAAAATTAAGGTCTACGTCTGGATTAGAACTAGTTCCGATTCCGACTAAAGATGCTGACCCAGGAATAAGGTCAATAGCAGTGGTATAGTGACCTGGACGCAAGATGCCTTCTTTTCTGTCAATACTTGCAGAAAAATCAACGTGTGCAATATGATGAGAATCGTGAGATTTAAAGTTGTCTACGAAGAAACCAGATTTAAATCTGTTGAGTCCGTTTGCATCAACGATTTGAAGGTTAGATGTCTCTGTTTCTAAGAGAGACAGTTGTGTATAGAATTCAATATTTTCAATTCTTTGTTCAAGACCACCAATATCTTTCATGGTGTAACGTTTGTGTTCTGTTGTTCGAACAGTAACGTCTTTTACACTGTAAACATAAGGAGGAACTTCAACCTTACATACTTCAATGGCATCTTTTACTGGTTCTGGTTCAGTTGGATCATCTGAAGGGAATCCAGTTACATAAAGGAACTTTCCATCCTTATCAAGGAACAGTCTATCTCTTCTACCCTGATAATACTCATAGTCAACGATGATTTGTTCATCAGAAACCATGGGATCATTAATACTACTTCCAGTAGATGCAAATGATCTAGAAGCGAAATCAAATGGGGATACTGATGAAGAAGTATTGTAATTACTGACTCTAGGTCTGATATCAATCAGGTCACTAGTGATTCTGTCATAGAATCCATTGATAGGAATAACTTCTCTGGGGAGATTTGAAGGATAACTAGAAGCTGTGTAAAAGTCTCCCTCATCACTAGCTTCTACAAACAAATTCTTAAATACAATCTTTAGTCTATTGGATGGTTCTGGAGCATTCTTATCTCTTTCAAGATATGAATAGTCATAATATGTGTCCTTATCGTTTGTAACCATGAAATATTGATTGGTTACATTTCGGTCTCCAGGTGTTGTACCAGCAACAATCGCAGTGATATTGGTATTGGAGGTTCTTACTCTTTCACCAACTGAGAATGTGTTTTCGTTAAGAAAAACAGCACCGACAGTGGTAGTATTTGGTTTTTCTGTAATGACTGCAACAGCGTCACTATCAGTTCCAATCAGTTTTTCACCAATTCTCATATCACTATTGTTTCCACTTGGTCCAGAATATGCACCAAGAGTGATACCTGGAAGATCGGGATCCGAAGCATCATTAGATTCAAAAACGCCAAGAAGCTCAATAGCTTCAGGAACGTTCAGTGAAATTTGTCTATCTTGAACTCTAGTTCCATAAACTCTACTATTGGTAAGACCATCGTTGAGAGTATTTGTACCAATACCAGAAGACGCTAACCTAGACCTATTGACGACCAGGACGTTTGCTTCATTCAGAAGTTTCGACTTGTTCCTAACATTGGACTTAAGAACAGTCGCAAACAGATTAGCCTTTCCACTAGACTTGGAAAGAGCTGTAAAAGTAACTGTCTTCGAATCGTCTGCTTTGGTAAATTGACTTGGAGTCAGTGGTTCAATACTTCCATCATCATATGAAATAAGATATCTCTCTTCATCAAAAGGTTGGAAGAACAGGTCTTTACCTGCAGCTGGTGAAGTAAATCCAGAATTTGCAACTGTAATATCAGAATATTGTTTTCTAAGTTGAATATTCGTAGTTGTTACATCAAGACTTTCAACGTTTGGTTTATTGACAGGTGTTGTCAACGTATTTTCCGTAATGGCAAAAGTTGTATCTCTACGTCTCAGGTCTGTGATGGTTACTTTATTAGAACTCGATACAGAACCATTATTAATATTAGGAATACTTGGAATAGCTGCAATCGATACTTCATCACCTGTGGTGCTGACACCAGTAACTCTGTTGAATTGTGGAACCTTGCTTGAGCCAAGACTATAACTTAAAATGTTACCTGTGGTCAGAATACCTGCAAAGTTTCCTCCAGTCGCAGTGATGATACCAGTGGTGCTACTAGTTTTAGTGTATTCAAACGAACCTGTAGTAACATTATCAAGTCTTGAGATTTCATCAAGAATCAAGTCAGCTTCAAACGTAGAAACACCAACGTAACTACGCATAGACTTTACATCATCAATGTTAAAGTCTGTAATTTTTGTGATAGTTCGACCATCAGCATTTCCATTGATGATGATGTTTTCGTCATTCAGGAATTGTCCGTTTACATCAGATAGAGTAAGTTCCGTTACGTTTGTTCCAGTCGTGCGGACAAATCCACCTGCACCACTTCTAGCACCCTCAATATAGTCAGATGCTGTAATAGAAGTGATTGCAGTTCCTACTTGAAGCTTAGTGAAAAGCTTAACGTCAAACAATCTACTTTCAAAAATTGTAGAGGAGTTTACATAACTTGCAGACTGTGCTTTGAAATCATAAAGTCTTGCAAGACCAACTTCTTCACCATAAGAATCGATACCAAGACTGGTTTCACCTTTTCTTCTACTACTAACAAGAGATACGGTAGCTGTAGTTCCAATGCCGATTGCAGGAGAACCAAATACGTTATTTACGAAGATTGGATTACCAGTTACATATGTAATGGGTTCTTGTTCTACTGACTTGGTTGTTCTCGCTTTTGATACGTCAATGAGAGTTGGTGCAATAGTCTCAATATCATATCCCTTGATATATGCTTTACCAGGACTTACCTGAGCAATCATCAAATCTTCTGATGGAACATTACCATCGGGAGTTGTTTGAATGTCTGTGAAGAGTCCTTTATTACCTACCTGATCATTCAGGGACTCTTTCATAAAGACTTCAAAAGGATCGACACAATAGTCCCCAGACTCATCATAAGTCCGTTTGGCCATCGCATCACGAATTAAGTTATAATTAGTCTCTTTCACAAAAGTTTGCATAGTGCCTTGTACGACACGAGCGATTTCGATAAAGTCTGGATCGACAATATCATCAATATCTTTCTTTGCAAGTGTTAAAGAAATTTTGAATCTATCCGCACCAGGAGCTGCAAAGTTTGTAAATCCTGCTGCATTATCATTCAGTGATTCATCTTCATTAGAAGTAATAATTTCTTCCGATACTTGGAAACCAATTCTGTACGTTGGACTTTGAGAATATTGATCAAGAATCAGAGTTTCATTAGGAACTTGAACAAACGTACCTCTGGCAAAATAAACACCTTCACCAACAGACATGGCAGTGCCTGTTTGGTTAGCTCCAGACGCAATCGTGTTTGCAAAAGGTTCGTTTGCAGAAATTACACTTAATCCATATGTAATATTGGAAAGTGTAATAAGACTCTCTCCACTCAGGAAAGTTTCCGTTTCATTATCAAGTGTAGAAGAACTCTCATAGTTGAGATAAAGAGTAATGATTCCTCTTTCAGATTCTTCTTCTGTAAGAACAGAGATAACCTGAGCAGTTACACCAGATCTCTCGCCAGTAATTCTTTTACCAACAAGTTGTTCTAGATATAAAGAAACTGGAACAGACAAATATGTTGATTCAATTTGAATACACTGATAATCTGGATTATACGTAAGGTTACCTGGAATTACCTTAGAACCCTCTTTAAAAAAGTGAACACCGAATTGTTCAATCTGATCTTGCAGAATCGACTGCAAGGTAGAAAGTTCTCTAGCCTGTACTGGAGTGCCTGGTTTGAATAGAACTTTTTTAAAGTTCTTGTCCTTATCAAAATCGTCAAAATAAGGACTTACGTTAAGATTAGTTTCCTGTGGCATAGTCTTTAGAATTCCAGTACGATTTTAATGTCTTCTTTTTGTTGCGAGCTGCGAGTCACAGATGCTCTATTATCCACGTAGATAATTTCACCGCTGTACTTTTGAACTTCGGGGTTTGCAATACCCTTGACGAAACTCATACCTAGGTTGTATGTCCTATTATTTATTGACGTAGATAAACCTGGTGCAACAGATGTACCAAAATTAGTGTCAATATTAAGATTGTTAGTACCACCAAAAACAGTTGTTCCTGCACCAGTGGTTGGATCAGCACTAAATCTGAATAATTTAAATCCATATTCTGGATTGGTATTCACTGTTCCATCTGTGTTGAATCCTGCAAGTCTTCTATCTTGCCAATATTTCAATACACCAGTTGTAGAATCCCAACTAATCGTTCTACCCACAGCAGTAGAACCAATACCAATTGTTTGAGTAAACTGGTCGTCTGCACCGTAAGTAGTTTGTGTTGAACCAGCACCAGTCAATTTCAATGCATAAGTTGCACTAGCTCTAGCAAGAGTCAGTCTGTTGTTGGAACCATAAGCATCTGGGTTCTTTACAATACCAATTCTTGCAAACTGGTTACCAGTGATAAAGTCTGGGTTTGTAATATCATTTTCAAGTCTAGAGTAAATCAAAACTCTATTTGCACCTAGTTCTCTGTAGATATCTGCTCCATGTCCACCTTGTGGTGGAATAATCACGTTAAAAGCTGCATCGGTCGAACCAGATGGATTGGTTAATCCAACCGCATTTAGGTCAACACTACCAAAGGAGTAATCAGAACCACCATTGGTAACTTCTACAGAGTTAATTTTACCTGCAGCGTTCACAACAACGGAACAAGTTGCACCCTCACCATCACCCTTGATTGGCACATTGTTATATGTGGTCGCAGTACCATATCCAACACCTCTGTTTTTAATAGTGACAATTTTTAATTGTCCACTAGTGGCTGCATTATTTCTTACTGCCGCAACATCAGTCAAAGTTTCCCAGTTGTTAGGTACAGGGATAAAACTTGTAGAATCAAATTTAATCAGTTCACTTGGTTTGATTGTAAAGAGGTACTTCCAAATATATCCGTCACCAGAACCACCAGCAGAACGAGGTTCTAAATCTGTGAAAAGTGGTTGGTCAAGAGATGGTCTTCCATCTGGGTTTTCTGGGTCTGTGCCATTTTGCAGACAAGCATAAACTCTATAATCAGAGTTCATCACATAATAATTGGCATCATACAAGTTAGTAGAACTTGTTACTGGTGAAACATTTGACCTTGAATAATCATTTCGATACATTTCATAGGTCGTACCAGAAGTCCAATCTAATTTTCTTACAACTCTCGTTACATCTGCCGCATTGATTCTTTTCAATCCGATCATTGTATCCCAATAATCGGTCTCCTCACTAAAAGAATCTTTTGGAGCTGGAGGAGTCTCATTCCAATCTTCATCAAATTCGGTTGCGTTTGGCAAACCGATCCAAACATAATAACTGTTGGAAGTGGACGCAACCCCAGCTACAAAATTACCAGAATTTACAATACGAAGTTGATCAGTTATAATAGCTGACATTTTTAAAAACTTTACGCTTTTTGTTTATTTATAGTTAAATGTAGGCCTCTTTCAAATCTCTGGTTCTAACGATGATTGGACCAGTTTGAATTCCAACCACACCGTCAGTGTTGATAACATTGAATGCAGTTGTGCCTTCTTTAACAAAGTCGTGCAAACGACCCCAGGAATATCTACCGAAGAACTCACTGTTTCCAAGGCCAACACCCTCAGTAGACATCACACTCACTGTGACTCTTGTCAAAGTGGTTGTTCCGAATCCATATGCATTACCTGTGATGTTTTCAACAGCAGCGACTTTATAGATGTTATCAATAAATGATGTTCCAATACCAACAGTGGTATTACCAGATACACTAGTTACTCCTGCACCAGTATTAGAATCTGTTACAACAAAGTAGTAACCAGTCTTAATACCACTAGATGTGATAGGAGTAGACATCGTTGAAGAAGATCTCAATGGAGAATCAAGAGGAATGAAGAGATCAAATGTCAATCCTGTGGTTGCAACACCAACAACAGAGGTTGTGCCAACACCACTGATAATTCCA
>Ga0209645_1001905_pt1 | contig 10185 bp, 8 predicted proteins | sample ETNvirenome_6_30_FD_184070 | JGI IMG/M metagenome (GOLD analysis project Ga0209645, IMG submission 184070) | Marine viral communities from the Pacific Ocean - ETNP_6_30 (SPAdes) (version 2) | ecosystem: Environmental > Aquatic > Marine > Oceanic | place: Pacific Ocean | collected 2013-06-19
TTGTCGCAATTATGTCTTGCTTTGAAATTAGCCCTGCGTTCTTCATCAGTATGAGTTCCACCGCCTCTATTCTTTCCTTTACCTTTGTAATTGCCATATCCTTTAGCACCCGCATGAATTTTTTTATCTTCAACAGTTCGCATCATAATTTTTTTATCTTCTATATCCGAAGTATATACTTTGCCGGTTTTCATATCGGCTTTATCTTTTTTACACACTTCAAACCAATTCATTTTTTACCCCTCATTTGATTTTCTTTAGAAGTTTTATCATCATCAATTGGGCCACCTTTAGCCCAAGTGTAGCAAGTTCTTGCTGAATGACATTTGAAATGGTGCATATGACAATAGCCTAAACGCCCGTCTTCATCAGTGGTTAAAGGCATACAGTCGTCCATTCTAGGTGAAATATCAAAAGCGATACAATTACTACAATTAGACTTCTTTGCTACTTCGGGTGTAGTCTTCCATCTCTTAGCATATTCTTCCCAATATTTTTTATCGTTGAGATTAAGTGGCCCATATCTAATGTTAGGGTTTTTAACTGCGGCATCTCTATTCTTAGTATTAACTTCTAAGTCCTGTGTAGCCAAAGGACATTCAAGTTGTTTAAGAATAGTTTTCCAAGTCATAATCAATCCTCTTTTAATAATTCTAATAATTCTGCTACATCTTCTAAAGCATCTTCTAATCTCTTAATAGTTTTTCGCCTAATTTCGTTTTCTTCTTTATCTCTTGCTTCCCACATATCTTTAACATTAGCAAGGGCTTGGTAAATATTTTCTTCTATTATGCTTAAAGGAACACCATCTCCCATATCAACAAGTTTTCTTCTAATATCAACAAGACTGCTTCTATCTTCTTTTTTTATTTCTTCTTTCCAACTCATCTTGTAAACGCTCCTCTACTTCTGCTCTTTGTTTTTTTCTTACTCGCTTGATTCACTGTTGATTTCTTCTTTTTCTTTTTCAGTATATCTTCCCAACTCATTTTTTCACAACCTTTGGGTTATCTGCTTGCTCCCAACACTTTTTACAAAAACCAAATGGGTGAACATCTTTTGATATATAGCACCTACCACAATACTTGAGTTGTAGTTTTTGTTTACTAATTACCCATTCTTCTGTATTCAAGCCAAAATGCCCCCTATATTTTCCATGCTATCCATTAAAGACATTTTACAATTATCCTTGTATTTCTGTATATTGTCAAGATATATTCCTTCTTTTAGCCAATCAAAACCTACATGGTCTTTATGGTTCTCCCACTTCATTAGTTTGAAAATTTCATCACAACGGCTCTTATACCAATCTTCTTTTTTGTATGATTTCTTCATTCGTATAAGTTCCATGAGTAATTTAGCATTACCTTTCTTTAATTTAAAATGAGGTAGGCATTTTTCTAGCAAACTGTAAACATCATTTTGAGAGTAAAAATTTAATCTTTGAACTGGCCTAGTTTCCTGTGGAGATTTTTGATTTAAATGTAATTTACCAAAACCAATACTCTTGTGCATTTCCTCCATAAATGCCCTACCTCTTTCTCCGGTAGCGATAAGACCAACTCTAGGATTGTGGTTTCTATCCATTGTAATATATCCATCGGAGTCAATAAAAGCAGCAGTATAAGCCCAAATATTTTTCTTGAGCATTGTTGGTAATTTATAATATGCGCCATCAACATTAGCAACATCTAGTTTCTTTACCATCTTAGAAATCATATTTGTTGTTGTGCTTTTATGTAAACTATTAGGCATTCTATCATGTATTTGTTTAGCACCAATAGAAGGACTCTTGATAATCTCACTTTCAATAAACGACAGTATTCTTTCTTTTTTACTTTTAGTGATTGATTGGTCGGATATATTTTTTATTTGTTGTTTGTATTCTCTTTTAGCAAGACGGCATTCTTTTTCTAATTGAGCGTATTCTTTAGAATACACCATACCTTCTTTCTTCAAATCACCTTCCCAATACTTGCATATTGCGTCAATAATGTTTCTTCTATCATTTACAGAATCAATCTTATTTATTTTCATTAAGTCTTTTTCATTAAAACCCATCTTAAGGATTGCTGGTTTGTATGGTTTAATCCAGTAAATAGAATCTATGCACTTGTTAATGTGGTCGGAGTAGCCATCAATAACAGTATCAATCGCCTTTGACATTTTTTGGCGATGCCCTCCTTTCAATTGTCTGCGAGCCTTTCTCATTTTCTTTACAAGGTTGGGTATATTTTCTCCATCTATTGAGTATTCACTAGGGAAAGAACTCAATTGTTTTCTAGCATCACTAGCATTAATATTCAAATTCTTAGAAAGTAGATTTACTGCCTCATAATCCGACATAATATATTCGGTAATAGAAGCCAATTTAGTTCCCAGTGCTTCTTCCATTTCATCTTTAGTTTCGTCTTGTTCCTCTTGTAATTCTGCAAGGCGATTCATTTGTTGAGAACCTTCTCTATATTCTTCTGCTGTCGGCATTTTGCATCACCTAAAAATTGATTCCCATAACTCCTTGAGAGCGTTTATACTTATTGACCTTTGGCGGGTCAAATAATCCCATGTCATCTAAGAGTATGAATGTTTCACTTAATGTATGAGTTGCGGCATTAGCCAGTGCTAAACTCATAACCATGTCATCATGCGCTCCTATTCCCTCAAACTTTCCTTTGTCTGTAATAGCAAACATAGATAATTCTTCAATTAAGGTAGATGTCACCCGACGACTTTCTTCGTTAGCATAAGGTAAAATTATCTTACCGTTTTCAAAGTTCATTTGTAAACTTAGAATAATCTCCTCTTTCTTCTTTCTAGTAGTGTTGAAGTCATGCACATTTAAATCAGTGACATTTCTAATTTCTTGTGTAAACGATTTAGCAAAAGTATTTGTTTCAAACAATATTGCTTCGGGCTGAAACACTTTACCAATTAATTTTACTTTCTGTATGTTTTCTCTAAACTCAACATTCTTTGAACGGTCAATAAACACAATAGTTTTGTTATCATTTTCATCAACTTCTAAAACAGTAATTACATTGTAGTCGCCATCTGTTGAAATAGCAGGGTCAATTCCAACATAATATTTGTAGCCCTCCCTACGCATAGGCTTCAAAACATGGTCTTTACTCTTAGCCGCTTCTAAATATTCGGGATTGAATAGAGAAGTTCCCGTTGATATAGGAACACACATATATTCTCTTGTAAACATAAGAGAACCAACCTCCGCCTTTCTCGCCATAAGAGCATCATAATCCCATCTGTTCGGCCATAGTGGTTCATTGAGAGCATTAAGACAAGGATATGTTCTAAGAGTATATGCAGGGTTTTCAGCGAGTTGTTGGTAAATATCTGTATAACTGAATGGAGTACCAATAACTCTTAGAGAAGCAGTATGGTGAAGTGTTGGTATCATATCACCATAAAACCAATCAGTCACCTTTTGAATTCCTGTCATACTAAATTCTTTCAAAGGGTCGTCAATAATAATCTCTTGAGGGTGAAGTCCACGAATCTGTGAACCAACAGAACGCTCTAAGATTTGATTACCGTTAGTAAGTGTAATGTTTCCTATCGCCCAACCTTTAGCGGGTTTGAATTTTTTAAGCATAGGGTGGTTAAACATCTTGTCAATATCCCTCATGTGAACTAGAGTCTGTTTTTGGTTAGAAGAAATGTATAGCATTTGATATGGGGGTTCTCTAAAGATTAGATTCCATACAACCCAACTGTGCATGAATACTGATTTACCATGACCTCTTGAACAAATAATAACAGTTCTTTGGGTATCATTCATCAAGTCATACCATTCTTTTTGATGATTAGCAAACTCCCAACCTAAAACATTTTGAAAGAAATATGGGAATGAGTTTTTAGATAACTCCATGTCCATTTGATGTTCAAAGTTAAAATTGTCAAGGTTCATTTTTCCGCCTCTTTTATTTAGGGAATATATCTTTAGGCATTTTTGGTCTTCTTTTTTCTCTACTCTTTCTTTTTTCGTGATGGCCTCGCTTTATGCCGTTTTTGAAATATGCATTTAATATGTCATACTCGGCATTATAGCCATGTGCTTTACCAGTTTTTATATCGGGAGCGTTTACATGATGAAAAACGATTGCTTTGTTTCTATGTTTCCCGTTTTCATCTTTGAAGTGTTTAACTTTAAGAGGAGGGCGAGTTCCTTTAATAATATCTTCGGGAGAATATAATACATCAATAATACTATAAGAAAAATCTTTAGCATCGTCATTTAAGTAAAACCAATAAGTTTTTTTCTCCTCTCCTTTAGGAATTTGCGGGACAATTAAGTTTTTAACATCATTAGGAGTAATGGGGTTATACCTTACTTTTCTTTTTTCTAAACTTTCCATATAATGTCTATTGAAAACAAACAGCCAATCCTCTGTAAAAGCATAATATACTCCTCCTAATTCTTTAAAGCCAGTAGGGTATCGTTTTACAATATCAAACCACATTAACTCCTATCCTCCAACTCATATCTTTGATTACTACTTCTAGCCATTTCATCAGCAATACCTTTTAGATATTGATTTCTTTTTTCGGGATTCTTTACACCCCTTTTCAAATATCCATTTACCATTCTTCTGTTAATATCATCTAGGTTAGAGTATCTAACATATTTTTTCCTATCTTTAGGAAACCTATCTTCTTTGATACCAATAATCAACTGTTTCCATTGAAAATCACCCATAGAATCTCGCCTCTTAATTAAATCCCACCACTTCTTAATTCCGAAGTCATCACCATATCTTTCAGTAAAGTTCGCCACCAATTCTTCATCTATACCCATATTATCTTTAGGCGGTATTTCCCAATCATATTCATCTCTATTTTTCTTTTTCCATGTTTCAATAGAAATTGTTTTTGGCCTAAATCCTGCTATTTTTGGCTTATCTCCAATAAGTTGTTCTCGCTTATTAGCCATCGGCCTCCAACTTTTAGAATCCGCTTTTGATTTCATTCCTCCAAGTATAGCGTAGTCGCCCTTATCAGCCCACCCCGCTATCCCTACTACTTTACCATTTACCCTTCTAATTACATATTGGTCTAATTCATACCATGCGGGAACATCACGGTTTATTTTATCGTCGGGATTATCTTTGTTGTAAGCCTCCTCCGCCTCCTCTTTTGTATGTGGGCCGGAAACTTGCTCCATAATATCACCTAAAGTTAGCCTTAATTAAATATACATGTTCATTACTAATCCCATAAGATTTACTAATGCTATCAAATGAATCTATTTCATTTACAATATTAATTAATTCACTTGCGCTCATGTCTAAATTGTGTTCTTTTTGCATCTTAGTTAGCATTCCTTCAACATGCTCAAAGTTATTTTCGTTTCTTGTAGCATAATATACTTCTTTACCCTTCAATATTCTTAGAGAATCGTGTGCTTCTAATATACGAGATTGTATTTCCGACTTTTTCATTGGGCTTAGTTTCTTTGCTTCGGCTAAAAATTCATCAATAGTTTCTATTAATGGTTTATTTCTAAGTTGTAGTGCTTGATTGTTTTTGGCTTGTTCTAAGGCATCAACTAAAACCATAATAGGTGTTATTTCAGTGACATTATCAATGCTAGTTTGTTCATAAGCGTCTAAAGTATTTACACCTTCAAATTCTTCCAAAATTGTTTTGTTAGTTATTTTGTTTATTGCACCAAAAATAGAAGCAATATCTCTATCAATTACTTCCTCCATTCCTTTTTCTTTTTGGTAAATTTCTAATAAAGCGGCTTTGAAATCTTCTGCCTTGCTTTCTGCTGATTCTACGCTTCTAAAGATTTCTCCTGTGTTAATTGATTTTAGGAAAGGTATCAATTGCTCTAAGTTTTCTTTATCTATAAAACCTAATTGTTGTTCTCGGACAAGTTTACTCATAACTTTGTAAGGTAAGAAACCTCCTCCCTTTATTTTACCCTCTCCTCCTTTAAAATCAATAATTGCGCTAATTATTCTTAAGTGTCCATTTATACTGAAAGGTAATTTTTCTCCTGCATTAACGCTCGGTAAATTCATAGGTGCTACAAATAGTTCACCAATTAGTTCTCCGACTTTATTTATATCTCCCATTATATTTTGAAATGACTTGATTTCTCTAGTCCTACCCGTTTTTCCTTCTTGTCCGTAAATGTATCTTCTTATACCTAATCCTTCACTTGTAGTTTCGTAGCCCATTTCCGGCTTTTGAGGCTTTACACCCTTTGGTTCTCTACCAAATTGTTGAATGTCTGCAAATGTTGTGAAGGTAGTTCTAAATTCTTCTAATAAATCAGCAAATGCTCTAAAGAAATCATTTATGGTTTCTTTAATTTTACCTACCTTTTCTGCTTCATCACCATACACTTGTCTTAACTCTTGGGATTCAAGTAAAAATATAGGTAAATAAACAGTGTCGCTTTCATACTTAGTGATTATTTTTTTAGTTTCCAGCAACTTCTCAAGCAATTCTTCTGCTCCATTTTCTTCTATTAATTGTATTGGTTTTCTTTGTTGCATTTTTTCATATAGTTCTTTTACAGTATCGTCAAAATCATGGTCGCCAAATACTTCTGCTATTTCGTTTAAGTCCCTTCTTAGATACAAAATAGATAGTGGGTCTAGTTCAACTTCTTCTCCTAAGTCTTCCAATTTATCTATCTCTTTATCTGTTGCTAATTGCTCACCCATTGAATAAGAATCCTTCCTTTCGCCACTTTCAGTATATCCCGCTTCAAAACTAATATCAACTCCGCTTTCATCAGTTTTTGTAGAAAGCATTTGTAGTTGAGCAAAAAACTGATTAAGTGCTTTTTCTGCCCTACCGTCTATATCACCAACATTGATTTTCTTTTGAGAAACTTCGGATATGTAATTTATGTTCTCGCCTTTATCGCCAAATGTATTCGCTACTTTTACAAACTTATCAATATCGTTTTTTAGTGTTTCATCTCTTGTTTTTTCCTTTTCCAATTTACCTGCAAGTTCTTTTACTGCCTTAGATAAGTCGGGGAACTTTTCATATATTCCTTTCCAATAATCATAGATACTTTTTCTTTTAGATAAATCAGTCATGGTGTTTTTGTCTAAAATATCTGTTAAATCTATTTGCACATATTCTATTGTATCGTCTTCTGTTTGTAAATACCTTTCTTGTATTGTTTTAATTAAAGATTTAATGTTTGTTTTTATTACCGGAGCAAATTTTCCTCTAATTTCTTTTAGTAGTAAATTAGAATCTGCGGGGTCTAGTATTTTGATTGGGCGTTTTCCCTTTTCAGTAAAAGAAACAATAGAGTCGGGGTCAATTTTTAAGTTTTTTCTATATAGGTTTTTTATTTTAAGCGGATTACCTCTTTTTGTTTTTATTCCTCTTGCTCCGCCACCGCCTAAATTTATATTCATTCTTTTTTCTAATAGCGTTTCTATTATTGCATTGTTAGCATCTTCTAAATTTATTGAAGGGGTTTCAACTTTTTTCTCTTTAGTAAAATAATTATAAACTATTTCCACGATTTTATTTTTAGCATCTTTTCTTTCTTGTCCTCGTAAACCACCAAAATCTATTAAACTTTTATTTTTGAAAACCCGACTGTCTTTGAGTTCGGAAACAATGGCTTGTTTATCTTCTTTGTATTTACCTAAGAGTTCTTGAAACTCCCCTTTTATTTCACTAAAAAGAGCGTCTTTGTTTTTGATGTATTTTTCTCCCATAATCATTCCTCTATCTTTAGTAATTGTTTATCAACTAATTTTTTAATAAGTGTTCTTGGGTTTTTCTTAGGATTTTTTGCTATTTTTTCTAGTTTTTGTTGAAGACCCTCTTTGAATTGAACTCTTAGTTTCCGCAAATTTTCTTCAACTTGAGCAACAATCTTAGTTATGAGGGATTTGTCTTCTGTTGATAAATCTTTCTTAGTAAATGCTTTTTTTCCTTTTGTTAATTTTTCAAGGTCTGTTTTCAATTCTTGCCCAAATAAATGCGCTATTGAAAACAAAAAAGCAAACCCGTCTTGTTGATTCATCTTCGCTTTATAGTATTTAGATAAATCACCAGTTATTAAATTATTTTTTATTTCTTTTGTGTTCTTTTGAGCAAGTAAGTAGTCAACAAATGCTATTTCAGCCGGTTTTGTAATCTCAACTTTATCCGACACTTCTTCCAAAATCATATCTTTATTTTTCTCGGCCAGTGAATTAGAAAATAATCCTCTATCATTCAATGCAAACTTTTTGATTCCATTAATAAATGAAATCAAATCTTTATTTGTAGTAATATATGATTTTCCGTCCCAAACTAAACCTCTTTGTAATCTTTCTACTTCTGTTCCGCCTTCTTGAACTATATGTGTAAAATCATCTCCATCTATATAATCAGCATACAATTCATCGTTTTCTAGCATATTGTCTCCATCAAAAATTTCTTCTTCAATCAATTCTCTATCGTATGTTTGAATACCGACTTCTTTATCCAACTCACTTTCCTTTGCTTGTTCAAAAGCCTTAGCAGTTTTCACTGTAATATCTTTAACTGCTTCTCCGAACACATCATTTCCTTCTGTTGTGAATAAATTTTGCAGTATTGGGTGAAAATATAACCTTCTTGACCCTGATTTTTGAGCAAAATATAGTATTTTTCTTTGTGCTTGTAGGCTTTGTTTACCCAATTTAAACGCTAAATACTTGTCTTTATTGCTTTGGTCTGTCTTTGAAGAACTAGCCATAGCATCAAAATAGGCTTGTATTTTAATGCTATTTAGTGCCGGAACTGCATATTCTGCCTCCATTCCAACATCAATGTTAATATCATCAATAATTACAATATCTTGCTTACTTAGAAGTTCTCTAAGAAGCGGCCTATCCTCAATATAGACAATAGATAGTTCAAAATCACTATCCTCTTTGAATTTTAATCTTCTTACTTCTTCATCATCGGATAACATTCTATCCGAAAAAGGAAACACATATTCTTGAGAAAATTGACCCATTCTCTTTTCATAGTCAATCTCAATATACTTATCCATACCGTCAATCCATTCTTCTCTTGTCTTTTTACGGTCATATCCCTCAATTGGGACAATTTTTTCATAAGTTGTGTAAGAATTTTTTTGTGTTGTGTTCATTCCTCTAATTTTAGTATCGTTTTCTTCTGTTTTAGTAAATCCTACGACTTTTTTTGGTAATTTAACTCCAAAATTACCAATTGCTATTGTAATTTTCATCACATTGAACATAATTTTGTCGGGATTATCAAAATCAGCCAATTTTGCATTTGAATCCTTAACATTTTGCTTCAAAATTGGTAAAATTTTACCTAAATTATCTTTACCAATGTCTTTTCTTAACTGCTTAATGTTATTTTCTTTATTTCCTGCATAAGATTCATATTTTTCCATCAAACTTCGGTAAAATGCGTCTAAAATTTTGGGATTTACTGTTTCGCTATTAGCAAATTTAGCCATTTGTCCTTCAAAATCTAATTTTGGCCTTCCTCTTTTTTGCCTACCTAATTCAAAACCCAAAACTTTCTCAAATCTTTCAAAAATTTTCTGTTTTACTGCCTTTCTTGTGTTTCTTGGTTCATTAGAAATTAATCTTTCATATTCTTTAGGAAAATTATTACTAAATAAACCCAAAAATGAATCTAAATCGTCATAAGATTTACTTCCTGTTGTCAAATTAGCAAATTTTGAAAATATTTGCTCCCTTGTTTCAGCGATATTATCTAGTCTTTCAGCAGTAGCACTTTCTTTCACTATCATTTTGTTATATTCACTATCAAGTAGCAAAAAATCCCAAAAAGCCATAGGAACGGGAAAGGTCGGCATAACATTTCCTCCTACAAATTCATTATCTTAAATTTTACATTGTTGCCCAATAAGTCGGAATACATCATATCCATACGAACTAAAAGGCGGAACTGTCTTTTTACTTCTTTCATAAATTTATCCATATCTTTTTCGTTTATTTCTCGGCTTTGAATACCCTTTCCTTGAAAATCTCCATAGTCAACTTCAACAATTCCTTTTTTCTCATATCGTGTATCATCAGCGAATTCATCAAATCTTTCTCTAACGAGTTTTTCAACTGCACCGGAGCGTAAAAGATTATCAAAACTATATCCTCTCCCATCATAAATTGTTTCATATTGTTTTAGGATAGTTCGCCAACTCATTGTAAT
>Ga0209645_1001906_pt1 | contig 10173 bp, 19 predicted proteins | sample ETNvirenome_6_30_FD_184070 | JGI IMG/M metagenome (GOLD analysis project Ga0209645, IMG submission 184070) | Marine viral communities from the Pacific Ocean - ETNP_6_30 (SPAdes) (version 2) | ecosystem: Environmental > Aquatic > Marine > Oceanic | place: Pacific Ocean | collected 2013-06-19
TATTGCAAAATATTCTCTGAGGTTTGTAATTGAATAAGCATTCAGAAATAGATTGCCGGAAAACGTCTTATTGATGTAATCATATCCAACTTTTTTAAATAAAAAGTCATCTAATTTTTTATCGTAATTTAGTTCTCTAAAGTCTAGTTCGCTTGTATCAAAGCCAGTATGTCTAAGATATCTCTCTAGTACTTTTCTTTTGCTTAAAAATTCATCTATTATAGAACCGTCGCCATATATCAAGCCGCCATAGCTATCTTCTAAGGCGTGTGAAATTTCGTGTATAACGTCATCAACAATGTCCATTGCATCATCTTGATCATTAGTCAGATAGATTGCGCCATCCATATATTTTCCTGTAAAGCCATCTTTCTCAAAATCAAATTTGCCAATATAGATAACATCTATCAAAGAGAAATAGCTTGATGGAATTGTTTTTTTCAATTCATCAATTGTATTTTGAAAATCAATTGTCTTAGGTAAAGGGTCTTTTATAAGAACAACAGTATCATAAATATTATATTCTCTTTTTCTAGATACCTTCTCTTTGATGCTCTCAACTAGACTGTTCATTTTCTTGCAACATTTTTTGATAAATCTTTTCACCTTCGTCAGCATCCTGTAATGCTTGCTGGTAGCCGCGAACCCAGTTTTCTTCTGCAACTGCTAAAAGAAATTCTGGAAATTCTTTTGCTACAACATCTACAATCATTTCGACTGTGACATTTTGATCGTCGGGGTCCAAAGACTCTCCGACATATTCAACTAACATATTTTTAAGATCGCTATCCGGCTCAACCAGATTATGTAATTCATTGTTTTGAGTTTCCATAAAATTCTCCAAAATATAATTATATAATAATAACTTTTTTTAAAAAGTAAAGCTTTTATTTATAAGACCTTAGCGGCCAATGTTGCAATTTTAGATCGCTCACCTTTTAAAAGAGTTACGTGTCCACTTAGATCATATGCTTTTAATTTCTCTATCGCATAGGACAAGCCGTTTGATGTTGCATCCAGATATGTATTATCTATCTGTTCAATATCACCTGTTAATATGAGCTTTGTCCCCTCTCCAACACGGGTGACAATTGTTTTGAGTTCGTGAATTGATAAATTTTGTGCTTCATCAACAATAATATATGCATTAGAAATAGATCTACCTCTGATATAAGTTAAAGCTTCAATCTCTATTTTGCCTTGCTCAATCATTAGCTCCATAGTATCCCTAGAATCTCCTAATAGGAACTCTAAATTGTCTTGCATAGGAGTTAGCCACGGCTTCATTTTTTCTTCCATTGTGCCAGGCAAATACCCTAAATCTTTTCCAAGCGGCTGGACTGGTCGAGAAACTAATAACTTTTTATAATTTTCGTTTTCTAAAACCTGTTCTAGACCACATGCTAAGGCTAATAAAGTCTTTCCACAGCCGGCTTTGCCAATAATTGTTACTATTGGTATATCTTTATCCATTAGAAGATTTAAAGCAAACATCTGCTCTTTATTTCTTGTTTTAAGCCCCCAGATGCCATTTTTAAACTCAGAGGGGTGCCTTAGTGGTGTATTATAATCTTTAAACTGACATAATGCTGTTTTCTTTTCATTCGAATTTGACACTAACATAACAAATTGATTAGCCATCAATTTTACTTCATCTTTGTCCATAAAGACATCTTCATTAGAATAATATCTATCAATAATTTGATCATCGACCAAATGAGTATCAAAGCCAGTGTAAAGATGGCTAACATTATCGACAATTTGATCAGACATATAATCTTGAGTTGGAATCTGTAATGAATCACACTTGACTCTAAGATTAATATCTCTTGTTACTATGATAACTTTCTTTTTTGGATCTGAATTATGTTTTTCTGTCAGCGCCGTGGCTAAAATTTGATTGTCGGCCTCGTTTAAATCTAAATCATTTGGCAAAACTTTTGGATCATATGATTTAACTGAAAGTATGCCTTTTCCTTTTTCTATTCTGACGCCTTTATACAAATTTCCCTTACTACGCAAATTATCTAAAAACCTAATAGTCATCCGCGCATTAAGACCAACGCCATCTTGCCTTTTCTTGTGTTTATCAATCTCTTCAAGCACTTTGAAAGGAACAACAATATCATTATTGCCGTAAGATTTGACAGATTCATGGTTCGTTAAGAACACATTGGTGTCAATCACATATGTTTTTTTCATTCAAATCCCTCGATGATGTTCTCAATCGACTAGTTATTTTGTATGGGTTCCAGACTAACATCTTTCTTTCTTATTGTTTTGATGCTTTTTTCGACGTCGTGTACGGCACCTAATCTAAGCAATCTCAACTATACACTAAGTAGTATACTACCAAGAGATTCTTTTGTAAAGATTGAAGTTACAGTGGTTTTAAAAAGCAAAACTCAACAGCTAATTCTAGGAGAGGCCGTTGCCTCTGGTGCTATTGTGAAAACCACCAGAGCTGGATCGTATGTTCTAACGGCGCAACATGTGTGTGATGTCTCTATGGACGAGGCCTCAGTAGAAAATTCTGAAGACAACTTCGAAGTTGTTGGAAAGTTTAGAGCAGTTGACCTGGAGAGATTTCAATTTGATGCAATTGTATACAGAGAAAGTGACAAAATTGATGCTTGTATCATCTTTGTTAAAAACTTAATTGGAAGAAAAGCAATTAAGCTCAATAAATCAAAAAGACCCAGTATTGGAAAAAAAGCATATAATATTGCTGGGCCAGCAGGATTTGTTGGAGAAAATATGGTGCCAATATTTGAAGGATATTATTCTGGGCAAATTGCCAGCCATGTCAATCCAGATATAAAATTTGATATTTACACAATTCCAGCGATTGGTGGATCTTCTGGCTCTCCAGTTATAGATGAAAAAGGTAATCTAATCGGTATGATATTCGCTGTGCACAGAAACTTTAATCATATATCTTTTTCTCCGTCAACTGACGACTTATATAAGTTTATGTTACCTATACTAAGGAATGCTCCGGTTAAACCATTAGAGATTGAAAAATAAGCAAAATATTGCTATTTTTAACTAACAGTGGTTATATCACCAACGCCCTCGGTATTGGATTTACCAACATCAATTATAACTAAGCGGCCATCGTCGTTCATTACATTTGTTGTTTTTAGGTCTACAAACCTAACGCCGTTCTGTTTCAAGAATGTTAACCCACTTGAAACTTCATTTATATATGTCATTAAAGGGCTTTTAATCGCACGCTCAACACCTTCTGGCGTTAAATTGCCAGGACCATAAAATCCAGCTGTCGAGCCCCAAGCAGTCAGCAGCGCCTCTTTGGACTGGCCCTCAATGCCGGCGCTTGATATTAAATCAGACAACTTTTTATCATATTTCTCAAATTTAGATATGTTTAGAGAGTTAAGAACATCTTGGTTTTTTTGTGACCACATTAGAAATACTTGTTTTATATCATTAAAATTATCTGGCCAATTATAGTATATGTCTTTCAAATTAGCAAACATATTTTTAATAACAATTTGTTGTTCTTGGTTTGGCAGATCTGGGCCACCAACCTCCTCAGCCACTAAATCGTATACGATTAAAAAATTGTGTTTTGGCATACCAACATTTTCTGGTATGTCATCGTATCTTTTGCCGACCTTGTGCACTCGATAAACATTTGGATGAAACTTACCGGCTATCAAGCTAGCTGCTCTTGCCTCATTAGTATCTCTTGTTATCTTTAAAACTTTTGAAGCAAACTGATAAGCGCTACCCATCGTGCCTGAACCTAAAAAAGATGGATCTCCATCTAACTCTCCCCATTTTTTAATTCTAGAAAGTTCTTGCTCATCTAGTGGAAAGTCTCTTAGTTGTTCAATGGTAACTTCTATTAATTTATTACCAACAACTCTTTTGGGTTTTACTCTTGATTCTGCAACGAATTTGCGCCATGATTTATGTAATTCACTCATCCTCTATTATATTTTCCTGTCTACAAATAATGCCCACTAAAAATCTAGGATTGATTTTTTGTAATCTTTTTTCAAGATCTGCGAGCATTCTAAACTCTATATCTACATTTGATTCTGGACGCTGAAAGACGAAAATCATCTTTGTGTCAGAATTGTATTTTTTAAACTCATAATCAATGTCATAGTCATAATAGCTTTTAATCGCTTCTTCTTCGACTATATCTTTAATTTTATCAACGAGTTTTTTCTTTTTTTTCATTTGTTGTTCTGTAAATAGTATCGGCGGTCAAAAGCCGCGTAGGATGCTCTCAGGTATGCTAATGATTGTTTAGTGTCAATATCGTACCCCTGTGCTTCCATCGCTTCCACAATATCTTTAATAATATCTTTTGGAGGGTTGTACTGAACAGTTTGTTTTTTCAGCAACTTTCTATATCCTTTAATACGATCTTCTTTATACTTTGAATATAAAAGCTTATTACCCTTCATCTTCTTTCTCCTTGTCTGAGTGATAAATTTCTAAAGTAGCCAAACACTCCTCAGCTTCCGACAACGCTTTTGTCCAATGTGTTATCTCATCTAATAATTTAGAGTGTTCGCCAATACCAACAGAGTTATTAAAGTATGTGTCCAATACTGCCCTTGCTTCGTCGGCCTTAGCTTTGAAATGAGTTAAGGCTGCGGCATAGTAAAGATTATTTTTCATTTTTACCCCTTTTGTGTTCTTCTTTCATGATTAAATATTTTTTGTTTTCTCTTGCTTCTTTCCAGCAAGCATAGAATATTCTGGCACTATCTGCTTTTTCACAAGTTAAAGCATCAGGCTCTTGTGGTATCACGCTACCATCATCTGCATATTTTTTACCATCTCTATGATTAGCGTATCTTCTGGCTCTTGTAAAGCCCATATGTAAAAATTTCTTTGCCATATCTGCACCGACAAAATCATCCTGTTGTAAAAAGTCATAGAACATCTGCAATATTTTTTGGCTACTAACTTCAGCTTCAGGTACAGTCTTAAAGCGCCAGTGAGCACATATCTCAGACTTGTATGGTTCACATATCAAGACGCCTTGCTGTCCACGGCCAATGCGATAAAGATGAGGATTAGAACGATAATTAACATTTGGATTCCATTTTTTAAAGTAATCTTTGCTGACCATTACATCAACTCCATAGCCAAACTGTAAGCGCTACCACCGACACTGTAAAGCACTGGCTCATCTTGAAGTATGTTGCCTTCTTCATCAGATAGGTAAGCAGCACACTCGTTCCACGGATGGCCAACAGAAACAAAAATATAATACTTATCATTAATCTCCGCCATTTTCTTTCCAAGACCAAAATTTATAAATTTAACTTTCATTATTTTTTTTTGGTAAATATGGTCTAATACAGTGCGCAAAAATCCAATATCCAGAATTAAAAATCTGCTTTAATATTGGTAGTCTTGTAATTGCGACAGTTTTTTTAAATCCCATTTTTTCATACATAAGTCGAAATGTATCAGCGCCAATGGTAGGCTTACCATTAAACTCTCCTACCATTTCTGATTCAAAGTCGCCTTCTTCATTAAAATTAGGATTACTGATATCAATAAATGTGATGCCGCAGGCTTCGCCTCTCTTTCGTACTGCGTTTATTTCTAAGGAGCAAACGTAGCAGCTCTCATCGTAATATACTTTATCATTCATAATAAATCTCGTTTGGCACGCCCGACAGGATTCGAACCTGTGACCTACGGCTTAGAAGGCCGTTGCTCTATCCAGCTGAGCTACGGGCGCATATGTGAAGCCTTCTCACGGATTCGAACCGTGGACCTGCTGATTACAAATCAGCTGCTCTGGCCAACTGAGCTAAGAAGGCAAAAAAAAGGCCCCCGCAGGGGCCAGAGGTTAAGGAATGGGGTCGTGCGGGTTAAAACGACTTGATTCGAAGCGAGTCGGATCACCATCCATTTGTGGGTCCTCCTCATTTTCTGCTGGGGGCTCTTCGGAATCCTCCACTTCCTCTTCCTCAACTGCATCATCCGAGTTGTCAACTTCCTCTTCGACTGCAGAGTCACCTTCAACGGCAACATTTTCTTCAACCTCTTCGAGAACATCGACTGCCTCGACTGCATCTAGATTATCAACAACTTCGTCATTGACATCATCGCCGCAAGCGACGGTTAAAGACATTAAAACAAACATTGTAAAAATGTTTTTCATACTTACTCCTTTTAAAGTCATATAAGTAATAAACACCAAACTTAATTAGTCTAGTGCAATGCTGCGTGAGCAGGGCTCGAACCTGCGACCCGGTGGTTAACAGCCACCTGCTCTACCAACTGAGCTACCACGCATTAAAACTATTCGTCTAATAATTTCCAATAAGTAGAATCAACTACTTTTAAAATCTTCCAATTTTTACCCGTACTAGATTTCATATAGGATAAATGCGTGTATGCTTCTCTTACTGCTTCTTGGAAAGAAAAAGATTCAATATTTAAAACTTTTAGATCTTGTATCTTATCACCAAAACACATATGAAACTGAAATTTAGAATTTTTCATATCAACTCAATAATAATCTTTTTTTGTCTTTAAAGTTTTCTTCTCTAAACTCCGAGGGGTCTACAACTTCGCCTTGCTGCTCTTTGTAGTAAAGCTCCCCTAAATAAGGATAAAGTTCAAAAACCTGCCTCAAAGAGGACAGGTTTTCTCTATTCTGAATTTCTTTTACTAGACTTTCTATTTTTCCTTTTGGCACTTTTGCTGCTCCTTTTTTGTGTTTGTTCAAAATCAGGATGCAAACGAGTCTTCACAACAAATTTACCACTAGAGTGTCTTCTCTTAACTTTTACTTGCATCCCTTGGATATTTTGATTTTCAAAGATAGACTGTTTTTCTTTTCTTAAAGAGTCTGCTTCTTTATAAGTATCAAAAGTCGCTATATTATTCCAAGGTTTACCTGGTTTTTGTTGTTTTTCTTCTTTTTCTTCACTCATTGTCGCCAGCGCATTCAATTAATTCAATTTCAAAAGTTAGATCTTGACCAGCCAATGGATGATTATGATCTAATGTAATACCATCATCTTCAACCGAAAGAATCTTAGCGACTAGCGGCTGGCCGTTTGGAGAGTTGCCTTGAACTAAGGCGCCGACTTGAAAGTCAAAATCAGGTGGGAAAGCAGTTGTTGGTGCTTTAACTACTGCCTCTTTTAAGTGAGGCCCATATGCGTCGTCCGCACCCAAAGTAACTGTTTTTGTTTCTCCGACTTTCATTCCAATAACAGCTGCATCAAAACCTTTAATCATTTGGCCAGACCCAACTGTAAAATTTAATGTATCTCCGCGCTCATGAGAACTATCAAACTGTTCTCCACTGCCCAAAGTACCAACGTAGTGCACTTTTACATCATTTCCTTTTTTAACCATCATTTTATTTACCTTTTTTTCCTAGAAATTCAACAATATTTTTTAAATCTTTAGTAACGTTACTTTTAAAATTTTGAAAATCATTTTGAATTGTAACGATATCATCTTTCATTGTCGATACGCGACTAGAAACTCGATCGAGTTCTGTTTTAAGTTCTTTAACTGTCATTATAAATCCTCATTGTAAAAGTATTAGTCAAAAGACAACCTTTCGACACCCACTTGTAAAGACAGAGTATATATTTATTTGACTTTTGTTAAGAAAAAAATAAAATGCTGGCTATCTTCTGGAAACTTTTGTTGCAGCGCCCTGTTTAATAGCTCGTTCGACTTTTTCAAGAGCATCCACTAATTCCTCTTTGGGAGTGTTTGGATCTTGAATAACTCTTTTTAAATCTCCCAACTCTTCAAGGCTGACTCTTAAAACCTTACCTTTCATACCTTCAACCTTTGAAAGATCAATAACTTCTTGTGCTTGAGCAGCTTTTTCTATTTCTTCAATTGCTGAGACTGTAATTTCTAAGGCGTCAAATTTATCGACTCCCATACCTCTTAGGACTTCCTGCATATCACCTACCAATCCTTTCATTGCGTTAATTTCATTTTGTGTCATAACTTCGCCTGGATTGAAACCAGCGACAGCGGCTTGGGCATCTCCACCAGCAGCTGCTAAAATCATTGTCATAACTGTTACAGCAACAAGACCTGCACCAACCTTTGCCCAGCCTGGGTGACTCTTCATAAGTCTTTTTAAAGGACCAGCTAATCTCGAAAGACCTTTGACAGCTGCTGTGATGGATCTTTGTGCTAAATTCATCAGCTTTAAGCTGTATTTAAGAACAAAATCATTAATCTTTTCTGTTGCCTTATTAAGAAAGTCTCTCGCCTTACCAGCTAACTTTCCTAAAAACTGCTCTTCTAAAAGAGACCATTCATAATCAATTGAAGCTTCCAGCATTTCTACTAGCTGAGATTCAGTCACTAGTCCAGAGTCTAGCTTCTCTAAAAGGATATCAAAATTATCTTCTTGATATTTTCCTTCTTTTAAAACAAAGATTGTATTATCAACATTATTTATATTGCTGACATATTGATTCCAATTTTCCATTATTAATTTAAAATCGTTAGACATGATTATGACTCCTCAGACTTAGCTGGTTTTATAAAATAATTAGTAATATTATATCGTTTTAGTAATTTTGAATAATCACTTTTATTAATACCTAAGAAAGCAGCTGCTTCGCCTTTGGTTCTAGAAGCTGAATACACATACTTTAATACTGCTTCTTTGGCAATATTAGGAATGCTTTCCCAGAGTTTAAGACCATACAGTTTTCCGCTTACTGCTCTTGATCCCAGCTCCAAACGAAGAGCTATTATATCTTCTAAAGTAAGACTTGTCAACATAATTTCGAAATCTTCTGTAATTTTATTTTCAGATCTTAATTTATTGACAATGGAATAGTACTCTTGATCAGGCTTGGTGTACCTTTTATTTTTTTTATCCCACATTAGATTTCAGCAGGATCGCCCTCTTTTTCCTGCTCATACTCGTCAGTTGTTGGCTCGGTTACACCGCCAAGATCGTTTTCAAATTTATCAAAGTATAATTTTAAATTTGTGATTAAGTAATCATAAAAAAGCTCTTGATCTTTTTCATCTGATAATACGTCCCAGGAATCAACAATTGCAGATTGAACCTTTTTAAACGATTCAAAAGCGATATTTCTACCAGTCTCATCTTGATCGCCAATTCCAAAAGCCTCTCTCTCATCAGGAGGCTCCTCTGGCTCTTCTTTCTTTTCTGGCTCAATATCAATAAAAGATGCATCGTCTTCTGGCTTATCAGAGTCGACTCGAATATCAATCTCATCTTCTTGCTCCATCACTGGATCTTCAGCATCGCCGGCTTTGTTGAGAGCTTTTGGGGGAGCCAATACATCTTCAACTCCTTTAACAATATGCGCTCTAAACGAATCTCTCTGGGCCTTATCAGAAGTAAGCTTTTTATAGTCAATCTCTAATACAGGAATAATTTTTTTAAGAAGATCTTCTAACACATTGATGCCAGTTGATTTTGCTGGTGCCGGATCATTGTCAGGTGTTGCGGTTTCTTTTATAAGATCTCTTATGATAGATCTTAATTTCTGCTCTTCTAAAACAGCTTTATTGTTTTCCTGTTCTTTTTTCTCAAAGTACAACTCAATGCCTTTGCGAATAAACTTGCGAACTTTCATTTCTTGCAAGAATTGTTGTCTATCAATTTTCATATATAAGACTCCTGTATTACTGATCTTCTTCTCTAATTAGTGACTCATCTTCGTTATTGCCTGGTGCCCCTTGAACTGCGCCGGCACCCATAGCGGAAGTTTCATCAATTTCTTCTTTATCTTTCTTTTTCTTTTTTTCTTCTAATACTTCCTCAACCAAAGAAAATAGGTATTCCATGGTCAAACTTTTTTTTTCAGAATCACCTAATATAGCCATAATCTCTTCTTGACTGTTCATAGACTCTTCTGGTAAGAATCTAGATATATCTTCCCTTTGAGCGATAGCATTTCTAAAATCACTAGCATTATAAGGTATATCCTCTGGCGGTGTAAAGACATATTCCATAGGATTTAAAACAGTCACACCCTCTTGTGCATACTTTTGAACATTGCCAGCAAAACGACTTTGATCTCCACCTTTCGTGCTAGCACCAAGAATAATACTATCACCAGGCTGAGAGTAATCGGGATTATTAACATCATTTGAAACAAAATCAAATGCTGCACCGACAGGAGATTCTTTCGGAGATCT
>Ga0209645_1001907_pt1 | contig 10170 bp, 7 predicted proteins | sample ETNvirenome_6_30_FD_184070 | JGI IMG/M metagenome (GOLD analysis project Ga0209645, IMG submission 184070) | Marine viral communities from the Pacific Ocean - ETNP_6_30 (SPAdes) (version 2) | ecosystem: Environmental > Aquatic > Marine > Oceanic | place: Pacific Ocean | collected 2013-06-19
TTCATATGGATGCTTGGAAGAAAGGAATTAAAACTTTATATTATATGAGGACTGAAAGTGTTCTCAGAGGCGATATTGCGGCTGAGGCAATGAATCCAGATTGCTTAAGCTGTGATGGTTAGTTTTGTTTTGTTTATAGATATGAAGGGAGTCTAATTGCTGGTTCCCTTCATATTTTATAGTATTCCAGGGCCAAGTATTATCTAGCTTAGCTATAACTGTAGACTTTATTGTATAACAAGATGTAAATGTTAATAAAACTAAAGCTAGTAAAAGTTTTTTATATAACGCTATACACAGCTTTTCCATCAACTCTTTTTGCTTTTAAACATCTATTCCTATTTTCTTCGGGACCAACATAACTAATATGTACCCAGTCTGGGTTATCATCATTTCCAAACTCCCATATCATTTGATCAAAATCTAAGTTAGATTTAATCCACTCAAACATTTCAGCATTGGTTTTATGACCAAATGTATCATCAATATCAATAGCTCTTCCTTCACAATGTTGAGATCTAGAACTTCCTCCTATAGCTTTATTAAGCGCAACAGATCTATAAAAAGAATTAATTTTTATTGGGCCTCCTACCCATTTACGTAAAGGTTCAAATACTTTTTCAGCAATCCCAACCATATTACTTAAGTGGTATTCTCCTGGGGAATTATCAATGTTTAATCTCATAGCTGTGTTTGATTTTATACCTTCAGCATATGATACGTGTTTACTTATTTTTTCCATTTTACTTTCTTCTTTTTGTTGGTGATACTCTTCTGGGTTTACCTGCTGGTTGGCCCAATCTTTTCTTTTCTCTAATTTTTTTAGCTTTTTCAGATGAACTCATTTCAGATGCAGTCTTTACTGTTTTACTAGATATTCTTTTACTAGGCCTACAGTAAGGTGTGCCCCTTTTTTCACCTTTACGTCTACCGCAAGGCTTACCAGTACGCACATCAACCCATTTTTCTTTAAACCATCGTTTAAGTTGTGCCCCCTCTTTAGTTTTTCTAACAGCCATTATTTCTTTTTTGACTTATTCCCATAATTAGCAGCACCGACTTTACGGCATTTTGCTATTGCTCCACTTGCATAAGCAGATGGAAATACTCTATAACGAGCTTTTACTTTTCTATAACACGCATCTTTTGGCATAACTAATTTATTTTACGTTTTTTAATATTTCTTTTAACTGATCTTTCTTTTAAACCTCTAGTTTTAACTCTAGATTTTTCTTTTTCAAATTCATCTATATTAACATCATAAGGGCTCCAACCTAATGCTAATGCTACTGATTGCCACCATTCTGTTTCTTCTTCAAAAGCTGTTCTTAAATTATTTAGTTTTCTAATTGCCCTGTCAGCTGGTAAATTAATACCCACAGAAAGCGCCTCTGCCCCCGCTATTATAGCTGGATTTTTAGAATCTAAACCTAGCTCTTTCATTTTTGCTAGCTCTTGTTTATATATAAACTTTTTACTTATACTGTAAACTTTTCTTATTTTATTATTAATAGGGGGAGATATAGCGGATAAAGATTTTACAATATCTTCTTCTTTAGTATCTTTCTTTAAAATTTCTATTATTGTGTTTTTACCAGTTGAAAGTACAGCCCCATATACACCAGATCCCCTTAATACTGAATCAGCCATACCGTTAGCTAAATTAAAATATCTTTCTTTTTCTCTTTTTTCTTCATCATCTGTTTCAGGTGAATCAAATAATATTGAAAATAAAGCTTGTTGTGATGCGTAAAATATTGCATTTTGTACACCTAAATACCATATTATTTTAGTAACATTTGTTTTAGTATCACCTCTTCTGTTTATCAAATCAAGTATTGCTTTTTTAGCAAGCCTGTTGTATTGCATTGGTGTATTTTGAAAAGCTAAAATTAATCTTCCCGCAAAACCAGCTTGCTCCATTGATATTTTATCTGGTCTTGATGATTGCTGTGAATCTTCTGATATTTCTCTAAAATCTTTAAAAGCTTGTGCTTCTGCCTCTTGTTGAGACATACCTTCATTTATATATTTATTTGTTCTATTTCTATAAAAAGTAGCACCACCTAATGCAATAGCAAAACTATCCGCCATTTGTGTTGGTAAAAATCCTTTCTTTAATATAGCAGCAAGTAAAGCTTCAACTCTATTTGAAGAATTTACAGCAGTTGCAATTTCTTGTTCATTAATATCTGTTTTTAAACCAGCTCTTCTTGATTTTAAATAATCAGAATTAAATAAAAATACAAAATCTTTTTTAAACTGACTTGTATTACCCCAAGCTTTTGCAATTTCAAACGGGTTATTATCAGACCAGTTAGTAAAGTTAACATTTGATAAAGTCTGTAATACGGCTGATCTAGTGTTAAAGAACATGATAGTACCAATTGAATTATTCACCCAGTTTAATATACTGTTACCCTGTTGGTCTAAATTATATGATCTATTCCTACCTGTATGTATTCTATATAATGAACTTTCTAGAGCTTTAACAAAATTTGTACCATAAATAGCTTTAACCTTGTTTAAATTTGTTCCAGATAGTTTACCTTTATTTTTATCAAAAGTGCCAAATACAGCCTCTATATTGTCATAAAACGGCTTAAACGCCTCTTCTCTTGTTATAGTATTAGTAAAGTTTAATAAATCTGTAGTTATAGTACCGCTTATCCATGTATTATCTTTAGGTGGTGGGTATTTTCTATCGTTATTAATATAAGCATCTTTAATAGCAGACTCAAAAGCTTTTACATCGTAATTTTGCCTAACATGTTTATTTATTCTTTCTATTTGGTTTTCACTCATACCAATTAAACTTTCAAGATTATATCCTGAAGTTGACCAAATATGTATTCTTATAGCCTGATCTACCGTATACCCATCTATAGCTTCTTTAGTAAAATCAATACCAGATTCTTTTGCTAGTTTTTTAGCTTCTTCTAAATAAAGATTTGCAGATTGTTGAGCTACTTCAAAACGTATATATGATTCTGTTAAAGGTGTTGTGATATTATCTTTAATCCATTTTAAATGAGCATCACCTTGTTTACCTTGACCAGCAAATCTATATAATAAACCTAATAAATCTTCAGCAGAATATGGAACAAATATTTTAAGCTTATTAGCTTTTCTACCTATGTTCCTACCTTGCGCTTCAGTATACTCTTTATCAGCTTCTATTCCTTTTGTTTCTTCAAGTATTTGATTAAACTCTTTTCCTAATTCAGATTGTTTTTCTTTTTGTATTTTTTCATTAAAACCAAAAGGCTGTTCAGTTTCTAAATTTTTAATTACAACATCATCATATTTACCTAATGCTTTTATTTTTTCATTAAATATTCTTTTAGTAGGATGATTTTTACCATTTTCATATTCACTAGATTGGTTAGTTTTTAAACCAATTTCTGATGAATCCAAAGTATTTGCTAATTTTTCATCAATTACCGCAACAGCATAATCAGATAATATTTTATCAATATCAATATTTTTATTATAACGATATTTATTTATCATCATAGTATTTATATATGCCGCTGGGGATAAATGTTCAAGTTTAGTTTTAGTTCCCTTTTTTAAATTATCTTGGTAATACAATACAGGAGCAGCTAATTTTAAAAGAGAAGATTCATTTTCTCTTGTCATAGTAAGAATCATTGCTGCTTGCTTAGGATCTGCATTTTGTAATACGTCTTTTGCAATTTCTTTATAGAGAAATAAAGCATCTGCTGCTCTTAACTTGTCTTCAGCAAAATTAAAATCTTTATTTATTTTATCTTTTCTTGTTGATTTATATTTAGGTTTTTTAGGTTTTTTGTAATTTGGAAAAGTCTTTTTAAACCATATATTATATTCATCTTTTGATTTAGGATTCTTTTTATCTTTTGGTGAAAATAAGCTAGGATTACCTTTTAATTTTGTTCTTGCTCCAAATGTTTGCTTACCTAATAAATCAAATAATTCAGCAATATTTATATTGGGATTTTGTTTAGTAAATTTTTCAATAAAGTTATTTAATACTGCTGTTGCTGCTTCAACTTCTTTTTTATCTTTAAATAATCCGCGAACAGTTATTAATTTACCGTTTTTATCTCTTCCTAATTTCATTACAGTTTTCATATCTCCTGTAAATATATCTTCAAAAACAGATAAAATAGCTTCTTCATTAATTTTAATTCCTTCTCTTTCCCTAGTTACATTTTTTCTAATAGCTTTTTCAATATCAGGATTTATTTCAAGATTACCATATTTTTCTTGAACAGCTTTAACAGCTAATCCAACCGCATTAGCAATACCATCACCAGCTTTTAATGAAGCTTTTATTGTTTTAATAACTAATTTAGCAGCGGCAATAGCTAATTCAGGAACAACAAGACTAAACCTTAAAGTATTATTTTGTTGTTGTTTATTAAGCCATTCTAATCCTCTATCTAATTCTCTAACTATTCTATCAAGAAAATCGCTTGGAACTTCTTTACCTTCTAACTCTTGTACTGCTTTAAATTTTTCAGCAACATTAGGATCAGATAATACATCAACAACTTCATCTCTTGCTAATTGATCTGCTATTTGTTTTGCTATCGATGTTTTCCTATCACTTCTAGTACTAGAACCTAATTCTCTGCTAGTAAAGTAATTAATAAATTCATCTTTAACTTCATTAAAATCTTTCTTTTTAAATATTTCTTTACCTTCTTTTGTTCTTTCTCTTATTGGTTTACCTGTTTTAGGATCAATAGCTTTTTCTGTAAACCTTGAAAATCCCTTAGTCATTGCTTCTAACGGCAACGAGTTATATATTGCTTCTGCATTGTCTTCAAAAAATGCAGCAAATTCCCCGCTATCTTTTCCAAATATACCATCTCTCTTAACAAGATCAGTTAACTCATCTTTAAAAGCTTCGACTACTTTCTTTTTAAAGTTTTTATCTGTTACTGGCGGTAAACTTGTACCAAATACTTTTGTAACGGCATCTTTAATTTTATTAACAGTTTGATCTTCTAGCCCAAATTCAGTTTTAAGTTTAGTTCCAACCTCTTCTATAGTTTGTGTAGTTTCATCAGCTATTGTTTCTTCAACTTGCATTTCTGTAATATCCTGTTTAGGAGCCATTTCAAACTTACCTGTTTCAGGATTTTTTTGGGAACCTGTTAATTTAGCAATTGATTTATTTAATCTTAATTTTATATAGTCTCTTGCATATGAACCAAATTCACCCTTTGATGGTGTAAATGTTCTCATTAATTCTACAAACGCAACATTAGCTTCGGCTATTAAACTTTCTCTTTGTAATCCCGTATCTTTTGAAGGATCAAACTTTTGGTTTACAACATCGTTTATTAAGCCTTGATTATTAATATACAAATCGCTTTCAGCTTTTCTTCTTACAGTTTCATCAACATTTTCATCTTTTATTATAGCCATTAACTCTTTATTCTTTTTGGCTATTTGTTGATTTTTAGTGCTTACAACAGCTGTTGTTCCTTTTGGTATTAAAGTTAATTCTTGATCAACAATTTCTTTTATATCTTGTTTTACTTTATCAATTTCATTATTTACTCGATCTTGTTGTGTTTCGTCTAATGTTTCTTTATCACTCTCTAATTGTTCTTTTAATTCAAGTAAATTTGCTACTTTAATTCTAGCATCACCTTTTAAAGCAGGATCAATTTTTTTCTCTAATTTTTCAAATTTATCTATTCTTTTTACCCTGCTGTTATATGTTTCTTCATCAATTTGTCCACCTTCAAATTGCTCTTTTGCTTCTTTCCTAATTTTTTCAATAAATGTTAGTTTATCTTTTGCATTCATTTTTTCTGTAGCAAACATAAAATCAGAAGTCATCATGTTACCAGCACTAAAAGGTAGCAATATTCCTTGAAATACTTTTATTCCTTCCTGAGCTCCTTCTTCTAAATCTATATATTTTGCTAATTTAGCTCTAGATTCTTTTGAATATATAGGTTTACCATCAGCTAAAATCATACCAGACGGTAATCCAGTAAAATCAATTTCAGCAATTGCGGACCCCAAATCTGTTACAACATTTTGAGTTAATTCAAAACCGACTTCCCACCCTGCAACAACAGCTAAATTCTTTTTATCTTTAAATATGTTTTTTACAGCATTTGAAACATATGCGGCCATTTTTTGTTTAAAAGCTTTTTTTGGTACTTTTCTTAAAAGCATCCCAAAAGGCAACAGTTCTAACGAACCATTAATAGCACCTACAGTGTCTGAAATAAGTTTTGAATTTTCACTCATAAGCCCAAGCTCCATTGCGGCTATTTGCTTATTTAATGCGGTATCTTCTATGCTATTATCAATTAAATATTTATTAATTTGCTCTTCATTATTTTTTATAGTATTCTCTAATTGGTCTCCAAAGCTAAACCCTGATTCTTGGAAAATCATACCGAAACCTGCTGTAGTAGCTATTTGTGTACCTAACTCAATTGAAGACTGAACCATAGCTGCGGGTTTTAGTATATCAGCTACTATACTAATAAAATCCTGATCTAAATCTACTTCCCCTTCAAATGCGGGCCCACTAGCATACGTAGCCATATCCATTTTTAGCTTTTCATCTACCTGCAAAACTTCAATTTGTTCTTGTAAAATTGGTTGTTGCAAATTTTCTAAATACTCTCTAGCTTGGCCAACAGTCATATTTTTACTCGTTGGATTTGGAAAAACTTTATCTAATCTAATTGTAATATTATCATTATCATTTAAATCTTGAAGCTTTTTAAACTCTCTTCTAATTTCAAAAAGTTTTCTTTCATTCGGCTGTATCTTAAGTCTATTTAAATAACCTGATGATACTTGAGCCCCAGTTTTTTCAATAAGCTGTGCTGCGGTTTCAAATATTGAGGGAGTATCACTGTACCCTTCAGGAAATAAATTTATATCAAAACCTAATATATTAATATCTTGAAAAATACCTCCTTCACCTTCTTTTAATCTAAGCCTTCTTCCTTTTTCGACTATGGAGCCATGTACTGATTTTACTAGCGCTTCTTGAATTTCATTTATTGCAGGGTTGTTATCTACAAGAGTTGAATAATTTAATCCCCATGCCTCTTCTGATTTTTTGTCTAATTCTTTATCTTTAATTTGATTTACAAAAAACTTATTTTTTTCTGTTTTTAAAAATTTATATTCATCATAAATTGTTCTAGCATTTAATTGGGTAGTTTCTAAATTTTCAAGGTTTTCACCATAAACACTTTCTAATTCTTGTTCTCTTCTACCATTAATCGTTTCTAACCACTCATTATTTATATTATTTTTTTCAGATTCAAATTGTTTTCTAGTAATATCAGTGGCTAATATATATGATTTTTGAAGCTCCTTTTGATATATATTACCAACAGGATTATTTGGACCAGCTTTGATAGCTTCAGAAATAACTTTTGTAAATACTTCGCTTCTTTCTTCTGAACTTAAATTTTGATAATTTTTAAGTTTATCACCTATTTCTGTTTTTATTTTTTCTTCACCAACTTGCTGCCCTTTTCCTTCAGCGTAAGCATAATTTAATAAATTTAAAACATAGTCTTTAGGGATAATTGTATTTTTAAAAACCTTAGATACATCTTCTGTAGTCGAGTTATTTTCAAATAATTCTCTTGTATTTTTAACAAATTTATTTTCTAAAGTTATAGGCAAATCAAGTGTTTCCTTTAAAGGATTTACAACATTTTCTCCAAAAATAACTTTATCACCTTCATACCCAATAGGCCTAATCCTATTTTCAGTAAATTGAGGTTTAGTTTTTTTATCTTCTAAACTGGGCTCCAAAAAACCAGTTTCCAAGTCGGATGCCGTATTGTTTTCCTTCACAGGTGCATCCTCTGTCTCCAGTGAAGGGTTTGTCTTTCCCGGCTCTACTTTTTGAGCATTAGGAAATGTTTCAAGAAATCCTTCTACCTCTTCTTCAGGTAAAGTGTAAGAATTTCCATTTGCAGTATATTGATATTTCATATAATTATTTTTAATCCATGTATTGTTCAAAGTATTTTTCTTTTCCAATAACCCTTCCTTCTAATTGTTCTTTAAGCTTTCTTAAAGATTGGTTTGTTACCGAAATCATTCTTCTACTCTCACCTTGCATTGTTTTTTCATCTGAATTATAAATGTCTATTTGCATATCGTCGCCTTCACCTGTTTTTTCAACTATAAAATTAGTAGGTAAATCGTTTATAAAGTTTTGTGATTTATAATATTCTTTTGGCGACATTTCAGGAGGCAGCCTCATACCTCTTATTGTATTAATTTGCTTATCATATAAAGCTTTACCCGCCTTATATGTTAATTCGCTTGGTGTAGGTTCATCTTCAGTTTCCGGCTCTTTTACTTCGGGAATTTCCCTTTTATATCTAGACATTATTGTTTCAGTCATTCTTTCTTCAAGTCTTCTTTTAAAATAACTTTTATTAGGGTTTTTTGCATCAACACTTTTAATTTGCTCGTCAGTGGGGTATTCATGGTAATGATTATACACCCAAGTTTTTGCAGTATCTTCCGATTGCTCTCTTGAGTAGTTTTCAACCATGTTTATAATTTCTTTTTTACTAAAATTATTTTTTGTAGCAGCACTTACAAATGTTTCAACAGTCTCCTCTAATTTTTTTGAAAATTCTGGATCATAAGTTGAAATTTTGAAAGCTTCTGTTGGAATATCTTTAACGTTAATAGTAATTGGCTGTTTTGTTTTGTCTTCAAGTGTTACATAACCCTCTATAGTTTTTCCATCTTCACTTACATTATGTCCTTCTCCTAACCCTTGTAAAACTTGGTATTTGTTATATTTAGTACCGGCAAAATTTGTTTCAGCCTTCATAGACACATCTAAATTTTCTAAATCGTTAGCTTTTATTAAACTTTGTATATAATCATTTGCAACTCCAAAAGGTTCAAGTTCTTTTTCAACATCTGCCATTATTTGTCTTTGTGCAACTGTTTGGTCAAATTGAGAAGTTAAATCATAAGTTTCGTAAATTTTATCTTTTGCGCCTTTTAATATTGTTTCACCAATATCTTTAAATTTACCTAGTTTTGATCCTAATCCAGTTAATTCTTCTAAATGATCAAGAGAATTAATTTTCGCTTCTTCTTTTCTTTCTTCTTCTTTTTTTAACTTTTCAACTTGTTCCGAATATGCTTTTTCAAAACTTTCAGCAAAAGCTTTACTACCAATACTAGCTGTTGATATAGAAGTTGCTTTCTGCGCTCTTGCAATCGCGTTCATTGTTGCTTGACTTAATCCCATAATATTTATTTTATATTTTAACCTCCTCCGAAAAGACCAGACGCAACATCACCTAAACCTCCAAATAAATCAGAAGTAGCCTGTTGTCTAGCTTCTCTAGCTGCACTTAATTCACTTGCGGCAATACCAAACATATCACCTTTTCTTTCAAGCTCTCTTTCTTGTCTTGTAGATTCGCCTGCCGCTTCAAATTGTTGTATATCCATACCTGCCGCTGCTTGTCTTGTTTGTATGTCAAGATCTGCCCCAGCTACATCCCTTTGCATACTCATATCAGCTTGTCTTGCTAATCTTGTATTTTCAACTTCTTGCCTAGCTATATCAGCAGCAATTCCCTGCATACTTCTTCTTTGCTCTTGTGCTAATGCTGTTGCTAACGATGCTGCCCCACTACCACCAGCAGCACCTCTAAAGGCGTCTAAAGATTGTGCTAAACCTTGTTGTACTTGTTGTGCTTCAAATTCTGCAGCTTCAGTTGATACTCTTAAGTCGTTTAACTCATTAGTTAATGATTCAAACGGATTACTCATATCATCATAAGTATTTTCCATTCCAGCATATGGATTGGTTATATCAAATGATTCATATTCTCCCATTCTTCTTTTGAAATCTTTTTTTGCGGCTCTTTCTCTTCTTCTTCTTTTTCTACCACCAAAAAGACTACCTACTGCTTTAAAAGCACCACTTATTGCTTTACCTGGGTTTGGAAGTCCTCCACTTTTTTCTGCCATAATTTTAATTTTTAATTGCTACTTATAAATATTTCTGAGTTGACCGCAAATAGCTCTGCATGGTCATCCGATGTGTTTTTTATGTTTACTTCCATATAATATCCTAGCAAACCAGAAGTATTTTTGCTATTATCTTTTCCAAAAAATATATAACTTGATGTTTTTAAT
>Ga0209645_1001908_pt1 | contig 10165 bp, 11 predicted proteins | sample ETNvirenome_6_30_FD_184070 | JGI IMG/M metagenome (GOLD analysis project Ga0209645, IMG submission 184070) | Marine viral communities from the Pacific Ocean - ETNP_6_30 (SPAdes) (version 2) | ecosystem: Environmental > Aquatic > Marine > Oceanic | place: Pacific Ocean | collected 2013-06-19
ACTAACTTGTGCGGCTTTGTCTGTTGAAATACCAATCACAAACTCCACATCATTTTTGACTGCTTCTTCCAATACATTCATACTACCAATCACATTAGATTTAATACACTCCCTACCTTGTGTTTCTGCTAATCCGACGTGTTTAAATGCGGCTAAGTGAAATACACCTGTTATTCCTCTCATCAATCTTGGTAATGTAAAGTCATCACAAATATCGCCCGTGTGGATTTCTAAATTACTATTTTTATATTTAGATTTTAATTCTATTAGTTTACCCTCGTTTCTTGAAACCGTGATAACATCTCCACCTTGTTGAAGAATTCTCTCTATCAATTCTCCACCCAAGAAACCTGCTCCACCGGTTATTAAATATTTTTTCCCTTTTTTAATTTTAATCATTATTGATTCTCCTTATTAGTTCGTTTGCTGCGTCAACGCAAGTATCTATTTTACCACTAAACAAACTCCAAACATTGTCTCCCTCGTGATTAACTAATGTTGGTCTTGCGTCGTCGTGGTCTCTATTTGCCAATACGGTTCTAATGGTATACATAGAACCTATGTGTTTTAATTTGTCAAAATCTTTAAAAAACTTTTTACCTGTTTCTATAAACTTATCTATTTTAGTGTGTTTTGGATTTTCTATCACACCCTTATTTATATATTTTGTGTATCTATGTGGCCAGAATGCCTCAGTTCCCTCGTTCCAACAATGGATTGCGTGTTTCACATTACCCAACACGTGATTTCTTTGTCCATATGGGTCCAAACACATAAATGGTCCGTCCATAATCACAATACTTTTACCCTGATATTTTCGTGGTAATCTAACGACTGGCTTTTCACATAATTCATATTGGTATCTTTTCTTTTTCTCAAGTAAATCATTTAATTTTGCGTAAGTCGCTATCACAACTACATCATATCCTTTGAAGTCATCTTTGGTTGTTGTTTTGTTTTTCAAAACCTCTACTCCACTTGACCATAATTTATCTCTAACTGATTCATATAATTTATAACTATCAAATAATTCTTCCTCTACTTTAATTGTAACATCTGTGTTTGGTAGTGGTTTAACTCTTTCGTATGGCAATTCCAAATCATCTAAGAATGCCAGATACTCAAACTCAGACACTTTTGAGTCCTCAGATGATATTGCATAATAATGTTCTATATCACCATTGACAACACTTCGTTCATACTTTCTTTTAAATGTTTTTAATCCTTTCAAACACTCTTGTGCGGTTTCTTTACTTCGTGGATAATGATAACCTTTATGTAATCTATACTGATTAATGTCAGATGCTGCCATCATCACATCTTCAAGTTCCTCGTGTAATTCTACTTGATAACCATTATTTGCCAATGCGACTGCTGATGTGGTTCCGAATATTCCCCCACCCACAACTAATGCTTTTGGCCATAATGTTTTCTTAACTTGTTCTGATAACTTGGTGGCATTTAATGTTAATTTTCTATTCAATTCATAATCACCAGAACCTGAAAATAAGAATTCAAACATTGTTCTTAATGGATTATTTTGATTGTTCGTCATATCCTCGTTATTAACAAAATGAACCAACTGAGAACTATCACCATAGAAAAATTCTGCTGTTCTCCCGTCTTCTAATTCTATTTTAAAGTCATTTGGTTCACCTGTGATGTCTCTTATTTCAAAGTCTGTATCAAGAACCCACATATAAAAGTGATGATACGCCATCCTATCAATATAATTCTTGTCTTTCTGATTTGGTTTAGTCCAAACGAAATGGTTTACATCAGAGTAGATATCATAATCATCCCTCCAAGTAAATACATCATCTACATATAATCTCACACCCATAGTGTCTGCAAAATCAAACAACTCTTTTGTTGATTTATAAGTTAGTGTTAGTGGTTTTTCACAAAATACATTTTTGCCTTGTCCCAACCAGTAAGAAACTTGTTCATAATGTAAATCATTTGGTGTTGATAATATAATCCAGTCTGCGTCTTTTGAATCAGTCCACTGAATATATTTCAAGTCGTTAATCGCATTATCAATAACCGCTCCCCATTTTCCGTGTCCTATTAAATGAACTTTAATCATATAAATACCTAAATGTTTTCTCCATCCAATATGGAACTGATTGGTCTTTGTTTGGTAGTCCATTAAAATGATATATCCAACCTAACTTAGTAAACAAAAAGTCATCTGCTATGATTTCTTTTTTTAACATACAACCCATATTATATCTGTATGGAAGTAGTTTTACATCAACATTTTGTTTTCTTAAATTAAAGTTCAGTGGTGTTTGGTCTGTCCCTATTCCAAAATTAGATTGTATAGATTGTATGTTCTCTCTATTTTCTTCATAGAAGTCTCTCATATATTTGAAGAAATCTCTGTGTGAGTCATTCACAATTTGAAATCCACTATTTCCATACTCCCAAAAATTAAACCAATCCCCACCATAAACATATTTTGAATAGTGTTCCATACCTCTTAACACCCAATCATAACTTCCATCATCGTGCACTAAACAATACTTATTCTCTGTTTCATTGAAAAAGTTTGGACAATCAGGATGAATTATTGTATCCGCATCAACCATTAAAGTTTGATTTGCCTTAATCTCGTTTGCGTCATAAATATCAAACAAGAAATATCTTTGCCAAATAATGTGCATATCCTCCATTGGTAAGACTGGTTCCTCTAATAAAAACATTTGTGTGTCATTTTTTTTACACCATCTTCTCCAACTCTCAATACCTATTTCGTATTCTGGTTTGAGTTGTCCATCTTTTTTAACTGCGATTATAAATACTAAATTCTTATGCATACTTTGACTCTGTTAATCTCCAAGTGTCTCTCATCATATTAAATCTTTTTTCTATCTCAAATCCTGTAAAATGCCAAACATAACCATATTTGATAAAAAATGGTGTTGTATCATCACCATCTTGCCAATTATAACCGAATAGTTCTGTTTTATGCATTGAAACTAAATTCCAAACCGGTGGTAATAATTTAACATCATAATCATTAGTCTGTAAAACAAAATTAAATAATGTTTGCTCTTTTCCACCACCCCTATTCCAACTATCAAGTTTTTCTTTATTCTTAAAATAAAAGTCCCTTAACTTATCATAAACCGATAGTGAACTATTATCAAGATAAACAACACCTGCATTTATATATTTTTCTAAATTCATTTCAAAATTTGGAAAAAACTCACCACCATAATTATTCACACTATCATATACCCAACGCAAGTTTGCGGTGTCATTTATCCCATAAATACCAGTTTCAATTTGTTCAAAAATATTAGGAGCGTCCCACTTAATCATAGTGTCACAATCAACTATCGCAATCTTATCATAACCTTTACCAACCTCACAAACATCAAGTTTATTCCAAATGGGGAATCCATACTCTTTTTTGTGTTTAGTAACTATGTGTAAATCAACATTATTTTTTTTACACCAATACTTCCAAGACTTAACTGAAAATTGTGAAAAGTCTGAATGTTTGTATTGTGATTTATCGTGGTCTATTGCGACCATATAAACCAAGTTTTTATTCACTCGTAACCTCTTTTATGTAATTTTTTAAATTAACTTTTGGTTCATAACCAATAGACTTTTTAGCGACTGATGTATCACAAAGAGTGATTCTCGCTTCTCCTGGTCTCGCTGGTATGTAGGTATATCCACTACCGAACATTTTAGCTAATTCATTGATAGAATGATTCTCTCCTCTTCCAAGTTCAACAAAATCTAAGTCAAAGTCTTCACTTTCGGAAGTTAAAATTAATCCATCAACAATATCATCAACGTGAGTAAAATCTCTTCTTTGTTCTCCATCCCCCGTTATTGTTAACTCAACTTCCTCTTCATATTGTTTTTCAAATATACCGATTACCGTACAATATTCTCCCTCTGTTAATTGGTGTGGACCATAAACATTGTAAAATCTACAAACCTTTACATCAACATCAAACATTTTTTTGTAAGCCATACAAAGTTCATCTCCCATTACTTTTGAAAATGTGTATGGATTTTCATAATGTCCACTATGAACTGATGATGAACCGGCGTAAATAACTTTACACTTTTTGTCTCTTGCCCACTCCAAAATGTTCATAGTTCCCAACATACCTATTTCAAGAGTTAGTGCGGGATATTCAAATGAAGGTTGTATCCTTGGAAGTGCTGCCAAATGATAAACAACATCGGGATTCTCCATAAAGAAATCAAAATCAAATGCGTCTCTAATATCAACATTGTGATACTCACAACCCTCTTGATGATTGTCTTCTGTTCCTGTTGAATAGTTATCAAGACTTACGACATTGTGTCCGTCTTTTAATAATCTTTTAATTAGATTTGTTCCTATAAAACCTGCTCCACCTGTAACTAATATATTCATTATGATATCTCCCCATATAAATTATTTTGTTTCTCTTGTCGTTCAATCTCTTTCTCGTGATATAAAGATAGTTCCTCGTGTGGTGGTAAATGTGAATAAGTTTTTGCACCTTGTATTATCTCGTGAACTTTACCAGACCAAAGTATACTCTCCTCATTTTTAAAAACTCTTGATTGATAATCTGGAAAATTGACCCAACCTTTTTCACTAACTTGCCATCCCCACTTTTTAATATGTTCGTTTGTCAGTCCATTCACTATGTTGACTCTTGGTATCCAAAGTAAATCAACATCATTTATCTCTAATATTTGTGGTAATTGCTTTAGCAATATTTCATTTGGTATCTCATCTGCGTCTAAATGAAATATGTAATCACCTGAACATTTTGATTTACTAAAGTTTTTTAACTCTGCGAAGTCTTTATTGAAATCAAACTGAAACCATTTTAGTGTATTTTCATTTTTAGATAAATAATCTCTAACCTCTGATGTCCCACCTTGTCTATCAAAAGTAACCACTATCTCATCATTTTCTCTTATTTTATCTTTTAAGAATGAAACCAATTTTTTTAGTTCGTCGTATTCATAACAAACCGTAATAGCATAACTAATTCTCACTACCTACCTCAACACTTCCCTCTTTTATTACCCTGTTCGCCACCTGTTTAACTTGTAATTCATTTAATCCATCTAAATTATTCTCTAAGAACACCCTATACTTTCTACATTTTCTTAATAAATAAGTTTTGAATATTGGTTCTGCTTTCAAAAAACTTTTCAAACCAAAATAAGTTTCCTGAAGAACTTGTGTCTCATTTAAATTTTTATTTTGAATATCTTTTGAAGTCGCCCCTAGTATTTCAAATAACTTTTTTAACTTAGTTGGTGAAATAGAACCTTTAAGTTGATGTTTCACCTCCAAACCAACAACTAAATTGACAACTCTACCTGTTGATTTTTTTCTGTATTCATATTTTGGGTCAAGACAAATTATCGTTCTTTTGAATCCTCTAACATCACCCTCAGATTGATATCTGAAAGTAAGTATTTGTCCCCCTTTTACAGTTGTCCAAGTGGCATTTTTCATATGTTTTTAATAATTCCCATATCTTTACACGCCTGTAAAAATTCGTATTGACTATACTCATCAGCGTTATCCATATCCAATGTATGTTCGTGACCACCATATTTTGGGTCCTTTTTCTCTTCCTCTGTTAACTCACGAACTCTCGCAAATTTCCACATCCAATTATTTTTTGTTCCCTCAGGATATATTATTCCTAATTTACCCATATTTAAAATGGTTGGAAACCAATGTATTTTTCTATCATAATCATAAAAACTAAGACTTTTAACTAACTCAGTAGACAACTCTTTTACTTTTTTTAATTCCTCTGAGTCTGTTACATATAGTGAGTTACTATTAAATCCACAATTAAAACACATATAACTACTGAAATCCTCAATTTCTAATTTGTCCTCAAAACACATCTCTGTATTAAAACAATTAGGACAAGTTATTTTAACTTCTGCCATACTAAACCTCTCTCTTTAATTTGGGTAGATTAATCTTACCTTTAGAAATCTTTTCCGATTTCTTATTTAGTTCCGGTAATTTTAACTTCACTTGTTGTGGAACACTTGTTAACATACCATCTATTATTGACACCAACTTATCTTTCATAGCTTCGTGTGTAAAGTTTTCTCTATTGACTATCATTTGTTTTTTCCCACGAAGTTCATATTTTTTGTAATTGTTGAACACATCTTTCATAATCTGACTTGCGATACTATAATTTACGGTTGCCCATTCCGCTTCAGGATTACCATATTCTTTTGGAAATGCGCCTGCTGGAACTTTTGTCATTGTGGTCGGAAGTTCAACACTATAATTTGCGTCTAAGAAATCAACTTGTCCACTCCAAAATGGTGCTATGACCGGTTTACCACTAAAAGTTGCCTCTAACAATGGTCTTCCGAATCCCTCTCCGTGAGTAAAAGTAATATGTGCTTTTACCTTTGGTTGATTATACAATTGATTCATTTCTTGGTCTGTAAAATCACCGTGTATGAAGTAAACACTTGGGAATTTATCACCAGCAACTGACTTTTTCACATCACTTATTTTCTTTAGAATTTCTTCTCTATCTATGATTGAAAATGTAGCTCCACTTGTTTTTAAAATCAACGCTGGCATTTCATCAAAGTGTTTGAAAGTCTCTATAAATACCTTAATCAACATTCCTATGTCTTTTCTATCCTCACCCATATTACCACTTAACCAGTGTCCTACAAATAAGAAACAAAAGTCTTCTTTAATTTGAGAAAAACTCTCTACTAATTCGGTTGAAAATTCTTTAGTTTCTTTATATAAATTTGGGTCTGCTCCTTCAAATAAAGTTTCCAATGGTTTTTCAACTTTTAATTTACCAATGGGTTGATTAGTTTTCTTGTCAACTTTATCAAACTCAATACCCTCAAATGAATTTTTTGTAAATTCAGAAGTGCAGATAGTCATATCCATACGATTAACACCATCAAGCCAGTAGGCAGGTGGAATAGTGTGTTCTATACCTGCGGTTACACCGATATTTTTCTTTCCTATTGGTTGAAATTCATTTGGAACAACCACGTGTAAATGTAAGTCTGGTTGTCTTTCTAAGTTCGGACCACTAAGAAATCTTTGACTTATGGCTTCGTGGACTGGATTACCTTTTTCAAGAGCGTTCATCGGTGTATTTCCCCAACGACATTTATTTATTCTAACATCATATTTATCTGACTCTATCAATGCTTGACAAATATCCCTTGCGTGATTTCCGTATCCACTTCTTGTTGTAACTGGTCCTGTTACTAATATTAATGGTTTAGTATTAATCATATTATCCCCTCTTATCCAATTTAGGTAAGTTAATCTTTTTCTCACCACTTGACAAAACTTTTTGTTCATCATCTGTTTTGATTAATGTGTATCTTTTTCTTTTGGTCCACTTATCAAAAGCAGTGTTCATATGGTCTGTAAAATTTTTATTCATCCAACGAGCACTCATCATAGACTCATCACTACAAACAAATTCGTGTCCTTTAAAACCACACTCTTTTCTTTCCTCTTCACTCATTTCATACCACTCTTGAATTTTATCTGCGACCTCTATCCAATCTGCTCTATCATCAAAAATATATGGTGTCGGTGGTGAACCTTGTAAAGAGCGAGTTTTAGGCCATACTGGTTTTACCCACTCTCCGTGAGTTAAATCTTCATTGTCTTGCCACTTTCTCCAATCGTGTAGTGAGTGAATATCTGCATAATCTTTGTAGGTAATGTGCTTACCTTTTAATTTAAATCCACATTGGTCTTGCATACCACCCGTAACATTAACAATGATTGGTGTTCCACTCATCAATGATTCACAAGTTCCTAATCCAAATCCCTCATTGGATGCGATATTAATTGTCACATCTGCGATATTATACAAATAATTTAGATGTTGTGGTGATAGTTTTTGTGTAGAAAATATAACATTTAAGTCTGGACACAATTCTTGAACAACCGCTGGTAAATCTGTTCCGTGTTGGTCAGTTGGTTGAGTATGTAATACAAAAGCTGTCTTGTCTCTTTTTTCTTTTGGAAGTTTATCCGCAAATGTTTTAAATGATAAAATTGCATCAGAAGTCATTTTTCTTTTTATGTTACGATTATTATAAAATAAACAAAACTCTATGTCTTTACCTTGAAACAATTGAGACTTCATTTTGTTCATTTCCAATCTTTCTTTCTCGTTTTTCACCGGATAAAAATACTTTTCACTAATTCCGTGTGGAACATAAGTTGAATCCCAATCTGTTCTTGGTTTCTTCTGACATACATTTTGAACTATGTTGTGTGTTTGTTTTGAAATATTCATAATTAAATCACAACTTTCATAAAATGGTTCGTTCCATCTTGGGTAAGGTAAATCGTCCCAAATATTGTAATAAAAGATTGGTATGTTTTGTCTTATCTCGTGTTCCATTTGATACAACCACTGCCAAAATCTTGGGTCCGTGTAGTGTAGAATTGCATCTGGCTTTTCCATCACCAATAATTCTCTTACTAATTCAGGACTACCATAACCATCAACTGGATATAATTTAAGATATGCGTCTGCAATACCGGTTTCTTTTCTAGTGCTATCACATAAATCAACCGCCTTACCTGCGTCTGGGTGTTTAATAGCTCCAGCTACTTGAACCCAATCAAATGTATCAATAGTCCCAAGAACAAATTCTCTTGACATTGTTCCGACACCACTTGACATTCTCAAGTCATCTGATAATAATAAAATTTTCTTTTTCTTATGTTTTGTTGACTTTGAGTCTACCCACTCATCATTAGTCTCAAGATTCTTATCACTTGAAACACTTTTTAACTTTGGTAACTTTAATTTTTTCATATAACCCTTTATATTTTAATTAATATTTTGAACCACTTTTTTCAAGTTCTTTATAATCAAGAACTTTTTTAGCAAACTCTTCATCATAAACAAATAAATCTAAACTTCTATTAACAAGTTTTTGTAAAGTAAAATCATCCACGATAGACTTTTCTCTAAACTTTTTATATAATTCATCTATGACTTTTACTGATGTTAATTTATCTTCTTTCATATTTTCCTTGTATATATGTATATATAAATATCAACCTCAACTCAAAATAACGAATTTTTTATTTATTTTTTTACAATATTCTAAGGCGGATTTTGTTCCATTGGTAATGATATCATCTTTAATAAACGCTACAACTTTGTCTGAATAGTTTACTAAATCTTTATTTCTTTTGTGATAGTAACCGACATTATAAGGTTTACCATAATTGAATGCTTCTAAAATACAATGTTGATTGTGTGATTCGTGTTGTGGTGGGAACTCTGAATAATCTAAACCAAATTCTAATGCAAATTTCTTTGCGTATTTATCTGCTCCGTCTTTGGCACCACCACTAACGATTTCCATATCTTTATATTCCATTTTTAATCTGAACATAAAGTTTTTTATTTGAGTTTTGTTGGTGTAGTTTCTACTACCTATGATTGCTATCTTCATAATCATTTCTTTTTTGTTTTCTGATTGGTTTTTCTCTGATTGTGAATTTATACATTTCTATAAAGTCATCTAACCCATCAAGGATACCAGTCTTTGGGTCTACATAACGATAGCTAAATCTTGAATATTGCGTGCTAGGACAATTCTTTGGAATTATATCATACCATATAAAGTCTCTAAATCTATCAAAAAATTCAGGAACAATAATAGTCTTACTTTTAAAATCACCCCTACTCTCCCACTCTACGATAAAATCTTTTAAACGACTAAGGTCAACTCTATCATTGTCTCTATCATACCACAAATAAACTGGAAAAGCTGTAAAAAAATCTAAGTTATTTATTTCTTGTAACTTATCTAAAACCTCTTTCTCATACTCAGTCCCTAAAAAATCTGATAATTTTAATCTTAATACTGGTGTTATCATTCTAAATCCTTACAACTTCTGCACTTTAAGTGCTTTTCACATTTTTCATAGTCGTGTGCGATGATTTTACCTTTATCATCATAACACTCATCTATAAACTCTTGTAACCTATTCATAACCTTATTAACACTTGGTTTTCCACTTGCGGGCGAGAACGCCTGAATTCTTTTCTGTGGATAAATCATATTCTCATATAATCTTCTCTTTAATATTAAATATTCAACATCTATTTTATCTTCCGATATT
>Ga0209645_1001909_pt1 | contig 10164 bp, 10 predicted proteins | sample ETNvirenome_6_30_FD_184070 | JGI IMG/M metagenome (GOLD analysis project Ga0209645, IMG submission 184070) | Marine viral communities from the Pacific Ocean - ETNP_6_30 (SPAdes) (version 2) | ecosystem: Environmental > Aquatic > Marine > Oceanic | place: Pacific Ocean | collected 2013-06-19
GGAATTGTCTCGTATTAAATCTATGGATGAGTGGGCGGAAATGCCAAGGGAGTTTAGAGCGAGGTTTCGTCCATATATCGAGGAAGAGTTTCGGCGTAGGCGTGAGGGTTTTTGGTTTTATAACAACGGTACAGCTACATATATTACGGGGCGGCATTACATGATGCTCCAGTGGACCAAGCTAGACATTGGTTACCCATACTTTCTTAACTTTCAGCGTGAAATCTTTCTACACATGGCTGCATGCGAAGCTGATCCACGTTGCATTGGTCAGCTTTATACTAAGTGCCGTCGTTCTGGGTATACTAATATATGCTCTGCAGTGCTTGTTGACGAAGCTACACAAGTGAAAGACAAGCTTATGGGTATACAGTCAAAAACTGGTAAGGACGCTCAAGAAAATATTTTTATGAAGAAGGTGGTTTATATGTTTAGAAACTATCCATTCTTCTTTAAGCCTATACAAGATGGTACAACTAATCCACGTATGGAGTTAGCTTTTAGGGAGCCATCAAAAAGAATAACCAAGAACAACAAAACCTCACAAATGGGTGAAGCTCTTAACACGGTTATTAATTGGAAAAACACTACAAACAACGCATACGATGGTGAGAAGCTACACCTTTTATATTTAGATGAAGCTGGAAAATGGGAAAGACCTACAGACATAAGAGACGCTTGGAGGATTCAGAGGACGTGTTTGATCGTCGGAAGAAGAATAGTCGGAAAAGCTCTCGTGGGAAGCACGGTAAATCCAATGGACAAAGGAGGAACCGAATACAAAGAACTATGGAGGGATTCGAATCCGAAGGAGAGGAACGCGAATGGTAGAACCAAAACTGGTTTGTATAGAATATTCATGCCTGCGTATGACTCTCTAGAAGGGTTTTTTGATAGGCATGGGCATCCAGTTATAGATAATCCTGACCAACCTGTAGACGGTATAGATGGTGACCCTATAAATATTGGTGCAAAGACTTATTTAAAAAACGAAAGGCAGTCACTAAAAGACGATCCTTCTGAATTAAACGAGGTGGTTAGGCAGTTCCCTTTTACTGAGGACGAAGCATTCAGAGATAGCATTGAAGGAAGTTTGTTTAACATAGGTAAGATATATGAACAGATAGAATACAACGAAGACCTATATCCTAATCCTGTCGTTACTGGTAATTTTGTCTGGAAAGAGAAAGATAAAGAGGTGGTCTTTAGCCCAGACGTTAATGGTAGATTCAAGATAAGCTGGTTACCTCCAGCAGACAAAAGAAATGTTGTAAAGCTTGACAGAGGCAAGAAAGTAGCACCGCATCATTGGGGTTGTGGTGGAGTCGACTCTTACGATCTTGATGCAACACTTGACGGCAGGGGATCTAAAGGTGCATTACATATGTACAATAAGTTTCATATAGAATACCCTTCAAACATGTTTGTTGTAGAGTATGCATCTAGGCCAGATCTAGCTAGAATATTTTATGAAGACGTTCTTATGTGTGCTTTCTTTTATGGGTATCCTCTATTGATAGAGAACAATAAGTACGGTATTGTAAGATACTTTGAGTCAAGAGGTTACGACGGATATCTCATGGACAGACCAGAACATCTAAAAGGCGCTTCTAAAACTGTAGCTGTAAAAACAAAAGGTATACCGTCAAACTCACAAGACGTTATACAATCTCACGCTCAAGCTATTGAGACTTATATATACGAACATGTAGGGACTAACTTCAATACTGGTGAGATGGGTAAGATGTATTTAAATAAAACGCTAGAGGATTGGATATCTTTTAAGATAGATAAAAGAACAAAGTATGACCTTACAATTAGTTCTGGGTTAGCGCTTCTTGCTGCGCAGAAATCTAAGCCTAAGCGCAAAAAGAATTTTGAAAACACTAAATTTTTACGACGATATAGTGTAATCGGTTGATTCACTATATTTGCATAAATGGAATCATCCTTAAAAGCAAATGTACAATAATAGCAATAAATCTCAAAAAGGAGGTTTTCCTGATCCGTTAGCTCCTGCAGAAGTAAAAGAGTGCACTCCTTATGGTCTCCAGTATGCTAAGGCTATAGAAAACCAGTGGGGTAAACTACAAGAAGGTAACTCTTCTTTAGGTAGGAGAAATAAAACTTTTGACAAGTGTAGAGACTACGCTAACGGGGTTCAAGACACGAACATATATAAAAGGCTTTTAAATTCCATGGATCCAAATGCAGGTGACGGAAGTCTTATGAATATAGACTACACACCTGTACCGATTCTACCAAAGTTTGTAAGGATTGTTGTAAATAAAATACTTTCTAGAAACCCATACCCAAACCTAGAGGCTATAGATCCTTTATCATCTTCTGAGAAGAATAAAGAAAAGAACAAGCTTAGAATGCAAGTTCAGGCTAAGGAGCAGTTACAAAAACTAAAAGAAAAAACTGGCGTTGTACTAGATAAAGATCCTAGCGAACTACCTGATACATTAGAGGAGGCGGAGATATTTTTAGACACTAACATAAAGAGTGATGCTGAGATAGCAGCTCAGATTGGAACAAACGTTACTCTATCGTGGAATAACTTTAATGACAATACTTTTAGACGTTGCGTTAATGACTTAGCTACGTTAGGTATGGCTGTTATAAAAAGATCAAACGATCCTAACTATGGTATACATACATCTTATGTAGATCCTGTAAAGTTTGTTCACAGCCAAACTGAAGATCCTAATTTTGATGACATGATCTATGCAGGTCATGTGAGAACAATACCTATTCAAGAATTAAAAAGACTTGCTGGTAATCAAATTAGCGAAGAGAAATACAAGAAGATAGCTCAGTCGTATAAAAACAGACACGGCAATAAAGCTAGCCAGTATAATAAAGTAAACACTGACCCTATAACAGGGAAGAGTGAGTATGGATATGATGAATACTTAGTAGACATCATGGACTTTGAATTCCTGTCAGTTGACACTATACATTTCGAAGAGAAAGAAAGTAGACACGGTAATGTAGGTTTTTACTACAAAGGTTTTAACTACAAGCAAAAGCAAAGCTCTGTGTACGAAAGAAAGCCTCATTCTTTAGATATGAAGGTTGTATATGGGGGTACTTACATAATGCACACAAATTGTGTATACAATTACGGGAGAGTAAAGAATATACCTAAAAACGTTCACGATATATCAAAAGCCAATCTTTCTTACTCTGTAGTTGCAACTAACTTTAGAGGCATGATGCCGAAGTCTATGGTTGATAGCTGTATTGGTTTTGCTGACATGCTTCAACTAACTCACCTTAAGATACAGCAGGCTATTGCTAAAGCAAAGCCAGATGGGTTGATCATAGACATCGAAGGATTAGAAAATGTACAGCTTGGAAAAGGCGGTGAGTTACAGCCGTTGGATCTGCATGATATATACGAGCAGACTGGTGTTTTCTACTACAGAAGTAAAAACCCAGAGGGAGGATTTCAAAACCCACCTATCAGAGAGATTGGAAATAGCATAAGAAACATAAACGAGCTTATCAACCTTTACAATCACTATCTAAGAATGATACGTGATACAACTGGTATTAATGAAGCCATGGATGCTTCGACACCAAAAGGAGATGCTCTAGTGGGTGTTCAACAGCAAGCTATCGCTGCAGGTAATAATGCTATATACGATATTACTAATGCATCTATGGTTCTGTACAAAAAGATTTGTGAGGATATTGTAAAGTGTATACAAGTGTTACCGCCTCAGTCTGTTATATACGAGGTATATCAAAATGCTGTTGGTAAAGAGAACATGAAAGTTTTATCTTCTTTCAAGAATCTACCTATGTACAACTTTGGTGTTCAGGTGGTGAAAGAAATGGAGGATGAAGAGAAGGCGTATCTAGAACAAAACATACAAGCTGCTCTTATGCAGAAAGAGATAGATCTTGAGGATGCTCTAGCTATAAGAGATTTAAAAGACATTAATCAAGCTGAAAGACTTCTTATTTTACGACGTAAGAAGCGTATGGAGAAAGTTCAACAGCAGCAGATGCAGCAAATGCAAATGCAAGGACAACAGGCTCAGCAGGTAGAGCAGGCTAAATCTCAAGCAAAAGCTCAAGAACTACAAATGGCAGCTCAGTTAGAAGCTCAAAGCTTACAGTTGAAAGCTCAGCTTGATCAGCAGATGGCTACACTTCAGCATCAATATAATAAAGAGATAGAGCTGATACGTGCTAACGCTTCTATTGAGAAGAGGTCTGCTGACGGAGAGTCTAGGAAAGAGATAGAAACTATGAAGGACGACAGAAAGGATGAGAGAGTTAAGAAGCAAGCTGTTGAGCAGAGTAAGCTAATCTCTCAAAGAGAGGGTAAGAGAGGCGAGTTAGAGGAACCGCCTTCAAAAGAAGAAAACGAAAGCCTTTTCAGTGGATTAGGAAAACTTTTAACAGGAGAATAAAATGGGACAAAGCGTAAACTTAGATGTATCTGAAAAACTAAAAATAACTACAAGGCGTGGTGATAATTTTAGCTTGACGTTAACACTAAAGGATAATACTGGTACAGTGATAGACATTTCAAGTGGTTACACATTTTCTATGGTTGTAAGGGCTAAGTCTTTAGTCAATGGCAATATAGAATACAGCTATCCTTTAGGCAACAGTAGCGTCGTAGTTTCGGACAATCAGGTTACAATATCCGATCCAACATCAGCTGGAGTCGTTACTTTTTCAGCAGAGGACACAGTTACTAAACTTATACCAGAAGGCTCTTACGAATACGAAATAGCTTATGATACAGCTGCTAGTGGCTACAAGACAATATTAAAAGGTCCGTTTGTTGTAAATGCAAGTCTATTGTACTAATGTCTGTAAGTTCTACTATTACTGAAAGTGTTTCTGCTACAGCTACTGTTTCTGATGGCTCTAATCTTACTTTTAGTATAGATACAATAAGTGTTGTTGTAACAATACCGACATCAGTTTCTACGGATGTAACGGACAAAAGTTCTGCTGCAACTCACACTCTGACGGTATAATCTATTAATTACTATATTTGCATATAAATAATATTTTAAAATGGCGACCACAGCAACAATACAACTAAATAGCGATATAACTGGTGATCAGCTCGCCTTAAACTCAACAGCTACTTTAACAAAGTCTGGATCCGATAGAACAGACTTAGATCAATACACTGGTGTTAACACAATTCAGTATGCTGCTACACAATCTGAGACTGCATTAATAGCTGCTGCAGATTACGCTGACACCACTGTAGCTCACAAGGTTTACATAAGAAATGCAAGCACTAGTACTAGCTGTTATGTTCAGGTAGATATTGATTCAACAGCAAACGAACCTCTCGGTAGGCTTTACGCTGGTGACTGGACTTTCTTCCCTTGGATGGGGGCGCTAGATATAGATATAACTACTAACGAAGCTAATCAGACTGTAGAGTTTGCAGTTATCTCACAATCAATAGCATCATAATATAGGACAATGGCAACTACAGCAACACTTACATTAAACGCACCAGACTTTACTGGGGGAGGTTCTTTTTCAGTAACAACAACTTTATATAAGGCTGGTACAACAACTGATATAGATCAGTTCACTGGACTTGCTAGAGTATATAAAGCTGCAGCTACAAACAATATATCTTTAGTTGCAGCAGCAGACTATTCAGGATTAGCTGGAAAGCTTTACGTTAAAAACACTTCAGATACAGGAGCAGATACTTATGTGTTAATGGAGGTTGGTTCTGATGAGCCTATAGGTAGACTCTTTCCAGGAGACTGGATGTTTATACCTGTAGATGGAACTGAAAACTTTGCCGCATCAACATCTGCTGATGGTATGAGCTTTGAGTGGGGACTATTTCACCAAGGATAAAAAATATAGAATATGCCAACTACATCCGCTGCACTTACATTATCAAGCTCTGACTTAACTAGCAATAGTCTTAATATATCTACTAGTACTACACTAAATAAGGCTGGACTGTACGCTGGTTTAACAGACACTTCTGGTTTAGCTAGAAGAACAACATCTTTTGCTAGCTCAGGAGTTATAGACACGGTTGTTCTTTTTAGAGGTGATGACTACACTTCTAATGGGGCAAACAAAGTGTATTTAAAGAATCTATCAACTACTGCATCAGAATATTTTACTATTTATCTGACTGGACATACAGCAGACGGAGCTCATGATGCAACAGACTTAACAACTACCGCTTTAACTGAGGTAGGTAGACTGTACGCAGGAGACTTTGCTTTCTTCCCTTGGAATGCTAACGCAGGGGTAAAAGAGCAGTTTACAGTAACTATAGCTAACACATGGGCTGCAGGAGATACGTTTGAATTTGACGGAGTAAAGGTTGTAGCAGCAAGCTCAACAGTAAACAACATTGCAGCTCAAATAGACAACGCTCAATATCCAAACTGGGTTACTAGCGCTTCTGGAGCCGTTGTAACATTTGTTTCTAGATACTCTAGAGGTGATTTAGAAATTGATACAAGTGAGGCCGTAAGTACAACAGCGGGGGATGGAACTGGTGCAGTTGCAACAACTGTAGAGGGTACAAAGTCTCAATCAGATATATATATTAAACCTAGTGTTCATACTTCTATGACGTTAGAACACATGTTAATTTACGAATAATGGGAAGTTTAAGAGCAGTTCTATCACTAACTAGTAATGATGTATTATCATCACCAATAAACCTTACTGCAGGAACTAGTATCGTAGCAGATTCTGGAAGCTTAGTTAGAGCTAAGGTTATATCTACGTCTGCTGACGGTAGTACTGCAACTCTCAGAGTTTATGAGGCGAATGACAAGCTAGAAAGAGCTTACTTGTATTTGAGAAACTTAGATACAGAATTAGAAAATTACATATACGTACACAATGAAGCTGTTGGTAATGATGACTTTGCTAAGATCGGTGGGGGTGAATTTATGTTTGTCCCTGTAGCGATAGACGGAAAGTTTGAGGTTTACGGCACAAGGACTAATCAGCTAATTGAATACGGAGTATTCGGATTAGACAACTCAGCAGTAACTAACACATCAGTAGCATAATAAAATAAAGACATGGCACATCCAAGCGAACTTTTAAGAACAACACCAGTACTTTTAGATGAGAACGTAAAGTTCACCCCTGGATCTGGTAAAATATTTGCTATACATAACATACATAGCGCAGCCATAACAGTCGCTGTGTTTGGCGGAACATTCATTCATCAAGCAGCAGCTACAGCCTCTAGTGATATAACAATCGACCCTTCTACTGGTAAGGCGTGGGTTGATGGTGTTACTATACCAGTAGGATGGTATGAGGTTGCTTCTGGTAATAGCGTAAACATAGCTATTCAACCAGGAGAAGTTATTTATGGTAGATGGGAGGCTGTTACTAATTCTGGAACTAATCCTGTATTAGCATACTGCACAGGAAAACCAAGTCCTGCTACAGAATAATAAAATTAACTAATTAAATATAATGGAAGAACAATTTGAAAAAGCACAGTTTTTCGATTCAGTCGAAGAGCTTGCTCAAGCGCAGCAGCAAGAAATGCCAGCTGCTACACAAGAAGCACCGCTTCAAGAACAAGTAGCTCAAGAACCAACACAAGAGGCGGTTCAGGAGCAAACAACTTACAACGATTATCAGAGTCAGGGTCAACCTGAACAGAATATAGAGTATTCAGATGAAGAAGTTGAGAGTGAAGTATTATCATATCTAAGCGAAAGGCTTAACAGAAATATTTCTTCTTTTGACGATCTCTCTGAAGCAGAGCAAGAGGCTCGCGAAATAGACGAAAGAGTGTGGGCGATAGCTGAGTTTGTAGAAAAAACAGGCAGAGGCCCAGAAGAATGGTTTAACTATCAATCACTAAACACATCCGAAATGGATGATGTAACAGCAATCCGAGTGGACATGGCTGCAAGATATCCAAACCTTTCTGTGGACGAAATCGACACTTTACTTTCAGATAAATACAAGACGAACACCGAGTTGTATGACGAGGACCAAGTACGTTTAGCGAACCTTCAGCTTAAAATAGACGCTCAAGAAGCTCGTAAAGGCATTGAAGAAATAAGAGAAACTTATGCTGCCCCAGAGGTTCGAGAGCAAACATCAGAAGATTTTATTGATGAAGAGTGGTTAAGCGAAATGCAACAAGAAACTACAGACATGGAAGGCTTAGAGTTTGATCTAGGCAACGGGAATAGTTTCACCTACAGTATTAATGATCAATACCGTAACACTCTTATAGATAAAAATGCTAACATTGATGACTTCTTTGATGACTATATCGACCAGAATGGTAACTGGGATCACGATATGTTTAACTCTCATAGAACGCTTATCGACAACATTGATGCTATCGTAAGCTCAGCTTACAATCAAGGTGTTGGTGACGGACAGAGAGGGCTTGTAAATAAAGCCGCTAACATATCTACTGAAACCCCACAGCAGTCTGGTCAAAATCAGCCAAACCCACTTGCAGAGCAGGTGACAAACATCTTAAATCAAAATAGAAATAAGATGACGTTTGGTAATTTTTAACTTAGAAAATAATATGAAATAATGGCTAATTTATCTGGAGAAAGAGGAACTAACATTCCTTTTATTGATAATACTACGTCTGCTGCAGGAAACGTTGCTGGTAATAGACCAGCATACAGAATTTCTCCAGAGACGTATACAACACTAGACAACCTTATTAAGACTACTAAGGATGTTCACATGCCTCAACTTGTTGAGACTTATGGAGATCAAGGTATCACAGGTTTCTTAAAACTAACAGGCGCTATCAACGCTGGTGGATCATCTGATGAGATCAACTGGTGGGAGATTGGTCGTCGTCACGAGCTTCTAACTTACACAGGAGGCGGTACAACTATTGACGCTACAGGATCTGATTACGTTGACATCACTGATACTGGAGTTACTGATAAAGTTCAAGTTCAAGACGTTCTTATGGATGAGTCTTCAGGTGTACGTTTTATCGTATATAGTGGAGGATATGGAACTGGCTTATCAGGACAAACTGTACGTTTGGTTCGTCTTGACGGAGCTGACGTTGCAGCTACTGACATCGATGCTTCTAACGGAGGTAAGCTAATCCATATCGGTAACATGTACGCTCAAGGTACTAACCAACCTACAGCGTTTGCTGATATCGGTATTCGTAAGTTTACTAACCCATTTATGATTGTAAAGGATCGTTACGAAGTAAACGGATCACAAGCAACTAATATCGGTTGGGTAGACTTAGGTGGTGGAAACTACCGTTGGTACATGAAGGGTGAGCAAGAAGCTCGCGCTCGTTTTGAAGATCGTCGTGAGTTAATGTTACTCTTCGGTCAAAAGCGTGCTCATGGCTCTGGTTCTGACACCGACTTTACTAACGAATTTGCTGGATCTGAGGGTTACTTCTCAGCTATCGAAGATCGTGGTATCGTAATGCAGAACTCTAAAGCAAACCCAATGGATTCTTTTGCTGAGTTTGATGACTTGATTTTAGAGCTTGATAAGCAAGGTGCACCTTCTGAGTACGCTATGTACGTAAACAGAAAGCAAGACCTAGCTATCGATGACATGCTTGCATCAGGTATCTCTGCTGGAGTAACTGCTGGTCTAGCTGGACAGTTTGGAGCATTCAATAACGATGCTGACATGGCTATCAAGCTTGGATTTAAGTCGTTCACTCGTGGTGGGTATACATTCCACAAGCATGACTGGAAGCTACTAAACGATCCAACTCTTTTAGGAAACAATGGTCTAGTACAAGGAGCTATGGTACCAATGACACAAGTTACGGATGCTCGTAGCGGAATGAAGGCACCAGCTCTAGCTATGTACTACAAAGAAGCTAACGGATACTCACGCGAAATGGAGCACTGGGTAAGCGGCGGTGGAGTTCTAGGTCACACAAACAACGGAGACGTTGGTACTGACCAGGCTGTATTCCACTACCGTTCAGAGATCTCTCTATGTACTCGCGCTGCAAACCAGCACGTAATGCTTAAGGCTTAATTGTTTATTGTTTAACTTTTAAATCTTAAGAATTATGAGATACGCATATTTTGACTCAGGAGAGGGTGCTGACGCTACTGGCGATGCATTCTGCTTACCTGTATCTAGTTTCAGAAGCATTAACTGTGCTGCTGACGACGTTATACTTTA
>Ga0209645_1001910_pt1 | contig 10160 bp, 13 predicted proteins | sample ETNvirenome_6_30_FD_184070 | JGI IMG/M metagenome (GOLD analysis project Ga0209645, IMG submission 184070) | Marine viral communities from the Pacific Ocean - ETNP_6_30 (SPAdes) (version 2) | ecosystem: Environmental > Aquatic > Marine > Oceanic | place: Pacific Ocean | collected 2013-06-19
GATTAGGAAGATCAAGGTGACCCCTACCCGGCATGGTGAGCAAGTGGAGGTTGAGATGATTGACAAGGTACGGATAGGTCAGATGTTGGCGAAGTCTGCGGGGTTACTGGATAACGAGAAGGAGATTGATAAGCCGGGTGTGGTGAGCATTGAGATGGTGATGCCGAAGGAGGACGGTGATGAATGAGCCTCTAAGCAACATGAAGTTGGACTTCTCGACGTCGCCTACGGTTGCGAAGTTTTTTAAGAGCAAGGGTTTTGTCCGGGGGATTATGGGGCCAGTGGGTAGTGGTAAGTCTTACGCTTGCTGTGCGGAGATATGGCGTCGGGCTATCCAGCAGAAGCCTAGTCCTAGAGATGGGATTAAGTACACGAGGTTTGCGATTGTTCGGAATACCAACCCTATGTTGAGGACGACGACGTTGAAGACTTGGTTGGAGTTGATGCCTGAACACGTTTGGGGTCCGGTGAAGTATTCGCCGCCTATCACGCATCATATCAAGTTACCGCCGCGAGATGGGGCGGCTGGTATTGATTGTGAGGTTATATTCTTAGCTTTAGATGACCCGAAGGATGTTCGGAAGCTGTTGTCTTTGGAGTTAACGGGAGCGTGGGTCAATGAGTGCCGGGAGCTTCCCAAGGCTGTAGCGGACGGATTGACGCATAGGGTTGGACGTTTTCCGACCAAGGCTGACGGGGGTCCTTCTTGGCATGGGGTTATTATGGATACGAACCCGATGGATGATGATCATTGGTATTATCGCATTGCGGAGAAAGAACGGCCCCGTGGCAAATATGCGTGGGATTTTTTCAAGCAGCCGGGTGGTGTTGTGGAAGTAGGCATTGATGAATTGCCTGACGAAATGCCCGAAGCTCAAGGGTTTATTCATCAAGCGGGTCGCTGGTGGCGTACAAACCCCAAGGCTGAAAACCTCAAGAACCTACCAACGGGATACTATGAGCAGCTTCTAGGCGGTAAGAACCTAGATTGGATTCAGTGCTATGCCGAGGGCAAGTATACGTTTGTTCAGGAAGGTAGACCCGTTTGGCCTGAGTACAATGATAGTTTGATGGCGGCTGACCTAGAGCCTGACCCGGAGTTGCCTGTTCATATTGGCTTGGACTTTGGTTTGACCCCGGCGGCTATCTTTGCCCAGAAAATGGGCAACGGTAGATGGCACGTTCTGCATGAGCTTGTCACGTTTGACATGGGGCTAAATAGGTTTGCGGAGATGCTCAAGAGCGAGTTGGAGTCTAGGTTTCCCAGATATGAAACGATGATATGGGGTGACCCGGCGGGTATGCAGCGTGACCAGATCTTTGAGACTACGGCGTTTGACCATCTTAAAACTCTGGGGTTGTTGGCTAGACCTACGGCAACAAACGAGTTTAGAACCCGGCGGGAAGCTTTGGCGATACCGATGGGTAGATTGATTGATAGCAAGCCCGGGTTTTTGATTAGCCGTAAATGCAATCGGTTACGCAAGGCTTTAGCGGGTGGGTATCACTTCAAGCGTGTGGCGATTGGTGCGGGGCAAGAACGGTTTAGAGATACGCCCAACAAGAACGAACATTCGCACGTTGGCGATGCGGCGGGGTATTGTTTGCTAGGTTCTGAGCATAGAATTATGACCAAGGCTCCTACTCGCGGTCGTGTGGCGACAACGCAAGCGAAGGTTTTGGAGTTCAATGTTTTCGATTGATGAACTTAATCGGGCCATGCCGCTTGATTATCCCCGGCATAAACTGGTTGACTGGTCTCCGGCACATTACCTGATGTGCGACCTTAACAAGTTTGATGAGGATCTAGCCAGTCATCACGACGATTATCTATCTATTCTTAGCCAGTATGCTCATTCTGGGGTCGCTTATAGCGGGATTGGTGAGGGTAAAGTCTATGCGATGTTTGGGATCTATGAGTATTGGAAAGGCAGCGCAGAAGCGTGGCTTATTCCTAGCAAACACTTAGGCCGAAAAACTATGTCGTTTCACCGCACGGCTTTACTGTTTTTCGAGCTAGCAGCGAATAGATTAGGAATAAAAAGGTTACAGTTCACCATTCATTCTGACAACGTTCCAGCAGTCAAATGGGCTGAGAGATGTTACTTTGAGTACGAGGGGACCATGCGTCGGTATGGTCCTGATGGTAGTGACTACAAAATTTATTCGAGGTTATTCTAATGGGCGGTCTATTCAAAAAACCTAAAGCTCCTGAACCTGATCCAAGAGTTGAAGAAAATCTTAGGCAGCAAGAAATTGCAGCAGAGCAAGAGCGTATTGATACTGGCAAGCGACTAGCTTCGCAAGCAAAGTCTCGTGTTCGAGGTGGAACGCGACGATTAATGGCTGAAGGTGTAACGGCTGGTACGCTAGGTCGAGAAACCGGGTCAGCAACGGGTACACCATTACAAACAACATTGGGACGTAACCCAAGGTCGGGCTAATGAAAAAATATATTCGCAACCCAAAACACACAGAGGTGCATGATGTACGGGGCAAAAAAAGGCAAGAAACCACTCAGCAGCAAAATGAACAGCAAGACGAACAAGCTGAGAACAATGACTAAAAAGAAATATGGTAAAAAAAGCGTTTCAAAGTGAGGAAGGTGGCCTAAACGAAAGAGGGCGAAAAGCTCTAGGCATGGGCCGTAAACTCAAAACAGGAACAAACCCGAGGCGGGTTTCATTCGCGGCAAGATTTGCTGGCATGAAAGGGCCGATGAAAGACGAGCAAGGTCAGCCCACAAGAAAAGCTCTAGCGTTAAAAGCGTGGGGCTTTGGCAGTGTAGAAGCTGCTAGAAATTTTGCACAGAGGCATAAGAAAACCTAATGGTATTAGACGTCAAACAAATTAAGAAACGCTACAAGAAAGCGGAAACTCACAAAGACCAATGGCGGTCTATCTATGAAGAAGCCTACGAGTATGCGTTACCCATGCGAAACTTGTACGACGGATACTACGAGGGGAATGTTCCCGGTCAAAACAAAATGAAACGAGTGTTTGATAGTACGGCTATCCACTCAACGGCCCGGTTTGCAAACCGAATACAGTCCTCCCTTTTTCCGCCACAACGTCCGTGGTGTCGGCTTCAACCGGGCCAAGAAATACCCGAAGAAAATAAAATTCCAGTTCAGCAAGCTCTGGATTTCTACACAGAAAAAATGTTCGGCATTATGGCGCAGTCTGGTTTTGATCTTGCTATGGGTGAGTTTCTATTGGATCTGGCGGTAGGGACAGCGGTTATGCTGATACAGCCCGGAGATGAAATAACGCCCATACGTTACACGGCTGTACCAGCTTACCTAGTTTGTTTTGAAGAAGGGCCAAACGGTACGGTTGACACCGTCTATCGTAAGTTGAAGCGACCGTTTAACGTTATTCAGCGCGAATGGCCTGACGCAAATATTCCTGACCATATTGTTAAAAAATATGAAGAAGATCCGACACAGCCGTTGGATATGATTGAGGCAACCTACACAATAGACAATCAAATTTATTATTGTTTGGTTACCGCAGAAGAAGACTTCAAACTCGTACACCGTGACCTAAAGTCTTTTCCTTGGGTAATCTCCCGATACATGAAAGCCAGTAACGAACGTTATGGTCGTGGCCCCGTGCTATACGCTTTACCTGACATTAAGACATTAAACAAAGTTGTTGAATTAACTTTGAAAAACGCCAGCATCAGTATCGGTGGCGTGTTTACTGCGGTCGATGATGGCGTCTTAAACCCCCAGACAATAAGCATCGTTCCCGGCGCAGTAATAGGCGTTAGCTCGAACGGTGGACCTCGAGGCCCATCCTTACAACCCCTACCCCGTTCGGGCGACGCTAACTTGACACAAATCGTTAGCAACGACTTACGTATTAACATTAAGAAAACATTGCTAGACGAAAGTTTGCCTCCCGACAATATGTCCGCCAGAAGTGCGACTGAGATTGTAGAACGTATGAAAGAGCTATCGCAGAACTTGGGGTCAGCGTTTGGGCGGCTCATCTCTGAAACGATGTTTCCAATCGTGCGTCGTAGCCTAGAACTTATGGACGAGATGGGCAAAATTGAACTGCCCCTAAAGGTAGACGGGCTGCAAGTTAACGTAATTCCTCAGTCCCCCTTGGCTATGGCGTCTAACATGGACAAGCTCAACGAGGTTATGCAGTTCATGCAGATTTCTCAGATGATGGGGCCACAAGGTCAGACATTACTCAAAATGGATCAGGTCGGTGACTACATTGCTGATCAGTTAGGTATCCCGGCTAAACTCAGAACGACGCCACAAGAGCGTATGCAGATGCAACAGGAAATGATGCAGATGGCACAGATGGCGGCAGAGCAACAGGGCGTGATACCGCCTGAAGGGGAACAAATGCAATGAGCCAAGCAGAACGTATTCGGAGCATCAACTCTCCCGGCTGGGATGGAGTAGACGCAACCATAACACATTTAGAGATGCCCAACAGCGCACAACGGGATTTAGATATTCAGTTCAAAAGATGTTTTGACTCTGAAGCTGGTAAAAAAGTTTTAGAGCATTTGCAGACCATAACTGTAGATCAACCAGCGTGGGTTCCGGGTGCTGACCCTTCTTTTGGATACGCACGGGAAGGTCAGAATAGTTTAGTGCGTGAAATTCAACAAAGGATAAAACGAGCAAATGAGCGAGAGTGATAACCAAGAAGCCGAAGGGACAACCGAAGACGTAGCGGCCCCTGATGGTTTAATGGCCGCAGCAGCTTTAGAAGAAGAACAAGCGGTAGAAGAAGGTCAAACCATAGAGCATCGAGCGGATGCCGAGCCTACGGATGAACCTGAAGAGCCTGAGATTTATGACCGACCTGAGTGGTTTCCTGAAAAGTTTTGGGATGAAAAGGAAGGTCCAGACTTAGAAAACATTGTAAAATCTTACGAAGAGTTACAAAAAAAGTTTTCACAAGGTCAGCACAAAGCACCAAAAGAATACGATACTGAGGTTTTAACCAATGCGGGTTACGAAGCGAATGACCCTATTGTGTCTACGTATTTAGATTGGGCGCAAAAGTATGGCGTTAATCAAGCGGCGTTTGATGAGCTTGCGGGATCTATCACTAGCATGGCTGGTGAGGATATGAAGCAAGCGGAGATAGACACGGCTAAAGAACGTGAGGCTCTTGGCCCTAACGCTGATGCTATTTTAAAATCTAATATTGATTGGGCTGATGGCTTAGAGCGTAAAGGAATTATCTCTGAGGCTGAACGGCAAGAAATAAACTACTGGGGCGGGACTGCGGTTGGTCAACGTCTTATGCAAAAAGTACGCTCCATGACAGGAGATATGTCCAAAATACCAGTCGCAGAAGTTGCTGAAGCGGGTGAAAGCGAAGCTGATTTTAAAACTTCTATGCAATCTAAAATGTCTGACCCCCGTTATGGCTCTGACCCTGCGTATACTCGCAACGTAGAGTTAGAGTTTCAAAGGAGATACGGCTAGCCTGAGTCGTATAATTAGGAGTTTTTCACTGCTCTCTCCTAAACTAGCCCTCGCTACCGTTTCCCGGCGAGGGCTTTTTATATGTACAAATACTACACCTAGCATCTAATATGTTTACAAGCTACAGCTTGTAGTATATCCTACGTGTGACAGATAACCTTTAGGGCCTGTCTGGTTTAGAGAAATCTAACGGGCGCGGACGTACCGCGAAGCCAGAGGCCGGACCTTCCGACAACCTAATACGGCGACAGATTTAACTGGTTCAAAATAGGAGCTATTAGAAATGTCTACGAACCTTAGTCCAGCGTTCGTTCAGCTATTTGAAGCGGAAGTACACCAAGCCTATCAAGGTGCGGCTGTTCTCCGTGGGGCTGCACGTACACGCACAGGTGTTGTTGGGGACACTGTAAAATTCCCAAAAGTTGGCAAGGGGTCAGCTTCAGTTCGTGTTCCACAAACTGACGTTACACCTATCAACGCTTCATTTTCACAAGTATCCGTAAGCATGACTGATTACGTTGCTGCTGAATACAGCGACATTTTCAACCAGCAGAAAGTTAACTTTGACGAGCGTCAAGAGTTGGCTCAAGTTGTTGGTAATGCAATCGGACGTCGTGAAGACCAAATCATCATTGATGCACTAGAGGCCGCATCAGCAGGATCAACAGTAGCTAAAACTGTTGTGACTTCTGGTTCAGCAGCAGCATCAAACTTAAACGTTGGTAAAATTATCGCAGCGAAAAAAGCTTTGGACGCGAAAAACGTACCACCAACAGATCGTCATTTTGTAATACACGCTAATAACTTAGCTGGTTTGCTTGGTGATGAACGTGCGGTTTCAGGGGACTTCCAAACTCTGAGAGCGTTAGTAAGTGGCGAAATCAATACAATGATGGGCTTCCGCTTTCATGTTATTGGTGATCGTGATGAAGACGGTCTACCTCTTTCAAGTTCGGACCGTACAACTTTTGCTTTCCACCGTTCAGCACTTGGTGTTGGTGTTGGTATCGCTCCAAAAACTGAAATCAATTACATCCCTGAGAAAACGTCTTTCTTGGTTACCGCTATGCTCTCAATGGGAGCCGGGGCCGTCGATGTCGACGGTATATGCGATGTAATATGTGATGAGTCATAAGGAGAGATAATCATGGCATATGCAGTAACAGGTCTAAACCCTATCGGTGGGCAGTCTAAAAAAGGCAGCAACTCAGCTATGTGGTCTTACACATCAGCCGATACTATCGCCACTGTTAACACAGCGGGATACTTCAATAATGCGTCTGACATTCTGGCTGTTGGTGATGTGATTTTTGTTTATGACAATAACACACCTACCCTGTCGATTGTTATGGTTGCTAGCAACGCATCAGGCGTTGTTGACGTAACTGACGGCACAGCGGTTGCAATGACCGATAGTGACTAACACGACTTAGGGGGCGGCAACGCCCCCTCTCACTTGTGGAGGTAAAATATGGCGGCTGGTGATACAGACGTAAGCATTTGTAACAAAGCCCTACGGTTCTTAGGCGCAAATACAATCACGAGTTTTTCAGAAGCGTCCGCAGCAGCCGACGCTTGTAATTCATTGTACAAAGAGGTCAAAGCATCGACCCTTGCAATGTACTCTTGGACTTTCTCACTTGGTAAGGCAACACTGGCGCAAGAAACAACGTCGCCCGTGAGCGAGTGGACATATCAGTACGCCTTACCTAATGATATGCTTTCGGGTGTTCCGAGGGCGGTTAGAGCCAGCACGACGGCGGGTTCACCACTTATTAAGAATTGGGAGATAGGACAGTCATCGGTCGGCGGCACTGTTTTGTTTTCTGATGAAACAACAATAACAATCGACTATCAAAAAGATGTTGGTGAGGGAGCTATGCCCTCATACTTTGTTACCCTCTTAGCCTATCAGTTGGCTTGGCATTTGGCAGAAACAATAACCGACCAAACAGGTAAGGTTGAGCTTTGGCGTGGTATTGCACTTGGAACGCCGGGTGAAGGTATGCGCGGTGGTTATTTCAGACAAGCTGTAAGCATTGACAGTGCGGGACAAACGCCGGGAGTAATCAGCGACTATATGCTCACGGAGCTTAGATGAGTAAATACCAGACATATCAGGCTAGCTTTACGGGTGGGGAAATGGACCCCCTACTTCGTGGACGCACTGATTTACAGCAGTATTACAATTCTGTGGCTATAGCTGACAATGTTTTGTTTGAGCCTCAAGGTGGGTTTAGTCGTCGCCCGGGGTTACGTTTTCTTCAAGACATAACGGCTGACAATCCTGATGACGGTGTGTTGCTCATCCCTTTTGAATTTAGCACGACGCAAAACTTTATGATTGTAGCGACGGTGTATGCGTCCACAACAATTCGGTTTAGGTTCTACGCAGACCAAGTACTGCTAACAAATATCAATGGATCTGGTAACAGTTACTTGGATTTTAACGTTGGCACACTTTACGTTGTTTCAGCCATAGACATGGACAAGACGTATTTCACGCAAAGTGCTGATACGCTTATCTTAGTTAATGAAAACTTTGCTCCTATGAAGTTGCTTCGTGGTGCTAACAATACAACGTGGACCGCTTCTACGCTTTCACTTACCAAGCCTAAAACTGGTTTTACTTTATCTACGAGTACCCCGGCGGGAACGCTTACGGCTTCGGCTGTGACGGGTGCAATAAAATTAACAGCTTCTAGCAGTATCTTTACCAGTTCTCAGGTAGATCAATATTACAATGTTTTAAACGGATTTGGTCGAGCGAAGGTTACAAAACATAATAGCGGCACAGAAGTAGAGGCTGTTACTGAAATACCGTTTCACAATACGGATGCTATTGGTTCTGGTGACTACGAGCTTGAGACTGGATATGAGGACTCTTGGAGTAACACCCGGGGCTGGCCTCGAACGTGTACGTTTCATGAAGGACGTTTATACTTTGGTGGTTCTGCTTCTGAACCTTCAACGCTTTTTGGTTCTAAGGTTGGAGACTTTTTCAACTTCAAAGCTAGCGAAGGCTTAGACGATGATGCGATAAAGGTTACGTTATCTACGGATAGCGTGAACGCTATAACCGCTCTACGTTCTGGGCGTGACTTACAAATATTTACGGCTGGTGCTGAGTTCTTTATTCCTCAAGCAGACCTAAGTCCAATTACTCCAGCAAACATTACCGTTAAGTCTGCAACCCGTCGTGGTTCTAAGTTTGGGATTAGACCACAGGCTGCGGAAGGTGGTACGTTGTTTATTCAGCGTCAGGGTAAAGCTCTACGCGAAATGCTATTTAGTGACGTCGAACTAAGCTACGTGGCTAACAATGTGTCGCTGCTTAACTCTCATCTACTCTTAGATCCGCAGCGTATGGCTCTCAGAAACGCCACAGACACCACCGAAGGTGATTTGCTAATGATCGTTAACGGCACAAGCACAACGGGCTATAGAGCGGCCTCTGTGGGGCTTACGGGTACTATCACGGCGTATATGCTTAATAGACCGCAACAGATTGTTGCCCCGGCTGTATGGACGACAGATGGCGACTTCATTGATGTAGGTGTGGATCTTGATACCATTTACGTAGTGGTGAAGCGAACTATCAACGGTTCTACAAAATATTACCTAGAAGTGTTTGACGATGACCGCACAACAGACAGTGCTATCCAATACTACAGTGGTGCAGTTAGCCCAGACCAGTCTTTACCGGGAAGCACAACGGCGGGTAGCTTGTCTCATTTAGAAGCTAAGACCGTTAAGATAGTACGGGATGATATAGTTGATACAGATAGGACGGTAAGTTCTGGGAACGTAACGCTAAACGATACGGCGTCTTCTTATGTCGAGGTTGGTCTTAATTATACTGTTGAGGTAACGACCCAGCCCGTCGAACTACGTTTACCTACGGGTTCTATGCAATCTACCAAGCGACGTATCTTAGAAGCTTCACCTATTATGTATCAAACACAAAACCTAACGGTTGAGGGCAAAGAAGTCCCCACCCAAGAAGTTCTGTCTGGTTCAGGCGGTGTCACGGCATTTACGGGCGTAAAGACATTAGAGGGTTTACCGGGTTTCTCATTAGAGGGACAGGTAACCATTTCACAAGATAAGCCATTATTTATGACGGTTTTATCCTTAGACTATAAAGTGAGTAGCGGAGCATGACAGCACCAGTATTTCAAATGATAGGCGCAGCACTAAGCAGTATGGCGCAAATCCGACAAGCTCAAGCACAGCAAGTTCAATATGAAATGCAAGCTCGTAATGAGGTCATTCAATCTCGTACTGATGCGGTGAATTACAAAGAAGAAGGTAACGAGCGTATGAGGGAACTTCTTAGCGCAATGAGTAGCTCCGTCGCAAATGCGGCGGCGGGTGGTTTAGATCCGTATGGAGCAATGGAAACCAAAGACCTCATCAACCTGAACTCAATGAAGGTAGCGGGTATGGATATTAATAAGCTTAACCTCAATGCAGAAATGGCTATTTTGCGTGGTGAGGCTAACGCCGAACAAGCCCGGTTAGCGGGTAAAGCGGCGGTGAGGTATGGCACACTAGCAGCGATTGGAAATGTAGCAACAGCCGGTGCGGATGTGATGGCAACGTCTGGCACAAGTTTTATGCCACCTAAAGCAATTAATATTACATCGTAATGGCAGAGAGTGTAACATATCAAGGCCGCCGGGTAGCATT
>Ga0209645_1001911_pt1 | contig 10159 bp, 7 predicted proteins | sample ETNvirenome_6_30_FD_184070 | JGI IMG/M metagenome (GOLD analysis project Ga0209645, IMG submission 184070) | Marine viral communities from the Pacific Ocean - ETNP_6_30 (SPAdes) (version 2) | ecosystem: Environmental > Aquatic > Marine > Oceanic | place: Pacific Ocean | collected 2013-06-19
TGTTCCCGCCTCATCAATAACTTTATTTACCCTAATTTCAGACATTTTACTCTAAAATCCTTTTGCTATATGTTATTTATTAAAACAGACCGAGCACATTAGTTACTAATGCGGTGTTGGTCTTTACATGGAATGTGGCACCTGCTGCAACATGAACGATACTCTCTCTAATAAATGCAACATTACCTGAAGTTGCATCAGATTCCACTGTGATTGATGTTCCTGCACCAATATTCACCTGCTTCGGTGTCTTAAAGAAGACATTTAGAGGAGATGTTTGGTCAGTTGACAGTGCAGTAGCAAATCCACTAACACCCGTCAGTTGAGAACCATCAATAGCAGGAAGTGCTCCTGTTAAACTACTAGCAGAAACAGTGCCTGAAATAGTTCCAGTTGCTTTAATATTGCCAACAACATCAAGTGCTTCAGTTGGAGCGGTACTATTAATACCAACTCTATTATTATTACCATCAATTTTTAGAGTATCACCTAAACCAGAGGCAAAATCTGATAGTCCTTGTGCTCTTGTCATTGCACCAATGTTTCTAGTTATTTATAGGCACAAAAAAAGGAGGGTTGCCCCTCCTTAATTATTTTTATATTGTTATTATTCTGGTGTAGTCAGAACCCATGCAGTTGCTGGGTCTGATTGATAGTTACTTTCGTTCCAAACATAATACTTACCTGCATCTGTTTCTTCAGATGACAGTGCAGGTGCATCGCCTGGGTTTGCTGGTGGATACCAGGTTGCAGTATTAACACCAACAGTCCAAGAAGCATATGGTTGCTGATTGATAAAGATGTCAGTAGAACCAACACCCAGAGTAGCAACATTGCTCATGTAGGTATAACCAATACCAGCATAGTTGCCTCTCATATTGCTATTATATGAGGTCTGTTTCCAGTTGGTTTCAGCACCAAGGAGTTTCTGACAGAAAGCAACACCAATGCTTTCTACTTCTACTCCATTGGAGTCGGATGTGTCATCGTTGCTCACAACAATGACTTGAGTTACCACATTGTTTGAATCTAATTGTGCAAAATGAGCCATCTTTTTATCTTTGACTAGTTGTTTTAGATATTTAGGACTATAGCAGTCCTAGGGATATTTATCAAGCGGGATATGCGATAAGAACGATACCAGAACCACCAGAACCGCCTCCAACCAAATTACTATTATCACCAGTAGAGCGATATGCTGCTCCACCACCACCAGATCCAGTGTTTGTAGCAGCATTTACTCCAGGTCTGCCAACTGTTGGAGATGCAGCACCACCAGGACCAGCACCTGCATAAGGTCCACCTGAACCTGAACCTTGTCCACCTTGACCTTCTGCTCCTTGTGTGCCGTCAGCATTTTGGTTTCCGGCACCACCTCCACCACCAAACCAGAACTTACCAGTTTGATCTCCACCAGGATTATTTCCTGGAACAGGTCCTGTAGGACCAGGTGCTCCGATTAAAGCTGCTGGATTTCTGAAGAATGATGGAATTTGTCTTCCTTTTCCACCAGGTCCAGCAACACCAGGTCCAGGATTACCATTTTGGCCAGCACCACCGGCACCACCTCCACCGCCACCAGCGGCAGAGTTTTGGTCGGGACTACCACCAATTCCTCCATTGAAACCTTGAGGTGTTGGAGAAGCATTAGATCCTGAATTACGCTGTTTATTTCCAGAACCTGCAGTTGCTATTGTAGAAGCACCACCACCTGAACCACCGTTCAGTCCATTTCTGTTGGGATTTGATCCACCACCAGCATAACTTCCACCACCGCCACCACCACTAGCAGTCACACTATTGAATACAGTATCAAAACCAGACTCTCCTGCTGGTGGGTTTGATGGCCAGTTAGAAGCAATCCGCCCAGCACCACCAGCACCAACTATGACTGGATAAGCATTGCCATTTGAATAAGATTGATTTGAGAGGGAAACAAATCCACCAGCACCACCGCCACCACCTATTTGACTTCCACCAGCACCACCACCACCGATCAGAACTACTTCTGCTCCTGTTATATCATCAGTTGCTGTGAATACTCCCGAATTAGTAAAGGTATGAATAACCTTACTACCATAGTAACTGACAGAACCACCTGTTGCTTTTGCTGTTCCAGTTTGAGTAGTGCCAATTTGATATCTAACTACAACCGTACCCGATCCACCTCGACCACCAACAAAGGCAAAAGGATTGCTCCCTGGTGGTGTTGAACCTGCTCCACCGCCACCACCACCGTGACCCATTACACCGTTGCTACCATTATTACCTTCTGGAAGAGCTCCAGTAGGTCTATTTCCTCCCGCTCCTCCAACACTACTACCACCTGCTCCACCAACACCTGTTCCAGGAAAAGGTGATTGTGACATGGAACCTGGATCCCAGGCACCTCCAGCACCGCCACCACCACTATAGTGGGTAGAGAATCCTACATAACTGTTTGCTATACCTGTTCCACCAGCACCACCGTCTTTAGGGTAGTTGGGGGGACCAGATTCTCCTCCTGCTCCACCGGCACCACCACCGCCGCCACCAGCATAATAACCGTCACCGCCAGGATTACCTTGTGTTGGTTGATTTGTACTTCCTTTTGTTGTTGCTCCAGCACTATCAACATTCTGTCCCGATCCACCACCACCAGATGCACCAGCTCCTCCTGGTTGTTGGGGCAGATTATTAATAGCTCTTGTTCCGCCTCCTCCACCACCATATGCAGTGGATGAAAATCCTACCGTGTCAGTGCCAGGAGTAGATCTTGTCCCGTTTGGACCAATAGCTCCACAATTTCCACCACCACCAATTACGATGGGATATGATGTTTCTGAAATTGTATGTCCAGGGAGATTGATGAAACCTCCTGCACCTCCGCCACTACCAGACCATCTAGATCCAGTATCACCAGATCCACCTGCTCCGCCACCACCTACTAAAATGATATCAACGGTAGATCCAAAATCACCGAGAGTCGTTACCTCGAAGGCACCAGATGTTGTGAAAGTATGTGATCTATAAACAGTATTGCCAGTAGCATAATCATTAATTACACCACCTGTTGCTGTTAATCCTGTCTGCGATATAACTGAAGCAAACTGATTTGTATGATATTCTTTATGTTTTCCGCTTACAAAATATCCAAACAGGTCAGATCCCCTGTTATTGCTTTGAGAACTCTTTCCAGACATTTATCAACCCTCCCTATCACCAAGGACTAGTACATTAATAGGTTGATCTGTATTTTCGTTATTTACTTGAATTGTATCCCCGTTAGATGTGAGTGTGATTGGATATGCACACTCAAAGAAATATGTATCTTCTGTCGATATACCTAATCTTGCGATCTGGTTATTAGATGATGCTGTACCAGGATTTCCACTGCTATTTGGTACAACATGGATTTTTACATTTGTTCTGTTTTCATCATCCAGATTATGAACCAAAAATGAACGAATGTATGCAGTTTGTGCCGACCCAACAGTATATACAGACGCTGCCGCACCTGCTGCGATATGGGTTACATTTCCTAAACTTGTCTGTGCGAGAGCCATTGTATGTACGTTTTAAATTTATTTATGAGAAGAGCATTGCCTTCAATACGTTAGTTCCCTCTGGAACTCCAACATATTGAGTTGCAGTAATAGTGCCAACAGTAATATTTGGGGTGCCAGTTAAACCTTGTGCGTTGGTTGCTGTGGTTGCTGAAGTAGCATTACCACTAAATGTAGTGGCAGTAGCAACACCAGTAATAACTACCCCTTTCTGGAATGTTGGAGCACCAGTTCCTGCTTTGTTAGTAAAGAAATCTGCTCTAACTCTACCGCCAGTGCCTGTTAATGGTGTGATACCTTCTGTAGATAAACCAAGAACATCAGGAATTAAATCATCACCATCAGCAACAATCAGATCTTTGCTATCTGCAACAGCAATTTCAGCATATTGAGTGTATGCAACATTTGTTGATGCAGGTGGATCAACAGTAACATCATCAGTTACTGTAAGAACATTATCAGTGTAGTAAATGACTTCAAGTCCATTTGCTTCACCAAGTGCTGTTCCTAATCCAGCACTTGCAACACCCTCAAGATTAGAACCATCTCCAAAGAATGAAGTTGCACTAACAATACCAGCAACGTTTAATTTTGCTGTAGGAGTGGTTGACCCAACACCAACTTTATTGTTAGATGCATCTGTTGCATCTACAGAAAAAACGGTTGGGCTTGATAATCTTGATAAGTCGCGTGCTCTTGACATCTTATCGTACTTTTCTAGTTATTTATAAAGGGGTTGATTATTCTGGATATGCAATCAATACTAATCCTGATCCACCTCTACCACCTACAATCTTATCGTAGGATGGTTGAGATCCAGCACCACCTGCACCACCACCTGTACCAGAAAGTCCATTCAGTTCATTTTCAAAATACTGTAAATTAGGTGAAGTATTAGCCATACCTGGTCTTGCTCCAGCCCATCCAGTAGGAGGTGCTCCTGGTCCACCACCCTTTCCTGCGGTTGCAGCTGAAGTAGAACTACCACCACCGCCACCACCACATACCCAGTATTTACCACTGGTAGTGTGTCCAAATGGATGAGGTGATGTTGGTCCTGGTGCTCCTACAGTGGAATTTGGATCATGGAAGGTTGTAGGTAATTGTCTTCCATATCCACCATGTGCGACTGTATTGTTGCTATCTGACGTTCCCTGAGCGCCTTCAGCGCCAGCACCACCGCCGCCGCCACCTCTTCTGTAATTAACATTTGGCGAACCAGATCCATGACCACCAGGATGTCCATAATTTGAAGTATTTGCAACTTGTGTTTGGCTACCTTGACTTGCAGTACCACCCTTTCCACCATCAGGGCTGCCATTGAAAAGATCTCCTCCACCACCACCAGATCCTACAGGTCCTGGTGAGTTCGATGATCCTCCACCACCATCAATACCTCTTGGTCCTTGGTCGCCACCGCCCCATCCACCACCTAGTCCGGTGACACCTGCTGGGACTGGTCCAGGTCCAAAGTATGAAGGAGTCCCATTTAATGCATAGTTAAGTTGTTCTCTGCTGAGATTTCCTTCTCCACCTTGACCGATGGTTACTGTTTGAGTAGAAGCTCCATTGATGGGGAAGTTACTGCAAACTGCCATACCACCAGCACCACCACCACCGCCGGCATATTTTCCAGGTTGCTGTCCTCCAGTGGAACCGCCGCCACCACCAATGACAACTACTTCACAACTCTTATTGAAACTTCCTGGTGTGACAAAAGTTCCACTATAGGTAAATGTATGAATTACTTTTCCATTGTAATGAGATACGTTTCCTCCAGTTGCTTTAATCGAAGCATCATCAATAGCAAGAGTTGCTTGTTTATATCTAATTGCAACAACACCAGATCCACCAGCACGACCGCGATTCTGCCAAGGACCCTCAAATTCGGCCGATGGGGGAGCTCCTGTTCCACCACCACCTGATCCAGTTCCACCAAGTGCTGCTGTTCCTTCTGTGCTCGGATAGTCTCCTCCACTACCTGCACCTGCATAAGGTCCAACACTTTGTGGTCCACCAAATGGACCCGTACCACCTTTTGCTGTTCCTGATGAACCACCACCAGCACCACCACCAGCAACCCATCCATTTCCTGGATTACCGGGAGATCCAATACTATATGCAGGACCAGTAATCAATACTCTTTTTCCTAAACCACCAGAGTCCCCTTTACTTTGTGAAGCACCACCTACACCAGCACCACCGGCACCACCACCTGCTCCAGCATCATATGTATTCGGTCCTGCGTGTGGAGATGAAGGATAACCTTGATTTGGTGCATTAGTGTTTGTTCCAGTTACCTTGCTTCCTGAAGCACCTGTGGTGCCGCCATCAGATTCGGCAGGTCCACCACCAGATCCACCAGGGGTGCCAGGATTATAATTACCCGCAGCATTAGGCAGTGACGTTCCACCACCACCACCTTGTGATGTAATTGCATTTCCTGATCCATCATAAGAAGATGGAATTGATGGATGAGAAATTGAAGATGGATTTCCTGAGTTCTGTCCTTCAGGTGCATTTCCAGCATCAACTAATCCGGAACCACCATGTCCTACTGTAATAGTATATGTATTGGCTCCTAATGTAAAAGCACTTTCAGCAGAAGGTGATGGTCCACCAGGACCTTCTGGGGTGGAAGCTCTATAACCTCCAGCACCTCCACCACCACTATATGCATTAGATCCCCATCCTCCGCCGCCACCTCCACCGACGACTAAGAAGTCAGCAGCTGTTTCAGATCCTACCGTAGTTACAGTAAAAGATCCAGGATGAGTGAAAACGTGAACTCTATACTTGTCATTTCCATCAGTATATTCATGAATCATTCCCCCAGATGCTTCAGTATTGGTTGCTGCACCACCTCCAAGTGCATTGCCAGTTCCTCCTCCACCCATTCCAAGCATGGATAGAATTGGAGATTCTTTTTTATAATGTTCCTTCATAACTTATCCTCCTCAAGAAGTCTTAGAGTGATTGCCAATAATGGTGAAGGTATCATCAGCTGTTTTGATGATGGTATATGTGTGAATATCTACGCCTGAACTACCACCACCTGATGGGGCACTACCACCAATCCATCTAACGGTCCTATTTGAACCACCATCAATTGTAAGATTAGCGGAATAACCAGCAGCATTTGCAGTTGTAATCACGGTAACAACAATGGACTGACCAATGCTCATTTTGTCATTTAAATCAGTACCAGCATTGTATTTAATGTTTGGTGTTGATGTGGTAGATTCTGCTGTCGTGAACAGATGAACCATTCCATTTTCAACGTAAATATTGTTTGCAGCACTTAATTTATTAGCAACAACATTAACTTCTTCTTTCAGCAGTTTTTGAGTGGTTAATCCACCCCTTGCAGTAACAATGCCAACAGAATCTACATTGGTGACATCTTCATAAGTCAAAACACCAGTGAATGTTGCTGCAGCACCAACAATATTGTTTACAGTAATGTTTGGAGTACCAGTCAGACCCTGTGCGTTAGTAGCAGTGGTTGCAGTGTTTGCAGTGGTTGCAGATGTGGCATTACCACTAAATGTCGTAGCAGTGGCAACACCAGTTATAACTGCTCCATTGGGAAACAGAGGAGCACCCGTGGCTGCTCTATCAACAATTCTATCAGCTCTAATTCTGGACATTATTCTAGAATCTTTTTTACTTATTTATGTTATCTTGCGTTGGACTGTCCACCATACAAGTTAAATGATGGTGCTTCTGCCCAGGCACAGTAAACATAAGTGTTAGAGGCATTTCTAGCACCATGATTGCTTCTCAATTTGAATCCGTTTGATAAAATATCCGTATTATTTTCAGCATTAGAAAACGCTTTCCCACTTGCATTAATATCAAGACTAGTGTTAGAAGGATTATAAGTATCTAGTCTAGCATCAATTATCTTCCAAGCAGCATCAGCATCAATATTCTTCACCCAGATTAGTGCCGGACGGAAACCCAACTCTATGAATGTACCATTAGCGTTATTATTGCCCTCATAACTGCCAAATTTCTGTAGTCCGGGAACGTTGTGCCACGCATACATGATGTAACTAGAATTGCTGTTGTTTATCCAGTTAGCACCACCACTCTGGTCAATTTTAACTGTGGTTGATGTTGGATTCCATATAGTATCTTGACTCCAATTATCCTTATCAGCATTACTGTCTAGTTGTAACATATAATACTCTGGTGATCCATCTACTGTAGTACCAGTAGTTCCTACATCAGTGTGAAGAACTGCCCAACCATATGAGTTAGATATGTTTTTGATTACGACAAATTTGGGAGCCTCTGAGAGCCCGTGAGGCAGGGTTGCATTAGCAGTAGAATTTCCTGTGTATTTAATAATACTAAATCCTTGCTTGGTTCCAACAGAACAACCAGTCGGAGCGATTGATGGAACGTTGGTTACGGATACACCAGAATCAACAAGTTCTTTTCCGTTGACATAGATGTTACTGATGTACCAGTAACTATCATCAACAAACAAAGAAGTAAATGTACCGATATTTCCAATGTCTAGTGTATGCCAACCTTCTGCAAGATTTGGAGTGATAACGTGAGCCTGCACAATATCACTTCCGTTAATCTTGACATCATTCGCAGCAGTGTGATGCGTCCGATTAGGAACATACAATCTTATCTTGAAGTCTGTAACGTTGTTAATTGTGTAAGTCCATGTACCAGAACCTCCTGACGGTGAAGTCATTTCATTGTCTGTACCTGGTGTATTACTACCAAGTACACCGTTAAACAGATGTGCAAAGTCGTAGGTTCCAGATGTAGTGAAATTTGAGATCGTACCAGACGTGCTCCACGTCTGGCTTTGATCGTAAGCAGAAGTATTTTGTCCACCAACATTCATATTAACATCAGAGGCATTTGCATAACCTACATCATCAACATTAAAGACGCCTTTGCTTCCACCAGCCTTCCAAGACCATGCCACATTATTATCAAAATAATTACTATTACTACCAATAGTAAGAGTTCTACCATTTACTGCAGTAATATTTTGCGTTGATGTTTGAGCAACGGTGAGGTTTGGATGAAGATTCTTATTATCTCCATATCCTCTTACAGAATCTTGAAGAACATGATTTGTTGAATTATTACTTCTATTTTTGGTCCATACCATATCAAAATCATTATCAAGTGTAACAGTGCCACCAGATCCACCATTTGGCATTGAGAAAAGTTTTACTCCAACATACTGATCAGGACGAGCAATCACAGTCTCTGGACGAACATTAGCAGCATTCAGTGGTTGGAAACCATCAGGTGGTGGGAACTTGAAGGGTTTTTGACCGAAGTTAAAAGTAACACCTTGAGGAGCATTTTTTGCACTTGGTGTCCAAGTATAATCACCAGTGTTAAGAGCAACTGAACTACCAATAGGTATACCATTTTTATAAAACTGAACAGTACCTGAATCAATATCGAGAGCAACTCCTACAATATCTCCACCATTCAGAGTTGTTCCACTTAATGTTTCAACTGCAGATCCTGAATCTTTGTATATTGCTGATTGACTAGCTTGCGAATAGAATTGAATTTTATCATCAAAAGTTCCTGTGTGATCAGTATTTCGTGTTACACCCACCATGAAAGTGTTAGTGTTATTGTCAAGAGTACCATTCTGACTAACCTCCCAAAACCATTTTCCAGATGTAACTCCATTCGTACCAAAATTATTACTAGTACCAGTATAAGTGAGGTTTCCATCTGATAATGTAGCACCTTGAGAAGAAAGTGGATTCAAAGTAGGATAACCAGTCTCTTGTCCGCGAACTGTGTTGATATCAGTGTTGAATGGGTTGAAGTTGGTTGCTGCAGCATCTCCGTTTGCAGTGATATTTCCAGGTTTTACTACACCTTCAGTCGCAGAAGTATTTGACTGACAACACAGAAGTTTTGTGTTGGTTACTGCTGTGAGTGGTTCTGTTGGTGGTGTAAAGTTTGATGTGTAGAGTGCTGTTCCTTTGACGATACGAAGATTAGAAATAAATCCTTCGACAAAGTGATTGCCATCCCCTCTCATGCCAATATATGCAGCAGCATTACTACGACCAATAGTAGCTGAACTATTATTACTAGACACAACTAGTTTTCCATCAACAAATGCTCTTAAATTAGTGCCATGCCTAGAAATAGCAAGATGTTGCCATTTACCAGATACAATAGCTCCAGCTGCAGAGGTAATACTTCCAGTTTGACCGTATGAGTAATATATTTGACCACTAGAAGAGATATAAATCTGATCTGCAGATGCAGAACCACCAGTGGCATAAGGAACTGAATCACCTGATAATGTATTATGATATATGAACATCTCAATGGTATGATCACCTGTAAATTCAAAATCAGAACTTGCAGCAAGAGACAAATAATCTGAATTCGATTCAAATCCAGTAACAGCACCCTCAGTAATCTTGGCGAGTTTAGATCCACCACTCACACCCGATGGAGTGTCTGGGAGAACATCTGGAGAGGTTGCTGCAGGAACAAAGTTACTGGTGTATTTTGCTACTCCATTATAAACTCTTACATCTTGTATATGACCATTCCAGTATCCAGCGCCAGCGACATTTCCACCAATTGTGAGA
>Ga0209645_1001912_pt1 | contig 10154 bp, 3 predicted proteins | sample ETNvirenome_6_30_FD_184070 | JGI IMG/M metagenome (GOLD analysis project Ga0209645, IMG submission 184070) | Marine viral communities from the Pacific Ocean - ETNP_6_30 (SPAdes) (version 2) | ecosystem: Environmental > Aquatic > Marine > Oceanic | place: Pacific Ocean | collected 2013-06-19
AGCTAAGTCATTTACAGGTGCAGAAAGGAAAATGAAGGATGAGGATGTTGTAGCAATGGTGAGGAAAGATAATGATACCTTTTTGGTTTTTATTGAAAAATGATACGCAGCGTGACGCTGCACAAAAAAAATATTTACCAGTCACAGAAAATTCGATCCTTATCGAGCTACCCCTCGAAATCTACTACTCCAAGAAAAAGAAGTTCATACTGAACCTGAACAACTACCGCAACGCACATTACCGAGTGTTGGCTACTTCAAAGAGGCTTTACTCCGAGCAGTTGGTAGAAAGAATTAAAGATTGTCCGAAGTTTACCGAACCTGTGATATTGATCTATACCTATTACGCTAGAAGTAATAGAAGACTAGACATCAGTAATCCCTGTTCAATCATAGACAAGTTTGCTTGTGATGCTTTGGTGAAGGCGGAGATACTAGAAGATGATAGCTTTGAGCAAATCAAAGAAGTGGTTTATAAATTTGGGGGGGTGGATAAAGATAATCCGAGATGTTTGTTGGAAATTCTTACCATCCCAGAAAAATAATATTTACTGGTTAATTAAATCTGGAGGCGATATGAAATTAGTAGAACAATTAAAAGATGATTTACAAGAAAGGAAGGAAGCTTGGTGGGAATGGCACAAACAAAACCCTGAAGTGTGGGAGAAGTTTGAGCAGTATACTTTGGAAGCAATTGCCACAGGAAGAAAGCATTACTCTCATTGGGCGATAGTTAATCGCATTAGGTGGCATAGTGAGATAGAAACTAACGGAGGAGAGTTCAAGATAAGTAATGACTATATAGGCTTCTATGCCCGTTTATTCCATGCTCGTTACCCTGAACACAATGAGTTCTTTAGGCTGAAACAGTTGAAAGAAGAAAAGCTTATAGATGAATTAAATGAATACTCTTATTAGTTTCTGAAAAGGTTTTCTACATAAGAAGGTATATCTGACTGTTTAACTAGTTCAGGCACATATATAAGTCTTATGTCTCTTTCAAATTCTAGTTGATCTAGTAGTTCTCTTTTTTGACTAGGAGATATTTTGGCTCTTTCAATCTTGCCCTTTCTTTTTCTGTATTCTGAGAGATATCTATTTATCTTTAATACTTCACTTCTAGTTGAAGCTAGTCCTTGGTTATTCTTTCTGTATAAGTAGTATTCTTCTAGCCTGTCTTCATTCTTTAACTTGTTAAGAGTTTGTTGATATCTGTTACTGTAGGCTCTTAATTCATAAAACTGTTCTTGTAGACCTCCGCCATAAGGAGAAGCAAATAGATTCCTTACAAAGGGCATTTGTGTAAGTCTTGGTGTAACAAAGTCTCTGCCTGTTGCTTGCCTTACTGCCATGTCAGACATGGTTAGGAGGTATGTACCTAGAGTTCCTCCGTATCCTTTCATTACATAATCTATCTTCATGGGAGAGATATTGAGTGCTGAACCTAATCCTCTAGCAAGTTCTGTGGTTTGCATAGTATATTGTTGTTGAGGGTCGAGTCCTTCTTTCATATAGAACGGAATAATTTCATTACCAGTAAATGTACTTTTATTGTTAGCTACTTCTATCAAAGGCTTTGTAATTTGAAATCCTAAAGGATCAACTTTTAAAGTCGAAACAATTCCCCTTGCTAAAGATTTAGTTGTTTGCTCTAGGTTACTTCTACCAAATGCTAGGTCTAATGCTCTTTCAGGAACAGTCTTAAATATAAATCCAACCTCAAATGGTATGGGTAATTTCAAAGGCGGTAGATCGTCAAACAAATATATCAACCAATTGTCATCTCTTTCTTGTGCCCTTCTATTTCTGTAATCATCACTATCACCAACCAGTAAATAATATATTCCAGTTAGCATTGCCAGAAACAATCCTCTAGATAAAACTTTATTTTGTATTTGTGCTCTAGCTTCTTCAGGAGTTATGTCTAAATCAGTAGCCATTTTGGTGGCTGAGTATTTACCAGTTGCTGCTCTGTACAAGACATCTAGACCTTGAATTCTTGCATTTAAGAAAGGTATCGCTGTAGTAATAATCTTAGCTACTGTATGTCCACCCCTTCTGTTAAAGTTTATTACCTCTAAGGCTTGATATGAGGCTTCTGTGTGGCTTCCTGTAAGTTCTAGTATAGCATCTGCTACTGCCTTCCTCGTAGAGCCGTCTGATTTAGTAGTTTGATCACCTAACCAATCCCATATTTTTACAACAGAATCAAATGTACTAAGACCTCCATTGTCCATGACACCTTGATCTTTTAATATTTTATTAATCTGATCTACAATCTGCTTGTTGTCTCTTGCAGCATCATATCCACCAATGATACCTCTTGTTTCTAGTTCAGATAAATCAGAGTTAAAGTTTTTGAAAGTGTCTATGAAAGGAGTAAAGTCTGCTCCACTTGTTACCGCTACAGACAATGTATCTCTCAACATATTCTTTAATATAAATCCAGGGTCACGAGTTACTGTCTCTCTCAATATTGACGAAGGCATACCCACAACTCGCATTACACCAGCTACATCATTCATACCCATGCTTTGTAATCCATATATTAGTAGAGGGTCGGACACCTTATAAAATACTTTTTGTCCGTCTTCATATACAGGTATTACATCAGCACCTTTTGCTTGTGCTGGTAATATTTTTCTAGCCATATTTGCAAGTTCATATTCTTGCATGAGTCTTTGCATACCTTGATTTTTCATGGAGGCATACAATATTGATTGTAAGTTTCTCGCTATAACCTCTAAAGGAGGTGGAGATATTGCTTCTTCACTACCCTTAAGTGTAAAAGCTAGTGGATTTGGTCCAATAAATCCAGAAATAATAGCAGGTCCACCAAGCGAATCATCAGCCATTTGTCTATAGAAAGGATAGTAATCAGAATTTTCTTTCCACAAATCAACTGTGTCTACTTCTAGATATTTCTTACCATCTTTTTTTCCTGCTTCTATTCCTACTTCTACAGAGCCTTTTTCACTTTCTACTAGAGTAGTGCCACCTAGTACACCCTGACTTTTTGCATAATCTAAAACTGCATTATTATATTCTTGATATTTATTATAAACTTCTTGTACTACAGGATAATCATCTTTAATTTCTTGTGCTAAAGCTATTTCTTGTTCTGTCAAAGGAACTAACTTTCCTGTTTTATTTAATCTTTCACCCCTATTAGCAACACTTAAAAGTTTAAACATAGCCTGATAATCAATGCCGTCTAAACTGTCATACAAAGGTGCAAACACTTCAGCCAAACCTCCGTGTACAAATGGCACAATTTTAGTTCCACCATCTTCATATACAGGAACACCTGTTTTTAACATTTGTGCAAATAGACTTTTAGATTGACCTGCAAATCGTAAAGCTTGTATAGCTCCTGTTTCTGCTGATAGTTGTCTTTCTGCAACCTCTTCACTTAATTCAGCAGCTTTTTCTGTTCCTTTTTCTACAATAGAAAGATTGTCTACTAATGCTTGTCTTATTCTAGACAAATATCCACCTACATCTTCTGTCCAACCTTCTTCTGTTAAATCAATTAATGTATCTGTATATGTTTGATCTGGATTACCAGCCCCTTCTAGCTTGTCATGTATGTCTTTATACTTATCAGGTACTTCTCTTTCTTTTCTAGAATAAGAAGGTTTATCTTTTAACTCTAATACACCAGAGCCATCTTCAAAATCAAAAGCTGTTTTTAAAGCAATAGGACTAGCTTCTTTGCTGTAATAAGGAATTGCACCTCTAGATGTTAAGGCTATATTTTCTGCTACTTTAAATTCAATATCTGCTATTTCTTCTGCATTGATATCTATCAATCCATCTAAAGCAGAGTTTTCTTCTAAATATGCAGGTGTAGATTTAGCTTCAAAGCCTAACTCGTTTGCTAGCTTTTTGTATTCTTGGTAGAGGGGGATGTAAAGATCACGAAGGGCTGCTCCTTGTAAATCGGATGAGTTGATGAAACCGACTCTATTCCCAAGGACTCTAAGTTGTCCTCTAGTTCCTGTTGAGTAGCTTGTGTCTTGTCCGTATTCAATGAGGTCTGATTCTTGTCCATATTTATTTAATTTATATCCTGATGTTGTTAAAACTGGTTGTACTAAATTTATAAAACTTGTTTGATCTTCAACAGAATATGGCTCTCCGTTAAATTGTCTTGGATCAATTAAAATTATACCTGATTTTTTAGATGCAGATACTGTAAAATCTAAAGGCTCACCATCTCTTGTAATTTGTGAAAGTCGTGCAAGCAGATCATCTATTTCAGATTTATTAAATTGTTGATTTTGAGGCTTGTTAATTAACAAAGCAGTTTTAGTAGCACCTCTTGGTTTGGGTCTAGCAACTATAGCTGCATCTTGCATAAACGCATCTGTTAAAACAGAAGCTACTGCACGTTGTGTTTGTGGTGCAACACCTGGTAGTTTAACTATTATATTAGGATTAAACTCTCCTTCCCATGTACCACCTGATCTTGTTATATCATGTGGTATACCTAAGTCTCTAAGAAATTTAATTTTATTATTAACTGTTATTGCTTTTAATGAATCGTTTTGAAATTGATTCCATCTTGCAAAAGTTATTGGTGCATTTAAAACTTCTGGTAAAAATCCTCTTTGTCTACCTATCTTAAATTCAATTACTGTTTGAGGTGCTTTTTCTAATATAGAGTCAAACATATCTCTAGATAAATTAGAATCAAACACATCACTTTGTTTGTTGCTTACATATCTAGGGGGTTGTAAAAATTTACCTGAAAAAGAATAGTCTTTAGTAAATTGACCAACCTCTTCCATTTGTTTTAATTCATTTACTTCTTTTTGTGAATACTTTAATGCTGAATCAAAACTACCTTCATTAGTAATTTTGCTAGCAGTATTACCAGAGTATCTTTGGTGACCCCACAATAAAGCTTGTATAGCTGGTGGAGTAAAGCTATCTAACTGTCCGTCAACAATATAATTTTCTGTTGATAGTAAAGAGTTGATAGCTTGTATCATTCTATAGTCTATTTCAGAAGCAGACTGCATATCAGCATCCATGCCAAACTTTCTTAGCATATGCCTGTCTATTACCATGAATGGAGTAAACTCTCCTTGTGAAGATTGCAATATTTCTAAAGCATAAGTAAGAGTTTTTTGTGATGAACCTTTTCTTTCAAAAATGCCAAGCCTATAAAAATCTTCTATGGCATCTATTCTTGCTTTGTTACCTTTACCCACACCTGCTCTAAGTAATTCGGCTCTAAATTTCTTTTTGTTAGTATCTGGATTATGCTTCCTAGCAATAATCATTGTTCTCAAAGTATCTTTTAAATTTTGTTCAGGTGTAGCTTGTCCTGATGTAATACCAAATACACCAGAAAATTCATTCATGTTAGCAGCACCTACTATGTTAGGTAGATTGACACCCCACCTTGTATACCACATTGAGTCAACACCAGCTTCTGCTGCATCTTTAACATCTCTTTTAAGTTGAGAGTAATCTACAAAATTATTTTTTCTTTTAGATTGTGGTGCTAGTATTTTATGTAAACGTCTAAAGTCTTGTGCTGTAGGATTTTTACCTGTATCTATCCAAAGTTTATATACTTGTTCTTCTACATTGCCAGCAAATAAAACATCTCTAGGTGTTAAACCTGCTTTTGAAAAAGAAGGTAAATCTAATTGTGTAGGTTTTGGATTTTTTAATCTGTTTTCTAAATCTGTAATTCTTTGTTTTGTTTCTTCTTTTTGTGCATTTAAACGAGCTTGATTGGCATTGCTCATTCTACCCCTATCAACAGCATCTAATCTTTCTAAGTTATAAAGGTTAGTTCTTTGTTGTGACAACTCTTCATTTATTTCTTCTCTTGTAAATGAAGGTCCTTCAACTGCTTGCTTAACTCTTTCATTAAGATTCTGACTATTTAAAAAGTTTCTTGCATTCCGCACTTCACCTCTTTCTCTACTACCTATAGTACCGCTTTCTATATCACGCAATATAGTTCTAGCACTAGTAAATCCTGAGTCATATATAGATTGAATAGTAGTAGTAAAAAAGTTAATTATTTTTTGTATTATAGTTCTTGGTTTGGGTGCTAATGTTTCAGGACTGTTTTTATAAAATCTAAATAACTCAGCTACTTTTTCTTCATTAATTCCTATTTCTGTTAAATCAGAATAAGTTCTTTCTATTCTATTTAGTTCTTTTTTAGGTAATTTTTTATTTGCTTCTTTTACCAGTAAATCAAATTCACTTTGTTTTAGTAAATTCATTTGTGTTAAAGCATGAATAACTTCGTGATCTAAATCATTAGTTAACTTAGCCTCTAATTCTGTAGTAGTTAGTCTATTATCAGGATCAAGTCTTTCTAATGAAGATACAATAGTTTTTAATGGTCTGTCATACAAAGATGTAGCAGTTCTGTCTGTAGGTTCATAAAAAACTGTATCACCTTTTTGTCTAAGCATTAAAGAAGCTTTAAGCTCTTTATCAAATCTTAAGGCTACATCTTTTAAACCATACTCATTTAATCTTTCTCTCATTGTTTTAAAGAGTAGATTATATTTTTCACTAGTTTCAGGTGAGGGTAGTTTTAAAACATCTTCTGCATTAACAACACCTTGTTTATATATGCCATCTCCATTAACCACAGATTCTATTTCTTCGGGTAAAAGAGTTGTTTGTCTTTTAAGTCTTTCTCTAAATTCTTCTGTAGTTTCATTTACAAAACTTTGTGCATTAGCAGACTGTTGTTGTTCAAAGTCTGTTGCACCAATCAATCTGTTACCTTTCTTAGTGGCACGACCACTATTTACTAGATCAGTTCTTAACTGTTTAATTTCGCTTTGTGTTAAGTCTTTACCTGTTGCATTGTTTTTAACAAATGCTTTTATATCTGCATTGGTAATGGGTCTGCCTTTCGTAGCAGTATAAAAATTGTTTAATTGATTAGCTGTATAAGCTCTAGGTGTGTAGTCAGGTAATTTAGTTTTAGTATTAAATCTAGGAAAACTTTTTATTTGTGCTAACAACATTTCTTTCTGACCATTAGACATATCAGAAAATTTTCCTGTACCAGTAAATGATTTTGCTAAATATTGAAATGCTTGGCTGCCGTAGTTAACTTCAATATTTTTTTGCTCAAATGCTTTATCAAATTCTTTTTTACTTACATCTACTTTATTTCCTTTTCTTTTAATAGCAACTGGCTCGCCAGTTAGTTGATTCTTTTTAAACTGTATAGCTGACTTCTCTGACATAAACTGATCAAAGTCTTTTGCAGATAATAATTTTTTAGCTTCTGGTATTGTATAAAAGCTCTTAGGCTCTAAACCTTTCTTTTCTGCTTTTTGCCACAACAAACCTAATTGACTTTCAGGATTAACTTGTTCTTGTCCTCGTATAGGATAAACAGTTTGTTTCCTGCTTAGTTGTGTTTCTAGATTTTGTCTTACCTGTCCTAATTCTTCTATGGATAAACCTGTTGTATCTAAATTATCCATTAATTCAGAAGCTAACTTTCTTTGACCAGCTTCTTCATTTTCTTCTATTTTCTTTTCTAGTTCTATTTGCTTTTGTCTTTTAACGCTAATCTGTCCATCAAAGTTTGCTAAAGCTTTTGCATCTAATAAATTATTTATAGGATCATATACTTTTTGTCCTATTCTAGTAGAAGCTCCATTACCAGCTAGTCCATTAATAGAAGAGGATTGCAAAGCTGAACTTGCAATAAATTTATTTCTGTTTTGTTTTGTTACATTTAAAGCTTCTTGTGCTGCAACTTCTATATTGGGAAAAGTACCTACAATATTATTAGTTATGTTACCTATAACATTAACTGATCCGTCAGGATTATTAGCAAAAGAAAAATTTTCTAATACTGGTGGCTCTAATATTTCTTCAAACTCTACCGCTTGTGCTGTATCTATTCCTTCTATTTCAAATGTTTCAGGCACTAAGGCGGGATCAATAATTTGATCTCCTTGTTCTCTAGCTAAAATAACATTTTGTTTTATTATTTCGTCTTGTTGCTGTAATGCTTTGTCTTGTTCAATAGCTTGATCACGATTGTATTCCATACCAAGTGCTCTTCTACCGCCTACAGAACGCATAATTAAATCAGCAGTAGCACCAACACCAAATCCAACTGTTGCATCATCTAACCAAGAACCACCTATTTCTTGATCAGGATTGTATATGCCCCTTGCTATAGCTTCTTGTGCTAATCCAGCACCTGTTTCTTGTGCTGCTTCAATACCGCCAGTTTTTAAAGCTTCTACTAATCTATTTGTTTGTGTTGGCGTATCTGGTGTTTTTTTCAAAAATCTTAATACACGCAAAGGGTTTATAAGTTCTGTTAAACCTACTAAAGCACCACCAGTTTCTGCACCAAATTCTTCTAATGCAGTTATTTCTTTGCCCTCTGCTTTTGCTCTTTCTTGTAAATCAGCTTGTTGATCTACACCTAATCCCATAACAAAAGGAACAGCACCTACACCACCTGTTAAAGTTGCTACACCTAAAACTGAACCAAATGAACCAAGACCTCTACCAAATTGAGTTGAATAAGCATCCTCGTACCCTTCTGCTGGTCTATAAAGGTCGTGATTTGAATAATAATCTTTAAGTTGACCCAAACCCTTAACAACAGCAGAATCGTTGCCTAAATCAAAGTATTCAGCTATACCTTTAGCACCTGATATTGTAGAAGTTGTTAGTCCTGCGGGTACACCTCTTAACACTTCACGAGCATGACCGCCAATAGTTTGTTCTATCTCTTCTTTGTAAGGAGCATAGTAGTCAGGATAAAGCTCTGCCAGTTGTGACTGGAGATTTATTAAATCATCTTGTGTGGCAGAATCAGGAACATTTAGTATTCTGCCATCAGGTAACGAATACTCTGCCATAGTTTAATTTACACCTTGATATAAAGGTTTAGTTTCCTGTAATAATCCTTGTTTTTGTAAAGAACCAACAATTCCTTGTAATTGTGCTACTAACTGTACATATCTTCTACCTTTAGCGTCTTTAGGTTTACCTGTGTCATCAAAATTAAATTCACTAATTTCTAAATCAGATATTTCATTTGATATAGAATTATATAAAGAACCTAATGTTTTATTATTAGTAGCTTCTACTTGTTCTCTAAGTATTTCCATATTAACTAATCCTTTAGCCATTTCTAGTTCAGCAGCTCTTAACTCATTAGCATACTTATCTAAATTTAAATTAGCATTAAATTCATTTTGATTGTCTGACTGTTTAATTTCAAGAACTGCTTTATCTAAATTAAATTGTTCTTGTCTTCTGCCTGACTCTAAGCCATATCTAGTTCCAGCAACTTGGAAATCTTGAGCTGCATCTGCTCGTTTAAGAGACTCTATTCTATCCATTTCTCTTCTTTGTTCTTTTTTAATTGCTGATATTCCTAATGCTGATTCGCCAAGCATAGCACCTGCTTCACCTAAATTTTTAGAAGAACCAAAAGCTTTAGCTAATGAACCTAAACCATACACATCAAGCTCTCTTTGTCTGTCTTGTTCTGTAGGAGCATTGTATTCTCTGGTAGGTAATTTAAAGTCTTTTAACTCTGTAGGTAATTCAGGTAAAGGAGTTGTCATACTTGTAGGTATTTCTGTTGGAGTAAATGAAATATCAGGAACACTACCCATATCCAAAGTTTCAGATAATCTCAAAACTTTATTTATATCTGACACAGGAGCTGGAGGTGGAGGAGGAGGATTTTTTATTGATATTCCACCTTGTGACTGTACTGCTTGCATTATTTGATTCATAGACATACCAGTAGTATCTATACCTAAACTTAATACCTGTCTTTGTAGTTCAGGGGGAAGAAGTATTGAAGCACCACTTTTAGGTAGTGAATCATAAGGATTAGTAAAGGTTTGTTGCAAAGAAGTTTGCCCTTCATTAGCATATGCTGTCAAACCACCACTAGCTTTTTTATCTTCATCTTGATATTTAAACTTTCCTGCTTGATTAGCAACACCTAAAGAAAAAGCTGTTGGTGCACCTGCACCCAAAGTAAAAGAAGCTTTATCAGATTCTTTACTAAGTTGTATATATTTTTTTGCTTGTTCTTTAATTAAAGGGTCTAAATTTGCATATTCAACATTACCTTTTCTAGATGCTTCTAAAGCTTTTCTGTAAGC
>Ga0209645_1001913_pt1 | contig 10150 bp, 23 predicted proteins | sample ETNvirenome_6_30_FD_184070 | JGI IMG/M metagenome (GOLD analysis project Ga0209645, IMG submission 184070) | Marine viral communities from the Pacific Ocean - ETNP_6_30 (SPAdes) (version 2) | ecosystem: Environmental > Aquatic > Marine > Oceanic | place: Pacific Ocean | collected 2013-06-19
GTTTCACTGTTTACTCCTTGTTTAAGCGTTGCAAATTTCAGTAAGGACTCGAACGTGGTATTCCCGGATCGCGTACATATCGGCGGGCTTGTCTTTTTTCCAAAGCTCCAAAGTCGCGGATAGTATTGCCGGGCACAAATGCCAATCCCACGTTTCTAGCTCGGAGCCTGCGTTGAAATATCGCTTCGCACATTCGATAAAGTCATGCCAGTCCTCGAACCGGCCGTGGATCAGCGCGTGGAAGTCCTTCGCCCAGAGGGCGCACTGTTCGCGGAATTCAAAAGAACCAAAGTCGCCGCGCAGCTCGTCACTGATCTCCGGGTGCTGCTCAATCATATTCTCGAAGTAAATTATCGAATCGACGCAATACCCGGTAGTCGCGTTGTCATGCTCTGTCAGTTTCATTTGTTCGCCCCCACTGCTGCGATCAATGATCGCAAGGTGTAGCCGCACAAATAGGATAGAACATCATCGATTATCATCTGATCGCGCGTTGTCGATTCAAGATAGTTCCAAGCTAGTCGATTGATCTGCTTCGGCAGCTCGTCATCGCTTTGCATTGCTTCCAAAAACTGTTCTGCTAGTTCAGGGTTCCAGTTGTCAGGCATCGCTAATAAATACTCTTTACCGCGTAAAAATTGCTCTTCTGTCATTTGTTTTGACTCCTTTGTTTTAACGGCCCGAATATACACCGTTTTATCCCATATAAAAAGGGCCCGGAAAATTCACTTCTCCGAGCCCTTAACGATCCAGATCAGGATTTATTCCCGGCTATTTCACTATTTCAACAATCGAAGTCGGCCCGCTGCTCTGGTAACAATTGAGACAATCGAGGCATTTTCGCCCGGTGCAGTTGTCTCGCGGATCAGATCGGGAAGTGTTATTGAATACTTTCTGAAAGCCCGGCGGGGGGATCGCGCGAACCCGATCGATCCGGGGGTTGGAATAGACCAAAATCAGATTATCTGGCCGGTTGCGCTCGCCCAGTTTACGCACCAGATCGGCCCGCTTAGTCCAGAGCGCAAAGGTAGTACCCGGCACGGCTCTGGCGATCGCTGCGAAGTTGTGAAGGTGAGTAAAGTTGATCAGCTCTCCGTGCCCGTGGAATCGAACGAAACGCAGATTCTTGAACTGATCGACTAGGGCGGAAAATTCCAAGTCGGGGATCGGCCGGGACAGTTTCCGACTATTACGTTCCCATGGATCGACGCAGTTCTGGCGGTGCTGCTGCAACATTCTGAAGCTATAACACTGGCCGCAGATGGTTTTCCCGGCGGCGTGCTGCTGCTGACAAAATTCATTGCTCAGGGTGTTTGTGTTGATCGCTACGAGCCCGTCTAATTTACCGGTCATCCGGCTGACTTTGATCACGGCTCTAGGCCCATGTCTTTTACGGTTTCCAGATCGACGGCCATTCCCTGGTGCGACTCCAGGGCATCTAGCCAGTTTTCGCACGTTTTCGCCTGGTCTCCATCCGGGGCCATTGATTGAGCCAAAAGAAACAACTGCAAATCGGATAGAATCATGGCCAGGTTTATAAGGTGCGGATCGTTCGAATCCATCATTCCCTGGCGCACTTCCTTAAGATAAAACTTGGTTTCCGGGGTTGGGAAAAATTGGGACATTTCAATACCTCTCCAGAGTTGGTTGTCCTGGCGGCTGCCAGGTCTCGTAATATACGCACATTTATCCCATAAAAAAAGCCCCCAGGGCGTTCACCATGGGGGCCTTGCTACCGGATCGGCGGCGAGTTATGCCGCTGCTGCGACTCTCTGCCAGTCCCTGGCGGGCAAATCCAGGACACGGCCGCCCAGGCGTTGCCAATCGTCGACGGTGTCAGGATCGGCGTCATTAGCTACCGCGGTAACGGCGTTCACCATAGTTGCCCGGCTCACCGGCTGCCCGCTGTAACCTGACTGGCCGATCGTGGCCAGTAGACCGTCCAGAACTTTAGAGGTATCCGCTTTGGTCAATTGAAGAACCTTGCCCAGGTTCTCGGTTGCCTGGTGAATGCTGCCTTCTACATGATCCGCTGCGGCGTATCGCATTTTCTCCAGGACAGTATCAAGGGCGTCCCGGCTGCCGTAATTGCCGACCAGATCGCGGACTTTCAAAGCCAGGGCCTTGTTATCCGCGTTTTTAGCTTCGTCTGTCAGCATTTCCCAGGTATCAGTGTCCCCGCGGGCGGACGTTATGTGGCTGCTGCGGTGGCGGTTTGCGGTTTGCATGCCGTTCAAGCACGCCAGTGTCCAGACCATTTGGTAAACCGATACCGATCCCAGTCCCACTTCCGAATTGCTCAGACCTATGCCCAGGGCCATCGTATCGCCCACGGCTGCGCCCTCACCGGTGAACCGGTCTGACTTCAACCGCAGATAGAGCCGCTTGTCGGTGACAGTTCCATGGACTACTTGCCAATCCGCGTCAGACTCAATCAACTGGGGCAGCGCGCTTTCCAGGAGGTCGGCATTATCAAAGGTTTTGAATTTAGACGATAAAAACGCCCGCGCCACGCCAACGTTGCCGTGGGTCATATGCGCCCGTACCAGGCGCGCAGCGGGCTCGCGTTCAAAAGTTTTATTAATTAGCGCGCCGTATTCATCCGGGTAGTTCGTCTGCAATCGGCGGGCGGTGCGGACGTCAATACCGGCCCGGCTGCTGATCTGATCAAACGCCACGCTGTTGATCGACAGTTCAGTAGTTGGCACGCCCATCGCCTGTTCCAGTATAAGTTTTGGCGCGACTTCCTGGCCGGGCTCATTATTCGAGACGTACTGCAACTGATCAGTCGGATAAATCACGTCCAGGGTGCGTGCCGCATCATCCTTAACGCGACTGAGCAGTTGAGTCAGAGTGTATTCGTTATTTTCGATTCCCATTTTTTCATACCTTTGTTGAGTTAATTTTGGTGTAACGGGGCACATAGTAATCCCATATATAAAAAAAGTAAAATTTCTATGCATAAAAAAACCGGCCACTAGGGCCGGTTCTGTTTATCCTCCTTTTCTCTGTCCAGGCGTTTTTTTCTGGCTTGCCTTAATTTTTTTATTTCCTCTGCTCTCCGTTTGCGGATATGCGGCGGATCGCGCCCGCGTTTAGGTTTTAACAGACTGTCGATCCACGCCCCGATCCAGACAAAAATCATGTAAGGCTCGGCGGCTGCCGCGCCAGGAGACTAAGTATCAACTCTCCGGTGCTGTCGATCGGTAGGGGTCTGCCCAGGATCGAATCGTTTTGATCATAGCTCCAGACGAAATGATGTGAGATATGCAGGTTCGCCCAGGCGATCGGATCGGTGGCTTTTAAAAAGCTCGTGACGTCGCGTGTCCAGTTCAAGGGCAGCGCACAATCAACTGGCGGCCGATCCATGCCCAGTTTTTCAGCGGCTATTTCGTATTTATTTATCAACACTGGTAATCCCCCCATAATATTCCTTGATCAAATCACGAACTTGCTCCTCCAGGGGTTCACAGAACAACTCCATGTTTATCCATTCGATTAAATCAAAGTTTTTTTCATCGATGTTGAAATGTTCCGGATCCCACCAGACGATGATTTTTTTACTAGCAGCTTCCTCAAGTGTCATATGGTCACCGGCCGCCAGGGGCCGTCCTCCCGCATTTCTGTGGTTATTTCTCTACCCGCGCACTCAAGCTCCCTGGCTCTCATTCCGCAGATGTCTACGTTCGTTCCCTCCCAGAGTACAGAACCATGCTCTAATATCCTGAATCTATTCATTGTCGTTCTCCTCATCTATCGGAAACAGAACCCAGATGCCGTCATCGGCTTCATTTGTTACTTCCCATTTATGGGTCGGGCAGCTTTCGAGCCACTCCATAAATTCTTTTCTATTCATCGCACGATCCTCACTGGCTCATCCGTCTCGATCCAGACCTTCGCGCCGCACGCCAGGGGCTTGTCTGGGCTGTATACCAAGCGGCCGTTCTGGAATTCGACTTCGTTACACTTGCGGTTCTGTTTGTAGTCTTTAACGGTAAGGACGGGCAGTTTCGCGCCTTTGGCGTTAGCCCGGATATTGTGCTGATTAACGTGGATTCTAGTTTTCATTACTATCTCCTCTGTGAATTTTATAAAGCGTCCTCACAACGCTTACACAGAGTATATAAGGCTTTATTGTGTTAATGCAATAAACAGATCGTCCCAGGCGAAGCTGCGTTCCTTATCCAGGCGAAGTAATGGCTCTGTCACCAGGCCATCCCGCGCCAGATCAATGGCTGCTGCGCCCGGATAAAGATAAACAGATTCACCATTGCGGTGGGTCTGATGTATCAGACAATAGACGGGTGCGTGTTGGTGGGTGGTTAGGAAGGATATTTGGTGGGGCGACAAACGGACGGCATTTCCCTTAACCGATTTCAACTCGATTAGAAAAAACCGCCCTTGCTCATCGCATCCCAGGACATCGGGCACGCCCAGGGATGCCCAGGATTCAAGCCGGGTCAGACGCCATTTTGGCCGGAGTGCTTTCGCTTTGCTCTGGAATGATTTCCAGAAGCTGCTCTCCTTCTTTGCTTTCTGTTTCTTCTGAGTCGTGTCCCACGGCAACTGTTGTTGGCTCATACACTGCCTTAATCTCTTCGAGTGCTTTCAAAACTTCGTCTTTAGACATGCTCTCGATGGTGCCGTGCCGCACCTCAGATTTAGACACGTAGATATCGCCTTGAGCCTGGCCCCTTCGGTATTCAGCCATAACGGCTGCGGAGTATGCTTTATCAGATAAAGCCATATCGCGGATGCGTTGCAGATCGCGGAGGTGGCGTTTGTAATCGATGCCATACTTGGAATCCAGTTCCTGCCTGTATTCCTTGATCGCTCTCACAACGTGTGGGGATATTTTAGGGTTGGTGAGTTCAGAAGCTCGCCGGGAGGCTGACTTCTCCGGGTAACCTGCATTGATTGCCGCTTCCCGCATTGTGATCTGGCCATCCTTCGAGACCAGTTCTTTTACAAACTTCTCTTGGCGACGGGTCAGAGGGTGCTGCTCTCTCTCCGCCATGGTTTTCTTCGGCCGTCCAGGCTTTCGCTTTTCACTGGCCGGGATATTGTACCGGTGTGGCATCCAGAATCTCCTCAGATGAATTCTGGGCAATTTACCCGCAATCCTCCTATATTTCAAACCGCTTTATATATATAGCTAGAAAAATAAAAAAAATTATTTTTTTTTTCAAAACACATAAACGGAATTTGGCAATTAAGCTCTGGCCCAAAAACAGTCAAACAACACTCCTGTAACTCCTGTGACCTTTTGCCAGAACACCGAAACCGCCTCAAAGCACCGTGAGCCGTGGCCCCCGAGCCACCCGGTTACACAAACACACCGGTTACGGCGATTTAGAAATTATTTTTTATTTTTTATTTTTCTCCCTATATATATAAAAGGGCAAAAAAAAGACCCGTGACGTGGGTCAGACGGCAGGTCACCAGGAGTAAATGAGAAGTCCCGAGAATCAGGGGAAGTCCTCTGGAGTGCCTGGCCCTGCTGCGGGTGTTATCGGGGAGAAATTGTTACCCATGCACCGCCCGCTGACATTCTTAAATTCCTTCTGGTCGCTCGATCCAGGTCTCGTGGGTATGTTCCATGAGCCGTTGGCATTTAGAGCAGTGTCTACAGATTCTGCGCTTTTGCCCGTTGGATGTATACACGAGCCACTCGTGGTTTTCGGTGAAGCATTTGAACCGTGTTTCGAGGTCTTCGATCCAGTCTATTATTTTATCCACGTTGTTACCTTCACTGAGTCGCTTTGACGACGATTATAGATATAACGATCCCGATCACTAAAACTTCCATTATTCTTCCCCTTGAAAAAATGCTCCGCCCTCTGCGGGGGTTTCATCGCTCACCCACTCGTCCCACCACGGGACAAACATGGCGAGAGCATCAAACCCGCGCTCCTCACTATCCCTAGTTATGCCGCTATAGTCCAGATAGGACTCAATGATATGGGCGATCTCGTCCGGCGTGCAGCCGTAGTACGTTGCGTTTTTTAGTTTCACTTCATTCATTCTTTTTGTCCTTGATAAGTGCCCCCGACATGAGCCGGGGGCCGTGGTTGGTTAGGACTTTGGTTCAGCCCGTGGGTTTTCCATCTTGGTGTATGCCTCGTAGTCGAACTTGATGAACTCCTCGTCTGTGTCGGGAACATCAAACCATTCCTTGATCAGATCGTTATCCTCACTGATCCGTTTGAAGTATTTCCAAAAGACCGGATCGTGGATGTGATACTCGTGGATGCTGTGGTCGTGGGGCGTGATGTGTATGCAGTTGACCCCGATCGCGTGACTCTGCCAAGTGTACTTAGTCGAGCCGAAGTGACCGTAATCCACGGTTTGTTTTTCGGACGTCTGGATGACGATGGCTGTGAAGAAGTCTGGGTTGCCCTCGTGTTCGACGGCAGTAATTTTGATTACTTGCATAACGTTTTCCTTTGTTTGTTAAAGAACATGGAGCCGATCTTTCTGTCAGCTTCCAAAACCATGGTATCATACTTTATGTGTAAATGCAAACCCCCTAGTTTGCGGCCATTCCATCGGGTATCATCCGGGAATGGCTGAACCCGACTTAACCCTCCTCACCGAACAAGAGCGCCAGGAAGGCATTCCCGGTCTGTTCACTCCTGACGAGCTTGCCCTGGCCCGTGCGGCGTCTTCGATGTTTGCTGATCAAGAGATGATGGCTGACGTGTATAACCGCGTTGATCCTGATTATCGGCCTGGTGGCAAATATGGCACGCTTTCTGGGATGGGCGCACAAGATGCCAGGTTCAAGACATACATGGCGGGCAAAGGAGACCCCGTTGCGACAACGGGCGAGGACCAGATTCTCCTGGGTGCATACTTCCCGCCCCAGGAAGGGTATGACGAGGTCATTCGAGACGAGAGGGGCAGTCTTCCTCCTGAATCCCAGGTCCTGGCCACGCAGGGCACTGAGCCGATGCGCGTGGACGAAATATATATGTTACAGCGCACGGACCGCGGGCCGGAGGAGCAGACCCGTGTAGCGGGGACTTTGATGCACGAGATGGTGCATCGAGCGGCTGCACAGCCTTTTTACAAAGACATGATCGAGTGGGCCGAGGGCCAGGTAGAGCAGGGCAACCTGTCTCCTTCTGACGTTGATGCCTTGCGAATGGGTCAGACAGAGCGATATGCAGACAAGGTGGGCATAGGTGCCCGTGGTAACCCGGAAGGGCGATACATTCCTACCCGCGATCTTGAGCGCATTGGTGAGTTGATCCGTGAATTCATGACTCCGGAGCGTCAGGAGATGTACGGTGTCCGCGTGCCGGTAGAGTCTGAGCCTCCTATCGAAAAGGGCATCATGGATTATGTCCGCAGCGCCGTTGGCCTGGCGAAGGGAGGCCCGCCGAAAGGCTTCATGCCCACAGATCAGATGGATTTGTTCATGGACATACTTGAGCTACTTCCTGCGGCGAAGTCGTTGAAGTTTGCCAAGAAAGGCATTGAGTCCATTTCAAAAGGGCGCAAGGCGGCAAAGAAAAAGCCTCCCACGAAAGAGCAAGTGCGAGAGAAGATTCGCAAAATGTACGAGGCGGAAGGTAAAGAGTTAGATAAAAGCGTCGCTAAGCTTAACAAAAACAGGAAAAAGCCTAAAAAGAAGACTAAGGATAAGCCTGTCCCGCCAGAACCCAGACGGTTCGACGACTACGAAAACCCCAAAGATAGAAACCTTCGTTAAAATTTTAGATTATCGAGGGGAAAGTTCAGTCTTTCCTTGTCAAAACCCTCGATACATTCCCTGTAAGAATCCATGAAATGGTCAGACACCGAGTCTGCGGCATGCCAGTCGGCGCGCTTGAAGTCCTTGGTGGGATTGAAGTGGGCCTTCTTTTCTGTGTTGTCGAAATAGAGCTGTGTCTGGCCGCCATCGGGGCCGAAGAAGAATTTCGGAATTCTGGGGACGGCGTCAGAGCCGCAGACCACAGACAGTTGCGTCTTCGCCCAGGGCATTTTGCCCCATCTGGCGGGCCGGAAGAACACGTTGGGCTTGCCCAGTGTGATCAGGTGCATGTCTTTGAATTCTTTGCAAGACCAGGCGGAGAGTTCCGCCAAGGCCCCGCCCAAGCTGTGCCCACATATCAACAGCTTTTTAGCCGGGTCCAGGAGTTTTCTGATGTCCGGCCAAACTGAGCGATGGGCCCTGACGAAACCCGCGTGGCAGAGTCTGCCTTTGTAAGGTCGGGGGAAGCTGAGAACGTTATACATCCAGTCCCGCATTTGCTGTGTGCCGCGGAAGACAACGATGTCGAGGTGCGGCGTGCGGTGGACAAAGGCTGTTGTGGAGGTGCGCTCGCACTCTACTTTGGTGGCCCCGACGATATTGTCGTCATAGGCGTTCTCTGAGTAGGTACACGCCGTGTCCAGGTTGTCTTCGCTGAATGACATGGGAGTTTATTATATGCAAAAAAAAGCCCGGAACAAGTCCGGGCTTATATATTACAACAAAGGAACGTAATGAAATGTCGTATCTATCTCAAGGAATCAAACTAGCCTGTTTACTGTACGCTTGCGTCGAGCAGGTGTCAAACGTTTATCTGCTGCTTCCCAACCGCGTTTGTACGAGGCATAGCTTGATTTATTCATTTCTGGCCTGGTTTTCTTCAGGGCCGTGAGGCTCGGGCACTTCATAGCTCTCTGATCTCTTGCAGTAAGGGCATAACCAACCGGTTTGGTACGCGGTATTTTCATTCTCTTCGCGGCGATAAACACGAATCATCTTGAAATCGCACGTCGGGCATGATTTTCCTTGAACCACAGGTCGAAACCCTTGTTGTTTAGTTTCATCTGTCTGTACTCACGCATGTCGGTACAGACTGATTTTCGTAGCATAGCTTGCTCTTTATTGACCTCTTTAGAGCAAGCTTTGGAGCAGTACATAATCGCACTGCGTGCCGCTAGAAAAGGCTCTCCGCATTGCGCGCAATTTATTAAAACGCGGTTATCGGGCTTGTTCTCTTGCATCCAAGCCCGGCGGCACTCTCTCGTGCAGATAACATGATTTGGATTCTTTGGTTTAAAGCTAGTTCCGCAGCGTTTACATTCAACCGCTGCGAAACGTCTTTTTTTAAATACTGGAAGAAGCATCGGGCTCTTTCTTTTCTTGTTCAACCAGGGCTCTAATTTGCCGTGTGCTTTTGACATGATTTAGCGGTGTAACGCCTATGTCAGAGGACATTCGGGCCGCGAGCCGTTGGCAGGCAATCATGGCGTAGCTTAAAGGGACGTCGTAGTGCCTGGCATAAAATACGTCCATTATAGAAGCTTCTACGTCATCCAAAGTATCAAAGATTTTTTCTGCGGTTTTCTCTTCCATTAGTCTAATCCTCTTCGCACTTCATCAATGTAACGGGTTAATCTATCTATGTGCTTTCTTAGATGGTCGGTATCGTCGAGGATATTTTTAGCAAAGTTTAAAACTTCGTCGAAATCGCGGTTAAGCTGCGCGTGTCGCATGGCGCTATAGCTTATGTCTTCTTTCTCTACTGTTTCAGTCTCCATGGGACCTCCTTCGTTAAATGGACGGCCAGTATACACACATGAAACACCCATATTCAACTTGTTTTACGCAAAAAAATCGTATAAATTTACGTTTTTTCGGGAGACACAACATATGGCAGGTAGACCCGCTAAGTGGCCACAAGAACTTGTGGAGAAGGTGAGAGAAGCTAGGAACGTAGAAAATCGAAAAGTCGATTGGATTGCGGAAAGGTATGGCGTGCCTGTCGATACGGTGAGAGACTGGGTGTACCGTGGTCGACGAGCAACACCCCATGAAGAAAATGCCAGACATTGAGTATCAATGCTCGCGGTGTGAGGAGATGTTTTCCTTAGACCCGATTATTTATCGGTTTTTGATTGAATCGGAAGCCGAAGTAGAGACCATCATTTGTCCCGTTTGCCTTGGGCAAGTAGAGATGGTCAGTGGCGATCTTGAGTTTCCAATTTATCATTGAGCCGGTAGACAAGGTCCACAAGCTTTTTTAGCTCTTCGACGCTTTCGTTAAATCGTTCAAGAGCCTCAAAGACCTTGTCCGCCTCTTCTTCAGTAAATTTAAGTGTTACTTCTGTTCCCAACTTCAATCGCCTTGTTTGGTCGGTTGGCCTCGTGCTT
>Ga0209645_1001915_pt1 | contig 10147 bp, 9 predicted proteins | sample ETNvirenome_6_30_FD_184070 | JGI IMG/M metagenome (GOLD analysis project Ga0209645, IMG submission 184070) | Marine viral communities from the Pacific Ocean - ETNP_6_30 (SPAdes) (version 2) | ecosystem: Environmental > Aquatic > Marine > Oceanic | place: Pacific Ocean | collected 2013-06-19
CAAACAGATGGCACAATAGGATTAACAGCGGCTGATCCTTCTGTAACCGCAGGGACCGCTATCTCAGCAACAGAACTCATCGTGAAAGGTTAGACAATGAAAACTATCGTAGAAACATCAACTAAGTTAAGCAAGTATCTTTTTGCAGATGACGTAGTAATTACAGCGACAGCAACAGAGATCACTGTAGGTGATCCGGCCCAGTTTATTATCGCTGATCTTAATAGCACCACAGTTACAATCACTGACAATGTAACCAATGCACCCGAAGATTGGACAGGCAACAAGTATTTTTTTGATGGTACAACCTGGACAGCCAACCCTGATTGGGTAGACCCAGATGCTGAAGAGGGTGGGGAGTAAAACATTATGCGTATCATTGGTAATGATCCAAGCGTACCAAGACAGGAACACGCTGTAGCTAGTGGTACGTTGACGGATGGTAAAACTGTCATTGTTAATTCTGATGGGACGGTTAGTGTTGTTGCAGGGACTGCTTCATCGGCAGGGAGCGCAACCTTAAATGACGGTAATAAAGCGGTGTCTGATGTAAATGTAATATATGATGCAAATGCAGAAAAAATTGTATTGCTATATAGAGACATTTCATCTTCATATTATGGGACTGCACAAGTTGGAACGGTATCAGGAACAAGCATTACATTTGGCACGCCTGTTACATTTAATAGTAACAACTCTCAACATATTACTGGTGTATATGACGCTAACGCACAAAAAATCGTTGTTATTTATGGTGATGATGGAAACTCTAATCATGGAACAGCTAAAGTTGGAACAGTAAGCGGCACAAGTATTAGTTTTGGTTCTGGCACTGTATGGAACGCTTCTGATTGTTCAAAAATGAAAGCTTCCTTTGATAGTAGCGCAAATAAAATAGTCATCATATATTCAGATGAAGGTAATTCAAATCATGGCACAGCCATAGTTGGAACAGTAAGTGGAACAAGCATAAGCTTTGGCAGTGAAGCGGTTTTTAATTCTGCAACTACAAATTCAATGGCAGTTTGTTACGATGTTAATGCGAGTAAGCATTTAATTTGCTATTCCGATGGAAGCTTAACAGGTGAAGCTAAAGTTGGCACTGTTTCTGGCACAAGTATTAGTTTTGGATCAGAGGCAAATTTGAGTAGTTCGCAAATAAATAATCTTGGCGCTATTTATGATGATAGTGTAAGCAAGTGTGTAGTAGGGTATTATAAAGGCGGCCCTGCATATGCTAAAGTTGCAACAATATCGGGAACTAGTGTTTCTTTTGGATCAGAGGCTCAAATAACAAGCAATACCGCTTATGAGTTTTCATTAGGTTATAACAAGAATACAGATAGCGTCATAGGTATTTACAAAGATAATAGTAACTCAAACAAGCTAACTTATGCGGCAGGGACGGTAAGTGGCACATCTATTTCTTTTGCATCTTCTGTTGTGCTTAATGACACTACAGACTCTACATCTATTGGATACCATGACGCACAACAAAAAAATGTTACGTTTTTTAGGGGGACTTCTAATTACGGAACTGCAATTGTTTTCTCTAATGGCTCAACCAACATCACCTTAGAAAACTACATCGGCATAGCTCGTAGCGGTGCAGCTTCTGGTGCAGGGGCTATCATAGATACGCAAGGTGCAATAGCCGACAACCTCTCAGGGCTAACCGCAGGGCAAAGCTACTACGTTCAGAATGATGGTACATTAGGCACAACAGCGGCTGATCCTAGCGTCTTTGCAGGGACGGCTGTATCGGCAACTAAACTTATCGTGAAAGGTTAAACATGTTAAAACGTATAGGGGCTGAAGAAAGTGGTGAGTTAAAAGCGATAGCCAGTGGCACATTGCCAAGCGGTAAGCCAGTGATTGTTAATGCTGATGGGACGGTGAGTAGTGTAGCTCAAACTAGCGTTTCTGAAAGTCTTGGCAGTCAAACACAATTTACAGGCACAAGCTTTGGTAATACTCAAATGAAAGACGGTACATTTGATAGCGCCAATGGAAAAGTTGTACAGGTTTACTATGATATAAATAATTCAAACTATGGAACCGCTGTTGTTGGAACAGTTAGTGGGAGTTCAGTTACGTGGGGAACGCCTGTTGTTTATAACAGCGCTACCACTCTTTATAATCAAGCAGCATTTGACAGTAGCAACGGTAAAGTTGTTGTAGGTTATAGAGATACAGCAAATAGTCATCGTGGGACTGCAATTGTTGGAACGGTGTCTGGAAACAGCATTTCTTTTGGTTCTGAGGTTGTTTTTGAAACGTCAACGACTGACTGGATGAGCATTGTTTATCATGAGGCTGCACAAAAAATTGTTATTTCTTATAGAGCTGTTGTAAGTGGCTACAATAGGGGCCGCAGTGTTGTAGGTACGGTGTCTGGGACATCTATTAGTTTTGGCAGCGCCACACAGTACAGCGGTGGAGGGCAGTATGTATCAAGCGTATATGATCCAATAAATGAAAAAGTTGTGCTTGCTTACAAAAGTCAAAACCTAAGTAATTTTAGCTCTAGTAACGAAGCGATTGTCGGAACGGTTTCAGGCACAAGTATTTCTTTTGGAAGTGGAGTTCAATTTCTTGGTGGTAGTGGAAATGCTAACCAAGTTAGCATAGCTTACGACACATCATCGACTAAGGTAGTTGTCACTTGTAAAGACGAGGTAAATAACACGTCTGGAAGTGCTGTAGTAGGAACAGTATCTGGCACAAGTATTTCCTTTGGTTCTGTTGTTACCTTTCAAAGCGGCAACGTAGATTTTACTTCAGTTATTGGGTTTTCTAAAGGTGGTGTTGTTTTAGTCTATGACGATCAATCCACAGGCACTAACCAAGTAGTGTTAAAAGTAGGCACTGTAAGTGGGACAAGTATTAGCTTTAGTTCTGGAACTACTTTGGCGTCTGGCACGACAGGTGGAGGTTATGTTGGTTACTCTATGGATACAACAAACGACAAATTAATTATGGTGTACAGCGTTGGTGGTAGTAGTTCTTATTATAGAGTTTATAATCCTACTTACACTTCTACCAACATCACCTCAAAAAACTACATTGGTATATCCAAAGGTGGCGCTGTAGCTAACACCAAGGGTGCAACTGTAGATATTATTGGTGCAGTGAATGATGAGCAATCTGGCCTCACCGCCGGACAAAAATATTACGTACAGACAGATGGAACGATAGGCACAACGGCTGCAACGCCAAGTGTACTGGCAGGGACTGCTATTTCAGCAACAGAGTTATTAGTAAAGACATAGGTGATGGATGCCTTTAATTTCTATGCAAATTCCAAAAGGTCAGTACAGAAATGGTACTGATCTTATGTCAAAGGGTAGGTGGCGTGACGTCAACCTAGTTAGATGGCATGAAGATGCTTTACGCCCGATAGGTGGGTGGAGGCAAAGACAAAGCGTAGATGTTAATGGCGTTGCCAGATCTATCATAGCGTGGGAAGACAACAGCTCTAACAGGCGTCTAGCAACTGGAACCTACAACAAGCTTTATGCGTTACAAGCCGATGGAACATCTGCGGATATAACACCTGTTGGCTTAACAGCCGGCAGAGTTGACGCAACTATAAACACTGGCTATGGCGCAAGTTTTTATGGACGCGAAGAATACGGGCTGCCACGAGTTGATAGTGAAAATATATTACGAGCTACAGTTTGGTCGCTAGATAACTGGGGCGAATATCTGTTAGCCATGTCGCCAGATGACGGCAAGCTATACGAATGGCAACTTAATAATTCTGTTAAAGCTGCACAAGTTTCTAACGCGCCTACATCTTGTTCGGGCTTCATGGTAACAGAAGAGCGTTTTGTGGTTTGCTTTGGCGCCGGCGGAGATCCAAGGAAAGTACAATGGAGCGATCAAGAAGATAACACAACTTGGACGGCGGCAGCTACAAACCAAGCAGGCGACATCAGAATACAGACAAATGGCATAATTTTGCGCGGTTTAAGAACGCGAGGTCAGTCAGTGATCCTGACGTCCGAAGACTGTCATACTATGACATATCAGGGGCCACCGTTTGTGTATGGCTTAGAACGGGTTGGCACGTCTTGCGGATTAATAGGAGCCGGCGCCGCAGCATCAGTAGATAACGGCGTGTTCTGGATGGGTCAGCGCGGTTTTTTTGCGTACTCCGGAGGTAGAGTTTCAGCTATTCCATGCGACGTTGGCGACTATGTTTTTTCTGATTTTAACAACGATCAGCGCAGCAAAGTTAGCGCCGTTGTAAATTCAGCGTGGAACGAGATATGGTGGTTTTACCCGAGCTCAGATAGCTCTGAGTGCGACCGGTATGTGGCATATGATTATGCAGAAAATATATGGATGACTGGATCTATGGATCGCACTGCCGGCGTTGATCGTGGTGTATTTAGATACCCAATGTTTATAAAAAGTGACGGCGAGCTGTACGAGCACGAGATAGGCTACAGCTACGACAGTGCTACACCTTTTGCTGAAAGCGGCCCGATTGCTATTGGCAATGGCGATAATCTAATGAACGTCGTGGAGCTAATACCAGATGAAAAGACGCAAGGCGACGTCACGGCTAAATTTAAAACACGTTTTTACCCTAATGCCAGTGAGACTGAGCACGGGCCATTTACCATGAGCAATCCTACTTCTGTCAGATTCCAAGGACGTCAAGTGCGTATGCGTGTCGAAGGCAATACGGCTTCGGATTGGAGGCTTGGCGTTATGCGTCTAGACGCACGCCGAGGTGGACGTAGATGAGGATTGTTCCGCCGTATACACCAGACATACAAGCTTGGGCAGAAAACATTAGGCGCTTTCTTGGTAAAGCGCTTAATCAATTAGACGCAAAAGATCAGTATAGCTCCGCCTCCGAAGACGGGGTTATTTTGTATGATAGGGTAAACGACTACCCCGTAGTCTCTCGAAATGGCGAATTTCGCCAGATTGTGCTAGAGGGTGGTCACGCAAAGTTTATACGCACAACGGCGCAAACGGCTGCGGCGATTAATACTGCCTACAGCATTACCTATGAAGCACCTACAAACAAATACAAAATAGACAGAGATGCCACCAATAACGAGCGTATTGTATTTGAGGAAACCGGAGAATACTTACTCAACTTTACCGCAGAAATAACAGCCTCTGCGGCGGCAGATATAAAGTTTTATTTTTGGCCTGCAAAAAACGGGACAAACATAGATAATCTGGCAATTATTAAGACAATACACAATAACGGTGGCGTTATGCTTGCATCCAGAACATATTTACTTGAGCTCGCAGCCAATGATTACATCGAAATGAAGTGGGCAGTAGATAACACTAACGGCAGCCTTGGCACGACAGCCGCGACGTCTTTTTCTCCTGCTTCACCGTCATCAACCCTAGCAATTACAAGAATCCATGCGTAGGGGTGTAAATATGTTAGATAATGTTGTAAGATTGCACACAAAGCCAAAGATAAGCATACTCCCCGTGCTATCTGATGATTTTGATAAATTTGTTAGTAAGGGGATGGAGTTACTGGCTCCGGCGATACTGAGGCAAGCCCATAACGTCACAATGCAGGACGTTGAGGACGACATTAGATCTGGTGGATCTGTCATGTGGCTTATTCACCTTGAGGACAAGTTAGTAGCGGCCATAACGACTGTGGTTGTAAAGCACCCTCAGAGAAGAAATTTAAAGATTGAATTTGTTGGCGGTAAACGCATGAGGCAATGGATGAACGAAGCAATTACTTTTTTTAAAAATTTGGCGATTGACGCTCAACTTGATGCCTTAGAAGCAGATGGTAGAAAAGGTTTTGAGAAATATGTAGATGCGTCGCCGTTTAGGTCGGTGTATACTCATTACGAGATGGAGATAAGATAATGGGAAGCAAGACACAAACAAGCAAAATGCCAGAGTTTCAGCAGCAATTTCTGGAGGAAACGGTTCTTCCTTACGCAACTGGAATTGCTGAACGCGAATTTACTCCATACGAAGGTGAGCGCGTTGCAGGCATGACGCCATTGCAGCAACAGGCGATGGCAGGATATGGCGCATTGGACATGGGGCAGGATCTTTACGATCAGGCAGCCTCAACATATGGCGACTTGGCAAATTTTCAAATGCAGCAAATGCAAGCAGCTTCCGCCGGAGCCGCAGATAGAATGGATGCAGCTAGGCTTGCTGACGCAGAAAGAATGGCAGGAGTTGGCGCAGTTCAAGCAGCGCAAGCGCCAGATCAAATTGCAGTGGACAGATTGGCTACAACTGACATTGGTCAATATATGTCGCCGTACACACAAAACGTCATTGAGAGCAGCCTAAGAACTTTAGGCGGAGCACAAGAGATGGCGTTAGATAAGTTAGCCGCACAAGCGCAGGCAGCTAAAGCATTTGGCGGAAGCCGCCAAGGGGTAGCTGAAGCTGAAACACGTAAGGCATACGGACAGCAAGCGGCAGACATTATCACAAACCTACAAGAAAAAGCATTTACTCAAGCACTTGGCTCTGGACGTTTTGACATTGGAAACGTGCAGCAAGCTAGAACTCTTGCGTCTCAACAGGGATTACAAGCCGAGACACTTGGCCAACAAGCTCGTGAGGCTGCGGCAGCTAGAGAGCAAGCAGCTCGAGCAGGTAATATGCAAGCAGCTAATCAGTTTGCTATGCAGCAAGCTAATCTTGAGCAAGAAGCCGCTAGGGCCAATCAGGCAGCTCTTAATGCCCGAGCAGAGTACAATGCACGCCTTGAGCAAGAGGCGCGGCAAGCTAATTTTGGCGGTCAGTTTCAAGCTGCCGACGTCAGAGCCCGAGGCGCAGCCGGACTTGGCCAGACGGCAGGGCAGCAACTACAGTCTCAGCTTGCAGGTCTTGGCGCTCAAATGCAGGCAGGCGAGGCGGCTCGCGGCTTAGAGCAAGCAAGGCTAGACACTGCCTTCGGAGAGTTTGCAAGAGAGCAAGACTTCCCACTTACTGGCTTAAACGCATTAGTGAGCGCCGCAGGAGGAATACCTAGCGGCTACGGCACAACGACGACGCGAGATCCTATGGGTACATTTGGTAACTTGTTGGCAGGCGCAGGCGCTTTTGGGCAAGGCTTCCCAATGCTATTTGGTGGCTCTGATGTTAGGCTAAAAGAAAACATAGTCAGCGCCGGCAAAATATCAGATATTAACTTTTACCGTTGGGATTGGAACGACAAAGCCAAAGAGATTGGCGTAGAAAATCATCCAACATTTGGAGTTATGGCGCAAGAGCTTGAGAAGAGTTATCCAGAATATGTTGTTATGGGTGAAGACGGGTATCGCCGCGTCAATTACATTGGGCTGTACGCTGAATTAGGGGTGTAAAATGGTACGCAGATTAACACAAGAAGAGATAGACAGATTTGGCCTTATAGACGCCGTAGCAGGCGACATAGCTACGCCAGAGGATTTGCAGAAGATTGGTCTACCTACATTGCCAAAGCAAGAAACTTTGGAAACTTACACAGTAGACCCAGAAGTAAAAGACATAGCAGATCAATCTGTAAACATCGTAAATCAGCCTGTTCCTATAAACAATCAGCCGCCTGTAGATCAAAATATAGTTCAGCAAAATGCAACCGCCGGAAATAAACAGCTATCAGATCTATTGGCGCTTATGCAAGAACCCCAAGTGCCAGTTGACCCATTTGAAAATTTGTCAAAAAATCAAAGAAGGATGCTTGCATTTGCAGGAATTAGAGACGCAGGCTTGGCTCTTCAAGGTAAAGAAGGAAGCTCAGTAGCCAACTTAATGAACCAGTTCACTGAACGCGCAGACATTGAGCGTAAGCGTAAGGCGGCGGCAGCTCAGAGGCAGATGCTTGGAACATTTTTAAGTGGTTCAGCAGCAGGAACTATAGACCCTCAAGCGATTATAAATGCTATGGCTGTAGGCGCTCTTGATCCGGCGGCAGGAACCGCAATGCTCAATCAAATTGAAAAGTTAAGAGTGAAAAAAGCGGCGGAAGAAGGCATTGTGGCAGGCGGAGCAGGCGCATTAGAAGACTTGAATAGACTTACTGATATGATTAGCACTGGCGGTATGGTTACTGGGTTTACTGGGTGGCTTTTCAATAAAATACCTTTTTCAGAAGCAAGGGCAGCCCGAAATGTTGCAGACACACTTCGCTCTGGCATGGCTTTAGGAGCATTAAGAGAGCTCAAGGCAGGAGGGGCAACTCTTGGGTCTGTATCTGAAAAAGAACTTGATTTACTTGAAAGCGCAATTGCAAGGCTTGATTTAAATTTAGATAGAGATCAGGTCATGGCTCAAATGGCTACAATCGAAAAACATTACAAAGACGCAGTACGCCGTGCTTATAATAAAGCAAGTGAAAATGAAAAAAGAGGATTTGATGCTTACTTTGCAGGCACAACGCCTGCATGGGTACTTGATCCAAGCGCACCAGACCCAACTAAAATTGTTGACCCAACAATAGATGATTTAAGTGAAGAAGAAAAACGAAGATTAGGACTTTAAAATGGCCGATGCACTCACCGTATCTCAGCTAGAAGAGCTTGCAAAGTTTGCCGCCGAGCAAGGCGATATTGGAAAAGCTCGTCAGCGCCTAGCTCAAGCTGACGCGCTAAAAATGAAACAAGCGCAAGAACGTGGAGAGTTAAGAGAATTTGGCTATGCAGGAGGCGCAGGGGCGTTAAGAGGAGCAGGCGAGACAGTTGATTTTGTTGGCAATCTTGCACAAAAAGTTATGGACATGCCGCTTGCAATAACTAAAAAACTCCAACTTTTAGACCTTATATCTCCGACTGTAAAAGAAGCAACGGGAATAGATTTAGGTACGTCGGAAGACATTGTCATACCAAAAGAGGAAGACGCGACTACTCTTAGAGGTACGCTTGCAGATGTAACTGGCGGATATAGCGAATACGAAAGCCCATTAAGATTTGGTCGGTTTGGCGGTACTATGGGAGAGTTTACGGGAGGGGCGGCTGTAATGCCTCTTGGCGGCCCAGTTAGATCTGTGACTAGCGCAATGCTGCCTGCTCTTGCAAGCGAAACCGCAGGGCAGCTTACTGAAGGCACAGAGTACGAAAACTTGGCTAGGCTTGCAGGAGCTCTTGGGGTTCCAATCGCGCAAGCAGGCGTAACGCCTCTTCTAAGGCGCACGGCTATTGGAGATCCAACAGAAGTTGCCTCGTATCTTAGAGGAAGTGAGCGGCCTCAGTCAGTTGAATATTTAAAAAGTAAAGGCATTGAAGATATAAGTGCAGGGCAGCAAATAGGGTCTTCACGTTTAATGTCTTTAGAAGGAAGCCAAGGCCCATCTTTAAAAGCAAGGCAAGAATTAACTCAAGCTATTTTAAGAGAGACGGGAACTATAGCGGATTTAGCTACGCCTAGTGTTATGAATCAAACCAGAAACAGAATAGGAAAAGTGTTTGATATGGTAGATGACGCTGCCGGCGGAGCGCCAACGCAAGCAGAAGCAAACGCAATGCTTGCCGCCTTATCTAAGGCGGAAGGCGATATTAGTATTGGAACTGTGCCTAAAAAGTTAGAAAAAATCGTATTAGATTTTTCTCAGGCAGCAATTGATAACGCAGCTATTAACTCAAAAAACATTTCTAAAATTAGAACTGATTTAAATGATTCTATGAAAAAATATGCCGCAGATAATGATATGATTAGCTATGAACTAGCGTATGACCTTAAAGAAGCACTGGATAATATGGTGCAAAGACAAATACCTAAAGAGTTAATTCCAAGTTTGTCTAATGCTAGAAATCAATACAGATCGTATTTAACGCTCGAGCGAAGCATGTTTAGAGGCGGTAGTGACGCCGCAGGCGGATTACTAACGCCAGAAGCACTTGCGTCTGCAACTAGAAGGCGTGAAGGGACTAGCTATACTAAAGGTACAGGAACAGACGTGGCTGACATTGCAAGAGCGTCTCAAGAGGTTTTATCTTCTTTACCGGCTGTTAAAGCAGGGGGAGTAAGAGATGTCGGGCTACCTTTCCAAAAATTTGCAGACGTTATCCCGTCCATGTATGCAAGTCGTGCTCAACAAACTTTGCCACTTAACACAATGCAAGCGGTATTCCCGAGCCTGTTTGAGCGCATAGCACGTCAAACAGGCGGCTTACTTTCTATCGACTAACTCTTCTTCTTA
>Ga0209645_1001916_pt1 | contig 10146 bp, 4 predicted proteins | sample ETNvirenome_6_30_FD_184070 | JGI IMG/M metagenome (GOLD analysis project Ga0209645, IMG submission 184070) | Marine viral communities from the Pacific Ocean - ETNP_6_30 (SPAdes) (version 2) | ecosystem: Environmental > Aquatic > Marine > Oceanic | place: Pacific Ocean | collected 2013-06-19
CAAACCCACCTTCATACTCTTTTTTATTAATATCAAACCTTGCAATGTGACCTCCTTCTGCTTTTTGACCTTCTAGCATACCAGCCATTTGCTGAGCTACTTCATATGCGAAAATCTCTGGATTGTTTATTATTCCAGGATTTTTAGAATTTGCCTCTGCAGATTTTTTTGTTAATATCTTAACAATGTCTGGTAATATTTCGTTAAAACCTTCTTGCCACTTACCGCCTTGCCATTCTTCTTTAGTATATTTTTCTCCAACTTCATTTATTCTATCCATTTCTGGAAACTTAGAAAACTTTTTATCTGTAAAACCTTCAAACGCGCTTTTTGTTTTTATAGGATTGTTTTCAATAAATTCTTTTACCTCGTATTTAGATAAACCACCAAGTCTTTCAGATTCACTAAAAATATTTTCTAACATATTCTTTAAACTGTTGGCATCTTTTGTAGAAAACTCAATTGTTTTTTTACCTATATTTGGAAATACTTTGTTTATATAAGGCAAAAATACATCTTGAATTTTTTGACCATTAGTTTTGTCTAGCTTTATTGTTTTATTTTTTAAACCTTCTACATACTTAGTTAAAACTTCCTCGTAGTATTTAGATTTTTGTTCGTAAGTTTCGTTTTTTAGTTGTATTTTTTTATCTTTTATTCTATAACTTTCGTTTAAACCTTTGTAAATAACGCCTCTAGCTTCTTTACTTATTGTGTTTAAGAATTGATCTATAATAGCAACGCCCTCTCTAGATATTATCTCTGTTCTTACCCCATCTTTAAGCATTTCCTCATAACGCTTTATATCTTTTTCTTTAATACTATTTAATTGTTTTTTGCTATATTTTTTACCTTTATAATTAATTTCAGTAATTTCTTTAAAAGCATCTTTTAATATATGATGAACAACTTCGTGTATACCCGTACCTATCGTTTTCATTTTAACAGCAAACTCTGGATTAACTATAATTTTACCATTCATATATTCTCCAGCCGTGCCTTTTTTACCTCCATAGTTGTCGATATAATCTTTTGTGTCTTTAGCTATTATAAACTCCGCGCCTAAACTTTCTGCTATTTTTTTAGCAATTAAAAGCTCTTGTTGTACAGCTTCTTTATATTTAGTTTCTAAAGTTTCAACGTCGAGTTTAAACTTTTCGTTTAAAATATCAACTTGTTCTTTTAACTTTTTAATTTGGTTATCATAAACACCTAAGCCACCACTAGCTTTTCTTTTCTGTTCTAAAGCTGTTAATTCAGCATTTTTTTCTGCAACTTCAAATACTTGTTCGATTATACGGTTTCTTTCTGCTTTAGACACTGTGCTTAAACTTTTGTATTGATTAGCAGATTCGACAACTGCTTTGTACAATGGCATTCTTGCTTCTAAGCTTTTAGCACCAGTTTTAGCGACTAAATATTTTACTTGAGCATCGGTCATGCTAGCCATATCAATAATTGATTGAGCACTAACCTTTCCGTTCATTTTTATTTGATTTTCTATAAGAGTAACTTTATTTTCAAGATCTAAATCTATCTTTTTTTGTTTTCTTATAGAGTTTTTAGCATCAATTAAATCAAGACGAAGTCTCATTGTAGCGGCAGATTTTTTCACCTCTTCAAGTCTTTCTTCCTTTTTCTTTTTATCTTTTTCTGTTTTTTTACTTAACAGCTCGTAATCTTCTTCTATTGTCTTTTTTGCTTTTCTTTCTGCTTCGTTTATTTTGTTTAGGTTTTCACCTTCTTTTATTTCAATACCAGATTCTTTACTTAAGTTTTTAGAAGCTTTACTTATTCTTTTTTTCTCAATACTGTAGTTTTCAACATCCGTTTCCCAAGCTTTTTTAAGACCGCCAGAGCCCATCATGCCCATTAAATACATAGCCATACCATCAGAAATTATATGCTTAGCTAAATCAAATTTTTTCTCATTAACATGATCTCTGTAGTCTTGCTCTGTTTCAAAACCCTCTTCTTTAAATTTACTATAGTCCGTAGGTCCCATAAAAATAGACTCGTCTCTTTGTCCACTAAATACCTTAGCTATTTCCATAGAAAAAACACCACCAGTAGCTGCCATAGGAGCTTGAACTAACATTTTTTCTGCAACGTTTCCAAAACGTCTGTCTACAGTTCGCATTCCCTTTACGTCTTTAGATTTTTTTATATAGTTCAGCATACGAACACCTCTTCTGCTATTGTACAATCCTTTCATAACCATACCTGCAAAAGCGTTACCAACACCCAAACCAAAAGCAAACTCTGGTGTAAACGCGCCTGTTTTATTATCAAATACCATTCCATCTTGTTGAAATATTCTTTGATTTATTTGATCTGCAGCTGATAAAACCGCTGTTTCCGTAATCCCACCAACAACAAGTTTTGTTACAAAATTTCTAACTGGACTTTGTGTCCAAGCTGGTCCAGTTTTTGTTAAAACTTTTACAATTTGATTGCTTCTTCTAGTTAACTCACTACCAACAGTTCTTGTGGTTGTTAAAGTTTTTCCAAACTTGTCAATAGTTTTTAAAGTACCTAATGGTATTCTTTTTGTAACATAAATAGAAGCTATTAAAGGTGCAATCATTTCTCCAAAATCAGTAACACCTTCCACCATGTCTCTGTTGTATAGTTTTTTACCAAACATACTAATACCACCAGTTCTATCAAAAGTCATGTTACCAAACTTATCGTCTAGTTCAACGCCATATTCACCGCCAAGTTTGAAAGGATTTATGTCAATACTCGCTCTTATTTGTTTTTGCCCTATTTCATTTTTTTCGTAACCCATTTGAACCCACAAGTCTTCAAACCTAGTTTCGTATTCATCGTTAGTTAGCCCGGCATCATCTCCAACCCAAGTTATACCTGGTAAAATTTCTTCTGGCAATACACTTAAATCTGTATTTATTTCTATAGCTCTATTTATAATACTAACTTCTTCAAGCAATCTATTATATTCTTTAACTATAGGTTGATCTCCAGATAAAGGTTTCAAATTTCCTATAAGCTCATTGTTTTCCGCTGATTTCATTATAGAGTTTATAACCTCGTCTTCATTTTTAAATTTTGACCAAAGTTGTGAGAAAAGATCTTTTGTTGCAGGGTTAATATCACCACGATGAGTATTTTGAATAACTTTAAGTAAACCCATTAACTCATAAGTTTTCTTTTCTCTTTCTTCTATAGCAACTTCTCTATCAGTCAAATCCATTGTTGCGGCCATAGCATCAGCGGCTTGTTCTATATTGTTATCTACTACTTTAACATTTTTTGGATCTGCGTTTTGCTGTTCTTCGGTAGTTAATTGATCCCATTGAACACTTTTACCATCTTTGTTGTACAAAAGAACATAACCTTCTTTTTCACTTTTTTCCTTAGCTTCTTCCCATTTTCCTTGCTCATATAAACTTCTAATTTCTTTGTCATCTACACTTAAGTTTTGAGAAAAATAATCAGAAATTAATTTAGTTCTTTTGTCAAAATCAGGGTGTTTTGCCTTATAATCTTCTTTTGGAATTGTTGCGTTTTTCTTTGCTAACAATTTTAAAGCCCCACCTCCTTTTAATATATTATGTAAATCAAGTCTTAGAAGTTTTTGTGCATCTTCACCTTCATATCTAGATCTTTCTGTAATAACATCATCTTTATCATATATTCCTAACCAAAGGCCAACCGCTGGTAAAAAGTTAGGTGAAAAACTCTCTTCTAAAAGATCTTTATAAAGATATTGATTAACATCTCCATCATCAAAAATAGGTATTTGTTCTAATATACCTTTATTTTTATCTATAACATTACCCTCATTATCTACAGCTACTATATCTGAGTACTCTCGCGTGTCTGCATAAAGATTGTCTCCTAAAGTTTGCACAAATATTTCATCACGATCAGAAGTGCCATATTTTTCTATTAAAATATTTTCTATTTTAAATTGCTTTTTGTCTTTTTCAATATTATTATTCCAATCAGCTTGCGTGCTTTTTGTTAATTTATTTTCTTTAAGATAATTATAAACATTATTCCGCGCGTCTTCACTTTGATTAAAGTTAGACTCCCAAGTCTCAAAATCACTTTGAGTTTGACCATCATTAGACAGCTGCTGCCAAATATTGTTTAATATTTCACTCATATAATTTGTTTTATCCGTATGGATTAGTTTGTGATACTGATGTTTCTCCTCTATTAATTTTAGTTATATGTTCCTGCAACAATTTCATTTGCATTTCTGCAGTGCTTTCTCCTTTACCTCTTAAATAAAATATTTTTTCATTAACCTTTATTTTTTCACGCATCCCTACTGGAGATGAGATTTTAAGGTTTGGATACATTGCTCTTAATTTATCAACAGCGTTTTCTTCATTGGCGTTTGGCCCAAAAAATGGTGAAAGATCTTTCGAACCACCGCTGTTAGTTGTCGTGCTAGCTCCAGAGAAACTGTATCCTGGCAATCCTATTTTACTACCAAGCTCGTCTTTACTAATAATTTGGTTTCTATAATTATAGTTACCATCACCCGTTGGTATAGCTTCTACTTGATCACCGTTAGAGTCTTTGAAAATAATTTTATTGCCTTTTTCAAGATCATTTATATATTTACGAACTTGCCAGTCTTGTTGATAATCTCTCATACCAGGTAAATAACCGCCAAGATCACCACCATTTTTATTTCTTCTAGCTTGCTCGCCTTCTTTAAATTTAGACGCGCCATATCCATCTGTATACCATTGTGCCGCTATGTTTTTTGCTTGTTCAAGATTAAAGTTGTTGCTATGTACATTAGTTATAGCGTCATACAACGTAGCTTTGTTATTTTCATTAATCACTACACCTAGGTTTTTCATAATACCAGCTATATCAGGGTTGTCATTTTTTTCGTCTTGATCAAATAAAGTAGCTAAAGCTTCTTTAAAACTAACGTCTCCAAAAGTATCTTTTCCAATTAAATTAGCATAGTCGTCTTTTGTTTTCATACTTTCCAATGCTCCTCTTTTAAAAGCTTTACTGTCCCATTTAGTCCATTTTGTTGCTTTAGAACCTAAATTACCAAGATTAATAGATGGAGCGCTGTTATCTGGAACTAAACCGTTAAATAAATCTGTAACTTTTTGTGTCTTACCATTTGTAGTGACACTTAGCTTGTTGTTATCACCCCAACTAAACTCAACATCATCATACTTACCATCTACATCCCATATTTTCCCAAAAGATTCATAAAACTCAGGATTAGATTCTTTAATATTTAACGTGCCATCAAGATAAGATTGACCAAATTTTCCAAACCCAGCTGCAATAACATTAATTTCAGAAGCAACTTGCTCTATTTTAAATTTTATTTCGTCTTCCTTTTCTTTATTGCCATAAGCAGCGTTAAACTCTTTTTGAAGTTTTTTAAGTCTAGCCACGTTAGCAGGATGCATACCACCTAATTGATCACTTCCAGAAGCTAACTTTCTCATCATGGTTTCAACGGGTTCAGCAATGGCATCCCAAGCTTTTTGCTTTTCTTCATTTTGTTTCTGAAACATGCTAGCTATATTAGTCGCCGCAAGTACTGGTGTTTTTGCTTGACTTTCGTAAAACTCAGTCTTATCCGGACCCACCTTTGATAACGCTTCTTGCAATGAAGCATTTATTAAACTTTGATCTGCTGCCATATTTATTTATTTAATTTAGTTATTCCCATTTTCCAGTTTCTGAATTATACGTTGGAAAATCTGTTTCAACTGCTGTATTAGCTACATTCTGCCAAGCTGCTGTATTTGCCTCAATTGCTGATGTACGAGCGCCTAATAGATTTTTTTGCATTTGAGCAAAATTTTGATTAGCTCCAGTCGCTTGACCAAACTGCATACCTAATATAGTTGATTGTCTATCTATATTTAATCCTTGTAATTTATCTTCTCCTTGTTGAACTTGCAATCGACCTTGGGCCATCATTCTTTGATTAGCTGTTTCCTGCTGTCCTATGTCAGCAGATATTTGCTGCGTTTGTAATTGCCCTTGATTTGCTAACATCTGAGCTAAAGGAGCTATACCGCTGCCTCCAGCGCTACGCCTTAAGTTATCTAATAAATCTGCTCTAACTTGAGCACCTTGTTGAGCTTGAAATTGTGCTTGCTGTTGATTTATTGTTAAATCTTCAAAAACATTTTCAGCGTAAGGGTTTGTAAATTCCTGCGCTCTATATCTATCCATTTCTTGAGTTAACAACGCTTGTTGTTTTTCTCTTTCTTGTCGAGCTAACTCAGCTTCTTTTTGCGCCATAGCTATATTTCTCCTACCTGCTTTAGCAGTTTGTATAGCGCCTACAGCAGATATAGCGAGTGGGATCCACCAAGCCATTAGTTATTTTGATTTTTAAAGTTCATAATTCTATCTTTTATTTATTTATAATTACACTTTTTATGTATTATTTACTACTTTGAACTATCTCAGAGCTAACTGAAAATAATTCTGATTCCGTTGTTGACGTATTCTTCATTTTAACACTAGCATAATACCCTGTTAAACCAGAAGTGTTAATAGCCGCGTCTTTAGAAAATAGCAGCATAGTTTTGTTAGTAGGCACTAGTTGATTATTGGTTATTTGAGTATCGCCAACATTTACAGTGATTTTATTTTCTAATGTATTTATAGCTGTTATTTCACCAAGGCTAGTTATATTCCCACTGTTTGATTGAAATCCACCAGTTGAAGCGCCTAAGTGGGCATAATAAGCGGTGTCGCCAACGCTTAGTGATTCGTTTAAACTGTTACCTATTGTTATTGTTATTTCTGCCATGTTATGATACTGTTAAAATGCTATCTAAAGCTATTGTTAGTGTGTGGTTTGTTGTCCCAAAATTTGTTATAGCTAAATCAAAAGCTAATTTTGCATTTCTACTACTACCTGTAAATGTAAGTGGTGTATTATCGTCTAAAGTTTGGTTAGCGCTTAAAGTCACGGTGTTCGTACCAGTGTTAACGCTATCTACGTGCGGAGCTACTGCTGCCGCGTTTATACCTCTACCACTAACAAAGGTTGTTGAAGCTGCTTTAATACCAGCAACGCTGTCTACGGTTACCACCCCGTCACTACCATCTACAGTCGCATCATTAACAAGCGTTTCTACTGGTGTTAACGTTACTGCGTTTAGAAGAACGCCGCTAGATGTTTCGCTTATACCCATTAACTCGAACTCACAACCACTAATAACCCTACTGGTTTCAGAATCACCATAAGTGCAAGTTATAGAAGCATCGTCAGCCATACCACCATCACCTTGAGCGTTTTGCGCAACACTAACTGTGACAGTGTTATTTTCCGCGTCAATACTTAAAATTCTTGGTGAGCCAGTTACGCCAGTTCCAGTGAGTGTCATACCTCTAATTAAACCAACAACGTCATCAAAAACCACAGCTGTTCCAGCAACTTGATTACCGTTTTTAACTTTAACAACACTTGATCTAAAATCAATTGGATGCATACCAGCTACGTTTGTGGTGTAACCTCTTGCAAAAGTAAATGAATTTGCAGATAAAGACAGGTCAAAAGAAATACTTTTCTCAACTCTTACTTTAGAGTTTCTTTCGCCAACAAAAGTGGCTGTACTAGTTAAATCGCTGTAAGAACCAGAATAAGAAGCAGAAGCCAAAGCCACTGTAATAGTAATAGCTTTGTATTTATTTATAGTTAACGTATGGGTTAATTCGTTAGTAGAATCTTGTAAATTGCTATTTAATGTCGTTCCTTTAGCAAGACTTGGAGATAACAGTATAGTATAAACATCGTCACTTGTTACTGTTGGAAAAACTATACTTCCAGTATACTTACCAGTATTACCAATAACTTGATCTGTAATCTGTGTAGCCGCGGTAGTAAAAGCACCAGAATCAAAATCATAAGTTTTACTATCACTACTTCTTGTAATTTTTAAATTAAAATATGCGTTTGCATCGCCGTTTACCGTAAAAATTCTTCCTGCCGCAACAGAAGGCATGTCAGAAGTGTCTATATTAAAAGATGTTATCTCTATAAGTGCGTTGTTATAAGCGTTTGTTGTTGCTGGTAAAGATGTTGTTTTGTGATCAAAAGTTATAATATCACCTACAGAACTTACGGTGTTAGTATATTTTATCACAAAAACTTTTGCCGTAACTCTACCTATTGAATCTTTTGTTGTTGTTGAGGTTATTTTATAGGCAGATTTGTATGGCGATGTTATGCTGTAAGTAGGTTGATTAACATAGTAATAACCACTAGAAGCCGTAAACGTTATTGTGGCTACAGTAGCTTGAACTCCACTGTTAGGGGTTAATGTATACGATGTGTTAGATATATAATTATCTGTAGATGTACTAGTTGTTACGCTACCACCAGCAGATATAGAAGCGGTGTGGTTTGTGTCTACGTTTATTTTTGAACTTAGTTTTATTGATAATGCCATATTAGTTTGCCGTTTCGTGTGATGTTATAATTCCTAAACCTTGAACTGTAAAATCCCCAGTGTCTATATTACTTACTGTTGTTGTGTCTCCTTTTATAAAATTAAACCACTTACCTTCTTTTTCTATAAACTCATTAACCTGTCCACTCTGCTTATCAGTAGTCACATCTTCTGCATACCAACCCGTTTGAGCAGTTAGGTTGTAATATTCTTCGTCAGTATAACTTACGCCATCTTGAGTTACTGTAGCAAGTTGATCAACCTTAGCCTGACTGCCTTCATAATTTAAAGTTTTAAAAGTTTTTATCATGCCAGGCTCTTCGTTAAATATAGTTGTAACGTCAGAGTAGTATTGTTCGCCGTAAAAATTATTTGCAGTTGTGTTTTTGTGATGCAGCCAAACTTTTGAGTTAGTCGTGCCATTTTGATTGGCAATAGTATAATAATTATTAGCTACACTAATTCCTTGCTCTGGTACAAACGACTTAAAACTTGTCCATCCTTTTATACTTTCTTTGTACGAAACTGACTTAGATATACTTTCAGTTGTGGTTTCTAAAGTTAAATTATATTCGTCTTTTTGACCGTCATAACTACCAATTAAAGTGTCATTTTTTCTTAAATTATCTTTAAACCAATCGCTCATACCAACATCAGATATAGGCGTTAAACCGTCCATTGATAACCTAAGAACCTTACCTCTTTGTTTATCTGTAAAATAACATCTATAAGCTTCCGCTGCAAACGACTCTGGATTTTGTGATATACCGTAATCACCTACGAAAGGTATTGTTTGCCCTAAAACGTTTGATGTAGCTGTCACGTTGACATTGCCATCAGCATTAAACAACGCGTCTTTATTTGCTTGTATTTTTAAAACTTTATCTTCACAAAGAGTTAATAAGTCAGAGTTTCTAGCAAATATTTTTTGTATACTACCGTATTCTGGATTTATATCTTTTGTTATTTTTTCTGCAGCAATAAATTGGTTTGTATCATTAACACCATTTTTAGAATTATAAATACCAGAATAAATTAAGCCGTATTTTCTTCTGTTTTCCTTATACTCTCCTTGCAAAGTAGTTGATACTATAGCGTTTTTATCAATAACTACTTGATTAAAATCATCTTTAATTCTATTTGATTCAACGCCATTACCAAAACTATAACAGTTAAACCAAGGTAGTTCATGTATATTATCATGATTGTTAATATCAATAAAATCACTAGCTTCATAATAAACATCTAAACCTTCATCTGTTTTAGGTTGCGTTTCAAATACCGCTGGATTATTTGATATTAATTGGTTTTCATCATCAAGAGATGATTCAACAAATTCAATAAATTGAGAATTTATCTCATCCATAAGATTTGTAGTTCCCACGGTACCAGTTGTACTTCTACCGCTGGTTTCGTTAGTAGGATTATAATTTGGTGGGCCGGCTTGACCAGACTGTGTCATAGTGACGTCTTTAAACTCAATAATCCAAGTTAACCTTCTGTTTGTTGCAAGTCCAAATAAGATTTCTTCATCTTGTATTGTTTTAGCCGCCTTTATATTTGTGTTCGGACTCCAATCAGCTCCTCCAAAACTCCAAGCTTGAAATCTATTAAAATATTGAGAAGTTGGAACTGAATCTTCAAGATTAAAACCGCCATAACCATAAGCCCTCACGCCATATTTCTTGTCTTCAAGATACTCTCCAGCAGCTCTTAA
>Ga0209645_1001918_pt1 | contig 10139 bp, 18 predicted proteins | sample ETNvirenome_6_30_FD_184070 | JGI IMG/M metagenome (GOLD analysis project Ga0209645, IMG submission 184070) | Marine viral communities from the Pacific Ocean - ETNP_6_30 (SPAdes) (version 2) | ecosystem: Environmental > Aquatic > Marine > Oceanic | place: Pacific Ocean | collected 2013-06-19
GCTGTTCCTCTACCTTGATTCACACACATATCAAAAAATATATGTTTTAAATCTTCAGGTAATTGGTCTACTTTATTCTTATCCCAATAGTCCTTCTTGTAGATTTCTTTTGCACCTTCTTTGGTAAGGTTCTTTATATCCACATCAGGATAGAATCGTTTTGCTATACCAAAGTTAGTCTCACCGCCCAAGTCTTTCGGGTCGTGAACATATCCACCTTCGTGGTGTAGTGTTACTTCTATGATTTCATCAAATGTCTTTAACATTTTATTCTCCTTTAAAATATCTCTCTAACCATAATTTTGCTGAGTAGAATAATAAGTAAAATATTGCATATACCGTACCGAATATACCAATAAATATCAGGTTGGGTAGGTAGAACACAACCCAAAATAAATCTATTAATTTATCAACATCACTTTTTTCATAATCCTTTTCAATCTCTTTTCTTATCGAATCAGAAATACCATCTTCGATTCTCCAAAGTTGTTCTTCAAGTGAATCAGACCTTTCTTGTTGATTTTCCATGTCCAAAACAATATCTTCGATTGTCTCTTCCCATTGGATAGAGTCTGACCTCGTTGGTAAAGTCCAAACTATCGTATACTCTTCCTTACACTTTTCGTTTTCATCTATCCATGACTTTTCATCGTAGTAATCATCTAAGATATTAAATGATGTGGTGTATATAATGAGTCCAAGTATTCCAAGTATTATTTTATAACGAGTATTCAAAACCTATTTTTGCCTTGTAGAATTCCTGACCTTGAAGTTTTGATATCTCACCGAGATTATACACTCTTAACTTCTCAGTAAGTTTCCAACTCACCTTGAATTTATCTTCAAACTCGAATGTGTCTCTACCTTCCTCTTCACTTGGTGGAAAATATCCATCAAAAGAAACATCTACCTCTATCTTATCATCGAAATACTTTTTCTTTTTAGTCACACCAAAAGATATGAATGTCACAAAGTTTCGGCTAAAAACATTGTCATCATCATTACGACTTGTAAAACCAAACGACCAATCACCAAATGCTCGTCTTGAGTCAATCTTTAAATACTTAACACCTTTACTTTCTTTATTCATATACTCTGGTTTGAAATACAGAACATTATCAAACTTATACCAAAATAAATCATCGATATAAGGCTCACCAAGTTCTCTTTCCCATTGACGATTGATATGAAAATTTTCATGATTCAATCCAATACTAATTTCATAATCATCAGGATTAGGTTGGACATTGGCAGTTCTTGCAGCAAATGAACTGAATAATATTACTCCTGCTAATAAACTATCTAAAATCATCCTTTATAGGCCCTTACTTCTTTTATTTTTTCATTTTCGTCAAATACGATAACATCTGTTACCAATAAAGTTTCCTCTCCATTGACATCAATTTCGATTTCACCCACGATGGTATTTGGACTTTCATGTATCTCGATTGGTGTGATTGTAATTGTTTCAACTGAATTAAATATATCTTGGTTTGCCTGTACTACCTCATCTATACCATTAGCCAATATATCCCAATCTCTCAATATCACATCATCGGAAAACATTTCTCTCAGACCCTTCGAATCTTTTTCAGAAAATGTGGCAAAATATTCAAATGCCTTCTCATATAACATTACTTTCTCCTTGTGATTTTTCTACGAGTATTTTTTCTTTTTGATTTTTTTACTCGTCTGTCATCTCCACTTCTCTTATCACCAATGATAAAATTCGTAACATCATCAAGTACTTTTATAAATTTGTCTATTCCACTCATATTTTCTTCCTCGTGTTTCTTGGTTTTGGTTTGTAGTTTCTTCTTTTTCTTGGTTGAGGTTTTCTACTATTACTAAGTTTAAATATCTCATCCTTGAGTAATTGTCTTGTTGTTCTCAAGTCTTGTACTTCGGTATCCAAGTCTTCTAACTTTCTACTTGATAATACACTTGAGATTATAAAACCAATTGGTAGTCCTATCAATACTCCCACCAATATCCATTCAGCCGTTGCTAACATCATTGTCTCCTTTGTAAAATAATTCAATAACATATGGTGGTCTAACCGTTGAAAAATGCCTCCATACAGATTCATAACCATTGTCACTCAATACTTTTCTGTAATCTATGTGATTTGGGTTGAATTCAGTTCCATTTTCTATATTGTAGGACAATACAAATGGAACATTGTTATCATCCATGTTTTTAATATACTTTTCCATAGATGTCAACGGCATTTCAGGAAAAGAATCTTGATTAATGAGGATTTGTGTATCATGTTTCATATCCTCATCGAAGTTTTCTGCGTAAATATGTTTCACATCAACATCACAATGTGAATTATTTATATATTGTCGTAATAATAAATGGGACAGGTCGACATGAGTAGATTTTTGGATATTATAATTGTTGTATAATAAACAACTCAATAAACCAGAACCATCACCAATAAAAAATGTTTTGTCTAAATTATATTCTTTTAATATTTTTTGTATTATATCGAGAAAGTAAAGGTAATCAATTAATTCAAAGTGAACAAAATTATCACCTATATTCCATCCCCAAGTTTGTCCAATATTTATTTCATTCGGTATTTTGTATCTTTCGAATATTTTTTTCATATAATCATTGACAACTATATCTTCATTCTCTTTATAATCTTCGAGATGTACTGCAAAAGGTTTGATACGAAATATATTCCTTTGGGACTTATCGTGTCTATATTTTTCATTACTCAATGCTTTACCTGAACTAGCACCCTCTGATATACCATGTACATAATATTCCTCGTATAATTCTTTTAGTTTATCGATATCCTTTTTTTCAATCGAATCGAACACCTCTGTACCAGTTTCATTATTAATTACACGAGTCCAAATAGGTGAAGCCGATGTATTTAAATCTTGAGAAAAGTAAGTCCCACATTCTTCGAAAAAGGATTCAAATATTTTTTTGTCTATTTTAATATGTTTATGACGGATTGGTTCAACCATCTTCTTCATCCTTTTCTTCTAAAACCTTTTTGATTCTTTGGGTTGTATTTACCAACATGGTCGTTCCGAGCTCAATATTTTCATCTTCCAAAAGTGGACTTTCTTGATTCACAAAAACCACACTTCCACTATGTTCCGAACCTGTTGCCTCGTAATCTAATCTCATCTGTATTGCTTCCGCCTCTATTTCTAAAGCTATTTGTTCTAATTCTTTTTTCTGTTCTTCAGTTAAATCGTTTTTTATTTTTTTAAATGTCATAACCTAAATTTTGCCTTAATTAGTGGTGGCCATTTTTTATCACCAATGTACTCAGATGATTGAGGATAATTAGTAAATTCTACTGAGTCTACTGTTTCATCAACTTTAACATTGGTAAACTTTCCATCTCTATTTTTATTGTGAAATGTATCAGAGTCAACCAATTCAGGTTGGTCTTTATCGTGTAAGTAAATATCAGTCTCTTGTCTGAAAAGTGACTCTTTTAACGCAAAAACCTTGTACTTTTCACTACACTTATCAAGGAACACATCCACGGCATACTTAATTGGCTGATAATCCCTTATTAGTTTACTAACAGAGTTTTTGTTTATCAAGTAGGCATGAGCACCCCATAAACCAGAACCCCAAAATGGTTCACAGAATAAAGATGTTTTTTCAACACCATCAACATACTTTTCTTTTTTACCAAGAAAAACTATGTCCCATTCTAAAGATTCTAACTGAGACCATAACTCATTCCAAAACTTCGAAGGTTGAATTATCACTTCATTCGTTTGTATATCTGTTTGAGTTGAAAATATAGAATTTGTCGTTACCACATCATCCTCTAATACCAAACACATATCGGTCTTACTGGCCTCGAATATTTCCCAACATTTCAAATGAGACAAAGAACAGGCGATAACATTTTTATTAATTGCACCCATTGGGTCGTAGAATTCATTATTTAATTTTTTATCATTTATCAACTTAGGAATATCAATATCCAAACCACTAATGGCCTGAATAAAATTTGAATCAAGTTTTGAGAATTTTTGATTAAATTTTTCTTTCCTATCGTTCCTTGTTGGTAAACTTATTGTTAGTATTTTGTCTATTCCTAAATTAGTTTTTTTCATTACAACTTTGTTTCAATATAAGGAATTAATTTTTCTGATATTAATTTATGTCCTTCCCAAGATGGGTGAGAGCAACTGGCTAGATATTTTGATTCCACTGGTGGTTTTGCAAATGCTAAATGTTTTATTCCTCTGATTCTATTCAATCCCCAAGATTTATCCATCATATAATTTTCTTTATCGGACTGTAACCAAGTATCTATACACATATCATGGAGTGTATTATTCTTTTTCCCCCACTCAACGAAATTATCCATCTGTTTTGGTAATAATGAGGTATCGATGTAACCAAATATTGGATTAAAACCTTGTACGAGTATATATTTTTTACCTCTGAGTAATTTTTTTATTGCCTCAACATGAAACTTGAATACCAATTGTATGAACTTATCGTAATCAAATAGTATTTCATCTTCAATGTAATCTATCACTAACTTATTTGAAAAGGTTTTCCATTTTTCCTTTTCTTTATTTTTATATTGGTCAATCAAAACTTTATGGTCAACATCGGTATAACCTCTAAATGGTGATGACAAACATATAATAACAAAATCATCGTCATTTATTAAGTAATGGTAATTTAGCATATCTTTGTAGATTCCTTTATTATTTCTACCACCAACAGATAAATTGATATCTACTAAATCCAATTTATTCGAAATATGTTTGGAAAAGCTATTTTTTTTATTGAGATTTCTATTATCTACTAATCTACAATGGTAAGTCGATTTTTCCCATTCAGAAAAATTAATACCAAGTTGTAATGATTCTTTACTTTCACCAGTCGCAAAAGAATCCCCAAAAGTGATTAATTTTTTCATAATTTTATTTCGTGCTCATCCTCATATGTTTTGAGTATTCTTTTTACCAATGGATGTCTAATACAATCATCACGATTAAACTCCATATGATTAACACCTTCAATACCTTTCAATCTGTTCCATACATCATAGAATCCACTTTTCTCATAGTTGGTTACACCATTAGTCTTATACTTATCACATTGTGATAAATCACCTTGTATTATCATTTTACAATTATCTGATATTCTTGTCATGATGGTCTTGATTTGCATAGGTGATACATTCTGTGCCTCATCCAATATCACATAACAATTTTCAAGATTAACACCTCTAAGAAAATTCAACACACCAATTTCAATCTTACCATCTTGTATCATTTTACCAGCCTTGGCTTTACCAATTATTTTATCCAATATGGTAAATGTTGATTCGTTATATTGTTGTATCTTCTTGTCTAATTCACCAGGTAGGTATCCTAACTTATCTTCGTTACCAACATCTACGGTTGGATTGATGATGATTAGTTTATCATAACCCGTACCTCTTCTAAGTACATCTTGTAATGCCTTATAGATTGATACATATGTTTTACCAGTTCCTGCTATTCCGTGACATAATATTAGTTGTGTGTGTTCTTCACTTAGTATATCATAGAATACTTTTTGATTGAGTGTTTTAGACTCAAAATTATTTACAATTTTAGGAATCGCACCTATGGGTGATTTGTATACCCTTTCTTTTTTCTGTGCCATGACTCACCCTAATAATCAAATCCTTCGTCAGGATTGGTTGCTTCTTCTCTCCACCATTCATATTTCAAAGTTCCATTTTGTCTATTTTGGAGATTAACTTTGAATTGTAAATCCCATTGTTCTTTTGTCATGACTCTCCATAATTTGTCGAATTCTTTTTCATCTAATTTTTTTATACCAAGAAAATATGTTCTAGCTCCACTCAATCCTATCCCACTTTCAAGAATAGCTGTTGTATTAATATTATCATATTTATCGACTAAATAATATTTCATTTTTTTACTCCCCTTTTTTTATTCCATTTGGATTTCTTGTTTCGTTTTTCTTCTTTCATTTGTTTCCAAGTTTTTTTCTTCTTGGTTCTTCTTGGTTTTTCGTAACTATCTTCATACTTTTCCCATTCTCTTACATTCATCATTTTCTCCTTATGGCAAAGTTAATTAGTATAGATTTTTAGTTTGGATAAAATATCCATGAATTCTGTTATTGTGTATTGTTTTTTATGGTCATCCAAGATAGTGATGTCCTCTAATAACTCAGGTTTATTGTTGACTATGTTGTGAAAGGCTTTCATACCTTGGCCTGTATAAAACTTACCAAAACTTTCTTCTCCTAAAACATTAGTGTCGTGGTAATCTTTGTCCGTATCACCACTCAATAATAAATAGTAGGTCATTCGTTTAAAAACCTTTCTGTTTCTACGAAATTTCTAACAAAATCTTCAATATTTTCTTTGGGAACCCAACCTAATTTTTGATGTGCCAAATCCGATTCACAAAGTGTAACATCATACTCTCCATCTCTTTTTGAAATGTATTTAGTTGGATAATCGCCGAAGTAACTTGCTACTTCATTAATTGAGTGATTAATACCTCTACCTAATTCGAATATTTCACCACTTACTTTTGAATGATATGCGTTTGGTATTTTTAATGACCTTCCACATCTGACCAATCCATCCACAATATCATCAATATGTGTGAAGTCTCTTCTTTGTTCTCCATCACCTGTTATAGTTAGTGGTTTACCTTCACGATATTGTTTCATAAATATACCCAAAACTGTTGCGTAGGTTCCTTCTTCTAGCTGATGTGGCCCATAAACATTATAAAACCTACAAACCGATGTCGGTAGGTCATAAACTTTGTTATAAAGTTCACATAGTTGTTCTCCACTAAACTTTGACCAAGCGTAAGGACTTCCCCATAAACCATGATGAAGTGAACTCGAACCTGCATATACAAATGGAGTATTATTTTTTCTAGCAAAATCAATCAGATTTAATGTCGAGTAAAAATTATTAAGAATTGTTTGATGTGGATTTGTTAAAGATGGTTGTATTCTTGCAAGTGCTGCCATATGAAATATAATGTCAAATTCCTCATCTCTCCAAGTTGGATAGGTGCCATGGTCTACATAAATTCCATGAGAATGAGGACTTGCAATATCATATTCAATGTAATTACAACCCTTTTGATGATTCTTTTTGAAACCAGTTGAATAATTATCAACCGAAGTTACCTCATATCCATCTTTCAGTAATCTTTTGATAAGGTTTGTTCCCACAAAACCTGCACCACCACTAACTAATATTTTCATTTCTTTTCCTTGTTTCTAAATTAGGTATTTGTATATTTGAACTCGTACCAAGTAAATTATCATTTTCTAAATTTGAATAATCACCATTGGAATCAACATAAAATAATAATAATTGAATCTGTAATTTTCCTTTAAAATTATTTCTCCAATGTGGAGTTACTGAACCCTTATAGATTATACCTTCCCCAACATTACAACTTTTTTTAATATTCCTACCATCAATATCAAAATTTAACTTCCAATCAGTATCAGTATATGTGGTGATACTAATACCAAATTCTGATGCCTTTCTATCAATGTGTTTTGGTAAATAATTTCCATAACGATATATTCTACCATAACTATATGCAGGTCTTAAATCAAGTCCAATTATGGTTGAAACCTTTTCTTTTAAATCCTTTAAGACTTGAAGTCCTAATGGTGGATTATAGAAGGCAGGTGAGTTAGGTACTCTCCAAATTTCATATAAACCCTTAGATTCTAAATCAAGTAAATGTTTAGTTATTTTATCACATTTATCAATCGTTAGAGCATGAAATTTAATCGGATTCATTCAACTTACTCAAAACTTTTTCTTTGAATACTTTGATTCCTTTGGATACATTTTCTTCCCAATCATTATTAGCCTCACCATCTGCACCATCCGTAATGTATTTGAATGATATAAATGGAACATCGTATAAATAACATACCTTTGCTAACGCATAAGCTTCCATATCAACAACCTCACCATAGTAATTGGTCTTATCCTCTACGAAGTTATCACCACTTCCACAAGTTGCGTTGATACCAATTGGGTTGAAATCCACATTTTGTTGTTGAATAACGAATGGTGGGTCTTGTTCGAAAGGCGTTTCACCTCTCATGAATCCAAGACCTGTTACATCCATATCTCGTTGAATGAATTTGGTACAATCTATCAAGTCTCCCTTTTTATACTTGCGACTCCCAGCTGTTCCATAGTTTATCACAGAATCATAAGGTATGTAACTACCATGTTTACCAAACTTTCGTGTTAATTGGAGTGTGGCATTTACCTTACCAACGCCTGTATATAGTACATCATAATCTTCTAATTGACCTTGAGTTTCAACCTCAAGAGCACATACTATGAGTGTTTTTTTCTTAACATCACCGTAACTCATCAGTTCAGTATTTCCTTTTGTGTGTTTAGGTTCGTATGGACACATCAAACATCCGTGTCCACAACAATAACCTCGTTCTATTAAAAATTGTCTCGATAACATTACCAGACATCTTCACCCCAATCCTTGTATTTTTCTTCACCACCAAGAGCTTCCCAATCAGAATCTACGGTACATCTTGACATAATACCACCTCTTGGCATACAATCCAATACAAGTCTTAATCTTTTTGGTTCATACACATCCATCATATGTTCATAAATTACATTAATCAATCGTTCATATGATATGATTATATCCCTATATTGTTGAAGATATATCTTTAGTGATTTTAACTCAACAATTTTTCCATTCGGATACATCAATATGTATAGTGTGGCAAAATCAGGTTGATTATACACACCCAAAAATGTTAACTCAGGTTGTTTCATTTTCAATTCATACGGCCTTTGTCCTTCAGGATTTGGTAACGATTTTAATATCGTACCATCGGCATCTTTCCATGTTTTTTTACTCATAATAAGTCCCACTTGAAACCATTACCATAAGCTCCCCACTCTGAGGTCTCATAGTAAATTGGTTTTTTTAATTCTAAATATTCTATTATTTCATTTGGATATACTACATATTTTTCTGATATGTCCCAAATCTTTTCACCATCCGATGCAGTAGCTTGTAATGGTTCTTTCTCACCTATCGCATAACTTAGGTAAACCCAACATTCATCTAATCTTTTAGACTTCATCTCACTTACAGCTATGTATCTAGCCATATATGCAGCACTTCTATCCACCTTACTTGGGTCTTTACCACTATATGCTCCACCACCGATTGGAACTCTTGGGCCGTAGTTATCAACTACCAACTTTCTACCAGTCAATCCTGCGTCTGCATCGAATCCACCTTGTGTCCAATCTCCTGCTGGATTACAATGAATTTTGATATCATCGGTCTCCCACTCCATATAATCATTTACTGCTGTTTTTAATTCATCAGTAGTGGTATTTTGAAAACTTGTAACGATATGGGTTATCCAATGGTCATCGGTTGTTATTTGTGTTTTACCATCATAAGGGAATTTTTCATACAAATGTCTACATAAATCCCTTGCTATGTAATACTCTTGTGGTACATATTGGTCATTTTCATTACAGGCATAACCAACCATTATACCTTGGTCTCCTGCACCACCAACATCAACACCTTGTTTTATAAAATTAGATTGTTTAACAATATTATGAGTTACATTCTCGATACCACAAACCTCTTTGACTATTTTCTCATAGTTCACTTCAGCATTTGTTGTGATTTCTCCAGTCAAATGAACTGAACCATGGCCCCCTGCAGTTTCAATCGCCACCCTTGATTCTGAATCTTGTTCCAAACAAGTGTCCAAAATCTTATCCGATATTCTATCACATATTTTATCAGGATGACCAGGCGAAACAAATTCTGCTGTTCTAATCATATTTTACTACACTCCTTACATTTAAATTAAAATCTTTTACTCTTGGTACATATTTTAAATCTACTAAAACTAAATTACCCACGACTTTATATCCTGCCTTTTCTGCTAACTCATTGGTTGCCTTTAGTGTACCACCTGTGGCAAGTACATCATCAACAATAACCACCTCTCCCTCATTATCTATTTTCGTACCCATCTCTAATGTTGCACTTCCATATTCTAAATCATAACTCACAGATACTTTTGTACCTGGTGTCTTACCTTCT
>Ga0209645_1001919_pt1 | contig 10135 bp, 10 predicted proteins | sample ETNvirenome_6_30_FD_184070 | JGI IMG/M metagenome (GOLD analysis project Ga0209645, IMG submission 184070) | Marine viral communities from the Pacific Ocean - ETNP_6_30 (SPAdes) (version 2) | ecosystem: Environmental > Aquatic > Marine > Oceanic | place: Pacific Ocean | collected 2013-06-19
AACTCTCTGACCACTCTGGGTCAGAAGGATCCTGTGTCCGAATACAACACGATGCTGTGGAACAACGGCACCGATGCAGGTAAGGAACTGGCACGTAAGCAGAAGCGTAAGCTGACTTACATGGCAAATATCTATGTCGTTAAGGATCCTGCCAACCCTGCTAATGAAGGTGGTGTATTCCTGTACAAGTTCGGTAAGAAGATCTTTGACAAACTCACCGCTGCCATGCAACCTGAGTTTGAAGATGAGGAAGCAATTGATCCCTTTGACTTCTGGCAAGGTGCCAACTTCAAACTGAAGGCAAAGAACGTTGCAGGTTATCGCAACTATGACTCCTCTGAGTTCGCTGCACAGTCTGCTCTGCTGGACGATGATGATGCTATGGAAGCAATCTGGAAGAAAGAATACTCTCTGGCAGAACTCGTCGCTGCTGACCAGTTCAAGGACTATGACACTCTGAAGAAGCGTCTTGATTATGTTCTGGGTAACAAGGGCACCCCTCGTTTCCAAGACCAAGAGACTGTTCAAGAGGAAGAAGAGTTCCGCGCTGCTAACCGTGGTGAAACTGCATCCACCACAACTGATGCTGGATTCAACGATCCTGACATCACTCTGTCATCAAACAAAACTGAAGATGATGACGATGCTCTGTCATACTTCGCCAAACTGGCAGAAGACTGATACAGAGAAGGGGGTCAAACGACCCCCTTTTTTATTCTGCAGATGTGTTTCTAGTATTTCTAGTTGATGCTACGTTGCCACTTATATACTCTGAAGAACGACCATATTTCATTTCATTCCTCATATCCTCAAGGAACAGTCCCAAATATTCCTCTTTAAGAACAAATATCTGCCTCTTTTTATCATTCTCTCTTACTTCATAATCGTAGTTGCTTACAGAAACAACTGGATTTAAATCTGCTGTTGGTGTTGAAGGATTTGGAATCTTGAAGTCTTGGTCAACAATCTTTCCTTTTGGTAAAATCAATCTATTAGATGAGTCTTTGACTTCAGTGGTTTCGTAAAAACGAACATCATTTAATTTTGTACCATACTTGTTCTCAGCGTAATCATATAATTCCTTGTCAGATAATGGCCATTGATCTCTTATGTTAATGATGTTTGCAGTCATCATAACCACCCAATCAAGACCAGGATCACCATAAAGATAATCTGCGATTGTATCTGGTCTTTCTCCTGGAGCGATTTGATACTTGTTGAATGCAGTCACTACATCTTGAAGGTCATCACGTATTTTAGTTCTTCTGAAAAGGTTTTTGACTAATACGTAGTCTGTTGAAGAATTTCTATCTTTTGATTGTGATTGATAGAATATGTTTGGTAGTTCTCTGAAATAACTCATTTTAGTATCCTACTGAGAAGTCAGCTTGATTTTCAAGTTCATCATAATCTTCCTTATAAATTGGATTGAGTTCTTTGAACAATAATTGAACTTTGATATGTGTAGGGGATCCATCATAGAAAGTAGAATATGTATTAGATCCTGTGTAATTAACTGACATGTTTGTCAGTGCCATGGGTTTGAATCTATTAAGGAATGGATGTTTGTCCCTACCTTTCATGTACTCCAATTGGAATATGTATGGTGCTTTAATGAATATTCCAGCAGCACCACCTCTTTCGGGAAGCATAGAATATTTCAATCTTCTCAAGATAAGTTTTACTTCTTCCGCCTCATCTCTATTTCTTGGGAAGAATTCAAAAGTAAACGGAAATACTCTGAGATTAACACCATTAAAAAGAAGTTCCAAGTTTGGATTAAAAACTTGTCCAGTTGCTCTAGCAATAATTTGAGATGGGGTGACAGTGCCACCCAAATTACCAACTGCAGCTCCGGATAATGATGCTATAATAGCATTTTTTACACCTTCATTCTTTAAAGTTTCACCTCCAGTAACAAATAATTGCTCAACTATTTGTTTTGCCGCATCTGCAGCGTCTAAAATCCCTTCATCACCAGCTTTAATAATTGAGGCTGTTGCTGCCAATCCATATGCTTCAATTGGATTTAAAGTGCCGTCTGTCCAGTCAATTGCGCTGATGTCAGATAATTGTTGTGGGATGGGAAGTATGATTTGATATTTTGGGTTTTTTAAACTCTCTCTGTTTGCTGCTGTTCCGGTAAGGGATGATAAATTTTTTAATTTACTAACATCTGCTTTATAAACAGTTTGCTTTTTTCCATCTACATCTTTCTTTTCTTTTTTTATTATATCTAATGGACCGTCTTCACCACCACCACCCAGACCAAACGGAGCTCTATATTGAGCTATACTTAATTTGAGATAATCGGTATCGTTTTCAACACGGTCTTTAGGATATCTGAGAAGTTCTATGGAACTCTTTTGTGTGCTTTTAGCACCATTAGTCGCTTTGCCTGTGCCACCACCATTAGTGGGTTCGGCACGGGATTGGCGTGCTCGTGCTCTTGCTCTTTCTTTGTTCTGATTTATTCTTTCTTGCTTGCTGTTAGGCATTTGTTAGATAGTAAGCGGTAGGAAGTCTCAAGGCATCACTCACTTCCGAGGGATAAATTTCGTAAAGACTACTCGCGATTTCTGGATAAGTGTATTTTCTCATCTTCCTCCAGTGTAAACTAAAGGCGGTGAACCCTTCAGTCCCTACACTGGATACAAGCACCAATGGATGCTGATCATAACGAATATTAGGAGTCTTTGCGTTATATATGTATGTGTAGTATTTATCAGGTTGAGGCATACCTTCTATAGGATCTAATGCCGTGATAAGTGCCTGCATTATATCAGTAGGATGCATTCTCCTATTTCTTCTACCTAAACTGTCAACAACTCCACGAATTCTATTGACATTTTCATCAGTATCTGTCGGTCTGTCTTCCTCCTCACGGATGTCCTTCCTGACACCATCATCGTAAACATTGGAACCTACTTCAATATCTGGATCATTACTAGAAGTTACTTCACCAGTCTCATAGACGTAGAAATACTTTTTACCAAGTCGTCCACCAGATTTGATGTTCCTTGCCATTACTTGATACCTAGTTCTTTTTCAGTGAAAACCTTAAAGATATATCCCCTGTCTTTACACCACTCTGATGCTGCTTCCCACTTTGCTTGGTTCTTGGCATATTCAAATGCTTCACGAAGATATCCTTTTGTTTGCTTCTTAGGTTTTAATGGTGGAGAACACTGTCTCTTGGGTTTGATTTCAATAATCATCTTCTTGATTCTTCCTGTAGATTCTTTTACTTTGATGTAAAAGTCTGGGAAGTAACGATGCACTCTTCCATCAACCGGCGATCTGTAAGGCATGACTATTTCTTCACTACCCCACTCAAGGATATTCTCATTCAAATCACAGTAAACCATGAACTTGCGCTCCCAGAGGGAACGATAAACGATATTTGTGGGGTCTCCTTTGTACTTTCTAGGATACGACGGTGAATATTTACCCTTATATGCCATCTAAATAATAATAACAGAATCATATTAGGTATTTAGAGTGGTAAGACCTCGCAGAATATCAGACTTCAAACCAACCTTCACCAATCTCGCACAGACTTCTCACTATCAGGTATTCTTTGCTGGTTTACCTCTTATGTTGAGACAGCATCTCAAAGTGAGAGGTCTTGACAGTAGATTTATTACAGAGACTTCAGGATTACTCTGTAGTAGTGCACTTCTTCCTGGAAGTAGACTTGCCACAGCAGATATAATTGGTAATCATGTGGGTGTCTCAGAAAAGATGGCACATACAAGACTATTCACCCAAATTCAACTTGAATTCTATGTAGATAATGAATATAAAACTTTGAAGTTCCTTGAGCACTGGATGGAGTTCATTGCTAATGGAGCAACATCAAGGGACAATCGTCAATCTAATAAAGATTATTATTTTAGAATGGAGTATCCTGATACTTACAAATGTGATGAGACAAAAATTATTAAATTTGACAGAGACTACAATGAGGAGTTAGAATATAAATTTATTGGGTTGTTTCCTCTTGATCTTACTTCAACTCCAGTTAAGTATGAACAGTCTCAAGTTTTGAGGGCAACTGCTACATTCAGTTTTGATAGGTATCTCATGGGCAAATATGATAGTTTCTCCGTAGCAAGAGGTAGGGAAGGTAATAGACTTCCACAACTTGTTCCTCAAAATGCAACTCAAGGAGAATTTGAGGCAGCTCTCAATAGAGATACTGGCGGAAAACCAAATGAACCTCTGATGGGTTCTGGAACTCGTGCTGAGACATCTGATATCCTCAAAGGAACTCAGGTGGCACCAGACGGAACTACTTTCCAAATTGGATAATAAATAAAAATACTGAATAACATATCATGCCTTTACCAAAGATTTCTACTCCAACATATGAGTTGGTATTGCCTTCGTCTGGAAAGAAGATTAAGTACAGACCCTTCCTAGTTCGTGAAGAGAAGGTTCTTATTGTTGCCATGGAAAGTGAGGATGAAACTCAGATTGCCACGGCAGTTAAAGATGTTATCAAAAACTGTATCATCACTCGTGGTGTCAAGGTTGATGACTTTGCGACCTTTGATATCGAATACGTCTTCCTCAACATCAGAGGTAAGTCGGTTGGAGAAGATGTCGAAGTTCTAGTGACTTGTCCTGATGATGGTGAGACGCAAGTCCCAACTGTCATTTCTCTTGATGATATTAAAGTTCACACTGATAAAAATCACAAGAAAGATATTGTTCTTGATGATGAACTAACTCTTAGAATGAAGTATCCATCTATGGGTGAGTTTGTTAAGACTAACTTTAGTGGAGAGGAGATTACTGTTGAGGGGACTTTTGATCTAATTGCCTCATGCGTTGAGCAGGTCTTTAATGAAGAGGAATCCTGGTCTGCATCTGACTGCACCAAAAAAGAAATGTCTGAGTTTCTTGAGCAATTAAGTTCTAAGCAATTCAAAGAAATTGAAAAATTCTTTGAAACTATGCCCAAGTTGTCCCATACAGTCAAAGTAAAAAATCCTAATACTGGTGTTGATAATGAAATCGTTTTGGAGGGACTGAACGCTTTTTTCGCGTGAGTATGGCTCATGAAGACCTTGAGTCATACTTCAAAACAAATTTTGCCTTGATTCAGCATCATAAATACTCATTAACAGAGATTGAAAACATGATACCGTGGGAGAGAGAAGTCTATCTCACATTCTTAACACAATATATTGAAGAAGAAAATCTCAAAGCACAACAATCTGGATTAAATGGCTGAGTTAGCATCGCCAATACTAGGAATGCAAGTTAGAAGGAATGTAATTCCTGCTAACGCTTTATTGGGGCGTCCAGAGCAGCAAGCACCGGGTCCTGATCCTCAGACTGCTTTAGCGTTAAGAAGAAATCAAATAGCGATACAAAGCGTAAATAATAGTCTTACTGGAGTTACGAATCAAATTGCTGTTGTAAGCAATTCTTTAAGAGCAATATCAACTCAAATCCAACAATCAAGTGCCCTTGAGCAAGCGAAACAAGCAGAAGAAAATAAACAACAACGTATATTAGCGGAGCAGAGATTAAGAGAAGGAAAGGAAGGATTACTAGAGAAAAAAATACAATCTGCTCTCGCTAAACCACTGCAGAAAGTTGGTGGTGCTGCTCGGAAATCTTTATTTAATCTAGGTAGATTTTTTCAGATATTATTGCTTGGAACTCTGGGCAATCGTATTCTCAGAGTTGTCAGTGATTTATCATCTGAAGGGAAGTTAAGTCTTGGCAATTTATTTGATAAAATAAAAACTGACTTGGCAATTGCTGGTACAATATTCCTTGGACTTAATGGTGGATTTGTATTAGCACTTAGAACATTAACCGGACTGACAACAAGATTAGGAACCTTTGCATTCAGAAATTTATTATTAAGACCAATCAATCTTGTTTTTTCACTTGCTGCTGGTGCATTGACTGCTCTGGCTCAAAGAATCAGACAAGTTCCACCAGTTCCAGCACCACCACCAAAACAACCACCCAAAACTTCTACAAGTGGTCCCACAGGTGGACCTACACCTAACCCTACTGGAGGAGGGTTGAGAGGAACTCTTGGTAATCTTGCCAGAGGTACGAGAAATATTGCAATTTTAAATGCATTGTTGGGACAAAACTTTGACCAGAGTTTAGTCGCTGGTTTAGGTGGTGCTCTAGGTGGTGGACTTGGATCACTTATTCCAATCCCAGGTGCAGGAATTGCTGGTGCTATGTATGGCAGTTCATTCTTTAGTGATATGTATTCGAGATCGGGTATGAGCATACCTTATCTGAATCAAAATTTAAATGATCTTGGTATTCCAGATCTCGGTGATGGTGCTAGATTTATATTTGAAAAATTGACAAAGAGTGAGTCGGATTTAAAAGCAGATCAAGATAGGGCAAATACAGTCATACTTAAACAACCTAATAATGGTGGAGGAGTTACCGAAGTTCCTACTTCTGGTGGATCTGGTACTGGAAATACTTTAGTAAGTATCTCCAGTGGCAACATGGATAATCCATACATGCTACATTCACTTATTCAATATAACATCGGAGGCATGGGTGTCTGATGTCATTTGCTAACACTTCTAGAAGAAATTTATCTGGAATACAGAAGTCATTAAGTAGACTTCAAGATACTGTTCTTGGCACCAGAAAATCTGCCGAGAGTATTTCCAAATCCCTCAGAGAAACCAATATACAAAAAAGGAGAGGTATCGCTGACAGTGCCAAATTCTTCCAAATGAGAAGAGAGTCTGTTAGAAGAAGGGAGAGGGAAGATCTGATTGAGGCATCAACTTCAAAAGGAGTTGCTAGGAGAGGCACTATGACAGGTGCTATGAAGAGCACCAAAGGTTTCTTTGGTAGAATTATGGACTACCTTGGAAACATTTTGATTGGTTGGGCAGTTGTTAATCTTCCAAGGATTATTAAGTTTGCTGATGGATTAAGTGGACGACTTCAAAAGTATAAAGGTATTCTTGATAGTTTTATAAGTGGGACAATCTCACTATTCACGTCTTTTGGAACTGGTATGGGTGAGGTTCTTACCAGTATATCCAATTTTGATTTTAAAAATATGAAAAAATCTATGGATATGTCAGTTGATAGAATGAATGAATCTCTTTCAAGAATGAGATCATCTCTTGATCGAGGACTTTTGATGTTGACTGAAGATGCTCAAGCCATGCTCACAAGAATGGGATTTGATATTTCAAATTTCCAATTACCTGGTTCAGAAAATAAAGAACAACAACAGCAGCAACAACAACAGCAAGAAGGTGAACAGCAATTTTCTACATTTAGAGAGGACCCTGAAGAAAATGCTCAACTACAACAAGAATTTAGAGAAAAACAAGAGCAACAACAGCAACAGAACCAATCACTTAATGTTCAATCAGAATTAATTAATGTTGTCCCACTGAAAAATTTGATGACAAAGGGTGCTGGGGATGGTCCTGTTGGTAGGACAACTGGTTATGGATATTCGGAATTTCATGGAAGACATCATGCTGGAATTGATATTGGAACTTCAGGACAAAAAGGGTTCTTTGTTGCTTTTGGAATGACGGGTACGGTATCTCTTGTAAGTAATCTGCAAGGATATGGAAAAACAGTTATAATCAACTCTGGAAATTTAGACTTCTTATTTGCTCATTTGGCAAATGTCAATGTTAAACAAGGTGAACAATATAATGGTCAAATAATTGGTGAAATTGGTGATACTGGAGTAGGAACTGGAATTCACTTACAGTTTGAGGTGAGGACAAAGGGTGGTGCTGCTGGTAGTGACGTTGATCCAAATCCATATGTCCAATATTTAAAAATTGGTAAAAGAGCTCCTAAGACAACTTCACCAAATAATAAAACTACTATACCAAATCAGACTGAACCACAAACGAATCCGGAGACTAATCCAAATCAAAACCCAAGTCCTTTAGATAACATACTTGATTTATTAAATTTCCCCAATCAATCTAATAATGCTACCAGAGCTACCACAATTGCTAAAAATATGGATGCTGGAGGTAGTAACACTGTTATAGTTGACGGTGGTACTCAAAGTCCTCCACCTCAACCACCACAAAATAATGATAAGTCTGGGAGCACAGTGCCTTTCAATATTGCTAGTGTAAATACTAATGCAGCAGCACGAAAACTCTTTGATCAGATACAAATTACTCAATTAGGATAATGTCAGGAAAAGCTCAAGATACTGCAAATTATCAGGTATTTACAATTGAATCATCATTCAATCCTCAGAAGACGGTGGATATCAGATTGGGTGTAATTAGTTTCAATTATTATGAGGATTTATTTTCTCCAACAATAACAGCAAAACTTGTTATAGTTGATGGTGGCAATGTTATCGTGTCAGATAAAAGCCCAGATGGTAAGAAGGAATCATTGTATAGTGGTCTGCCACTAAGAGGTGGTGAAAGAATAGGAATAAAAATTCAACCTTTTGGAAAACCACCTGGTAGTAACAATAATCCTGCTCTTGATTTTAATACAGGGACTACGTACTTTTACGTTTCTAAGATATCCTCTGCAATGAAAGAGGGGCAAAGAGAAATCATAGTGCTTGATTTAACATCAAGAGAATCTTTAACAAATGAATTTGTAAGAGTGCATGAAAGGTTTCCAAGAGATCTTACAATTGCAGATTCTGTTGAAAAAATTGTCAAGGACAAACTTTCGTCAGAGTTGGTTGAATCTGATCAAACATCTAATCAATATGGTTTCATGGGTAATATGAAGAAACCATTCAATATATTAGTGTGGTTAGCATCAAAAGCAGTTGATGCTAATAAGGAGGCAGGATATTTTTTCTATCAAACACAGAGTGGATTTAAATTCAAATCTATATCGTCTTTGATAGAAGCAGGCAAAAATTCTCCAAAGTCTGAATATACTTTTAAATCTGTGGGAAACACTCCCCTTGAATATTCAGATGATATGATATTGACTTATACAATCACTCTAAATCATGATTTGATTTCAAAGTTGAAACGAGGAATGTACTCTTCTTTCTTTGCTGAGTTTGATCCCTCAACAGGAAATTATTCTGGTGTAGAGAAAGGTAAATTTAGTATTCAAGAGAAACAACCTAGAGTCAAACTTGGTGAGGATTTTGAAGTTCCAAAGATTTTGGGAGCAGAAGAACTTACTAATCTACCAAGTAGAATACTTTCAATGGTTGCTGATGTGGGAACCTTAGAAAAAGACGCTTATGTTCCTCAAAATGGATCTACTTTGCCTGCAGTAAATGCAAGTGGTTTTGAAAATCAACGGCAATCAGTCATGAGATACAACTTACTATTCATGCAGACTTTAAATATTCAGGTTCCTTGTAATACAAATCTAGAAGTTGGTGATGTAATTAAATGCAATTTCCCCAAGACATCATCTGAAAGTAAGGAAAATGACCCTGAGTTGAGTGGTCTATATATGATTAAAGAGTTGTGTCATCATTTCAATAAAGACCAATCTATTACATCAATGAAGTTAATTAGAGATACACACGGAATACCTAAGACCTAATGGACGACTTTTCTTTCAATACTAATTTTTTAGGCAGAGATGGATTTACCTGGTGGTTAGGACAGATCGCACCATTCTCTGCTACAGAAACTCAAGACGGTGAAAACGGTTGGGGATGTAGATATAAAGTGCGTATCATGGGATACCACCCCTATACTACTGCAGAACTTGAAGATGAAGATCTTCCATGGGCAATTGTGATGCGTCCTCCAGGAACTGGAACTGGTTCTGGAGGCATGTCCAAAACTATTCACTTTAATCAAGGTGATACTGTAATAGGTTTTTTCCTTGATGGTGATAATGCTCAGCAACCTATTATTATGGGTGCTTTGGGAAATTCTAAGTATGCAGCAAAAAGTGGTGAAGTACTTCCTTTCGGGAACTTCACTGGATATAATAAGGTGATGGAACCACCTTCTGCGAAGGTGAGAACAGATTCCGAGTCATCAGATATTCAAGAACAAAAATCTCCACAAAGTAACGATACAACTAAAACTGATGCTCCAGTAATATCATCTGCTGATGGAATTAAAATCACAAACCCTTGCGGTGGTAATGATAGTCCTAAAGATGCTAAAGGAAGTCAACACCTTACGGA
>Ga0209645_1001920_pt1 | contig 10130 bp, 18 predicted proteins | sample ETNvirenome_6_30_FD_184070 | JGI IMG/M metagenome (GOLD analysis project Ga0209645, IMG submission 184070) | Marine viral communities from the Pacific Ocean - ETNP_6_30 (SPAdes) (version 2) | ecosystem: Environmental > Aquatic > Marine > Oceanic | place: Pacific Ocean | collected 2013-06-19
AACGTCTTTCTCATGTTCATCTATAAAGGATAAATGCTGAACCGAACCTTCATTTGATATGATAGATGACCATATATCTTCATAATTTAACTTTGAATTTTCTTCACACTTCTTTTTTATTAGTTTGTCGAGGTATTTATTTTTTGCAAAATGACTACCTGATAATGTGTCCTGTCGATATGCATTTGCACGAAAAGGTTCAATACTTGGAGATGTATTACCCATAATAATACTACTTGATGCATTTGGAGCAATTGCAGTCACATGACTAAATCTTCTTCCTGTACCTACTGCATCTGGAGCTTCTCCTCTTTCAGAACCTAGTTCTGTATTTGCTTTATCCAATCGAGATGAAATATGTTTGAATATTTTTGTATTCAGATTTTTTGCCATTACTCCTTCAAATGGAACATTTTTACTTTGTAGATATGCATGAAATCCTAATGCACCAACACCAATTGATCTTTCTCTCATTGCAGAATACTTTGCACGTTTAACGTGATCTGGAGCTTTGTTAATAAACACCTGTAACACGTTATCTAACATCTCTGCAATATCTCTTATAAACTGTGGATTTTTTGACCACGAATCAAAATATTCAATGTTAAGTGAAGAAAGACAACATACGGCTGTACGTTCTTCATTTGTTGGAAGTATGATCTCAGAACACAAATTACTTTGATTTATTTTTAATCCTTTATCTTTTAGAAAAGAAGGAAGATGCTCATTACTTGTATCAATAAAATGCAGATAAGGTTCACCTGTTTGCATACGCATTTCAAGTATACGTTGCCATAGTTCTTTTGCAGAAATGGTATCCATTACTTTTTTTGTATGAGGGTCTTTAAGTTCCCATGTATCATCAAAATCTGGCTCTCTCATGCATTTTTCAATAATCTCCATAAAGTCATTTGTGATGTTGACTCCATGATGCATATTCAAACATCTTAAATTTTGATCTCCTGTTGGTTTTCTTATTTCAAGAAAAGGTATGATGTCTGGATGTGAGATGTCGAGATAGGCTGCATATGAACCTCTGCGAGTTTTTCCTTGTCGATATGCTAAGGAAGATGCATCATAGAGTTTAAGATGTGGTAGAACGCCAGTAGACTTATCCCCAGCACTCCGAATACCGAAGCCGATACCCACCCCACCACCGAGCATAGATAACCAATTTGTTTCAGAGAGAGTGTCAACGAGGCCTTCAGCAGTATCATTAATATAGTTAAGATAACAAGAGATAGGTAAACCTTTGGAAGATTTTCCATAAGAGAGGATTGGTGTAGAGTAAGATAACCAATGTTTTGAAGAATAGTCGTAGAGTCGTTGGGCATGGCTTTCATCCGTTGCAAAAGTTTTAGATACAAATGCAAATCTTTCTTGAGGAGAGATTTCTTCATCTCTCATATAAGATTCTTTTAGGCGTGTAATGCCTGCTTCACTTAGGAGTAAGTCACGATTTGGGTCTGTTTGTATTCCTAGATATTCCAACTATTTTTCTCCTATGTGTGATTCTATGAGTGGAAAAATAGTTGCAATTTCCTTTGCACATTCCTCTGCCACTTCCATGTGTTCTTTTTGTGTTCCATTTGCAGTTCTTAGTTCAATGTAATGAATCCAACTTCTAAGACTCCCTTTCATATATAGTCTACTTACGGTAAGTCCTTCTGGTAAAACAACTCTTGCTTGTTCCTTTGCAATACCATTCTCTATAGCCCAATCATATGTTTCTCTTACAAGGTCAACTATTTCATCTTGTCGAGTTATCCATTCTTGTTGTAGCTCTACATCATCTGTGTCAATTGAGTTTTGACGATTCTTTTTATCCTGCAATCGTGCTTCTCTATAATCAAATGCAAGTTCTCTTGTAGGGTCTGCATATCTCTGACTGAACTCTTGAAAACTAAAACTTCTATGTCTTAGTATTTGTCTTGCAATATCTCTTGTTGTTTCAATCTCAAGAGTTGCATCAACCATTTCAAGTGGACTCCAATGTTTGTTTTTAATGAGATAATTTACTAACTTTGCTGAGGTATCTATATTATTTTGATTTGATGGGTTTGACACTCTTGCTACATGGGCAATTTGGTGTAAAACCTTTTCACTACTTTCAAACCAACTCCAATCTGCACTTTTAGGGGCTGTATAACTCACAAGTTCAACTTTCATATTCTTTTCCATTCATTAATTTTTAATTGTAATTCAAGACCAGAGAAGGTTTTTTTATTTATGGTATTCATAAGTTCTATTTCTGTCATTCCACCCTGTATCATGTCATTAATATCATTTTCTTTTATTTTTTTATCCCAAACGCAAACAGAAAAATTGTGACGACTTGCCTTCTCCATAATCTTGAGTATCTCACGATTACGAGGTTCATTGTCAAATATTAAAGTTGCATTTTTACGATTAATCACCTTTGAAATAACGGATAGATTTGATGAACCAACAGCAACACAGTTTGGAAGAAAGAATGAATCAAGAGCTCCTTCAACACAATATACTCTTTCATTCATATTAACCATATCAAGATTAAAAATCATAGGATAGGATTCATTAATTCTAAGTGCAAGATATCTAAGATTACTTGTGTCCGTAATGTCACGACAAGTAACACCAATCAAAGTTCCTGTTTTCGTATATGCTGGTATAATGATGCGAGGTTTATCATCAAGAACCATTCCCTTAAACTTTTCATCAATTGATTCAAGTTTTTGAGAATTATCACAATAGTATAATCGAGAATAAAACTTCTCTGGTATTTTTCTTTTTGCAACATAGGTAAGAGCTGCATGAGGACAAGTCAAAGAAGAAAGTTTTGGAAACAATCCATCAAGATTTGACTGTTTTGAGATCGTCACCTTTGTCTTTTTTGCAACAATAGGAGAGTAACCTTTTTCTTTGAAACTTTCTACTCTCCAACTATTCCAAAGAGAGGAGTCAATCGTTTTGAGAAAGTTACCAAATGTTGAACCATAGTTACAGTTATGGCATTTGTAGTTTAGTTGAACTCCTTTTGTGTAAATGTATCCACGAGCTCTATGTTTGTTCTTTTGTGAATCACCACATATCGGACAACGTAAATTGGCCAAATAAGGAGAGGAGGATTTTAACTTAAATCGTGAAACTCGACTTGAGATAAACCCTGCGTATTTTGTGTCTATTCGTAATGTCATAAGGTATTATACTTATATGACACCGCAAAGTCAACAGTTTTATACTCCTGCTTTACCTGTTACTACAAATAAAGTGAAAATAATTACTCCAATCACAACAAACATACCTGTAAATGTCCAGAACCAATTCATAATCTTTCTCCACCTCAGTTCCTTGTCGTATATCATTTTCTGACGATCTTTTCGTATTTTACCTTGCAGTCTTATTATCTCATTCCATGCATTTGGGCCGTAGGACAGATTGACAAAATTCCTAAGTTCTGTTTCCATCGCCTCTGCCTTTTTCTTGGCTGCAAATATCTCCATCGCCTCCTGTTCAATCGAAGAACCATTAAAAAGTTTCTTGAAGAGAGGAGGTTTCTTATTCATTTTTTCTGCATGATTTATGTCACTAATTGCACCCATCCATTTACCCATTTGCCCATACATGGACTCAATGTCTTTACCAATAGTCATTCCCTTCTTGATGAAATTAAATGCCGAAGTGGCTGCAGCTATTGCTGTTACAGGGTCGATAATAACCTCCTATTCGTAAACCTTTGTTGTGCCGGGGTCAACTTTTTTGGGAATACAGTAAGCAGTCACATAGTCATCTCTTTGTAACTTATCTTTTGTTCCATAGTTTCCATAAACTTTTGTAACACGACTTGCGAAATAGTTACATCTGTCAACGGAACGGAAATACATATCGTTACTTGAAAGTTGCCTAGTGTCTCCTGCTCCCAAATAAATTGTTAGCAAAAAAACATGAATCATTATCGACCTTTAAAGGCCTCTGACGATTTACTTGTTCCAGCATAAAGACCAAACCAAGCTGCACCAGCACCAACGATTACAGAGATAAGTCCTGCCTGTTGAGTATTTGGGTCTGGAAGTTCCATAAACCAAATGGTTGATTTATAGAGGAGAATGATGTATGTTGTGAGAAAAAGTCTTGGAAAAATTCTCCATGAGTCCACAGCTCTTGCCATGTATATCCAATTCATATACGGATTGCTTCCACTATTGACTGTGTTTGTATCAACTTCTAGGTCGATTTGAACGGTCTTTTTTACATCTGCCATTTTACTATCCTAACATTATTGAAGGCATTTGTGCAATAGCATAACCAATGACTGTGGCACCACCGATTGCCACCCATTTCCATTTTTCTAGTCTTGATATACGATTATCAACCTTTTCAAGTGAGTCCTTGAAACTTTGAAGCTCATCAATGATGTATGTTCGACCTACTTTCAGTTCGTCATTTACAAAAACTTTAAATTCTTTAAGGGAGGATTTGACATAGTTCGTTTCTTGTTCTTGATAGTCAAGCTTAGACTGTTGTACAGTCACAAGAGTACGAATATCATCAGCAACTTCAGACAGTTTCTCAACTGCGACATCAAGTTTAGAATAGGAATTTCTCACCTGTTCAAACTCTTTGTCTAGTATTGCAACTTTTGTTGTTAATTTGTTAATTTGATTATCTTCTACCACTATGTTTTTTCCGATTTTTAAAGTTCTTCAAAATCACATAGTGTTAGTCGTATTTATAATCACCAAATTTTCAAATTAGACAGGAACGATTTTTTTGGAGGATTTGCTTCTTTTTGTTCAGAGGAAACCTTTTGCTCCTCTTTATCTTTCTCAATAGTCGTTTCATAGTAGTCTTTGTAGGCTGCAATAACTGCTTGTTGTTGCATGACAAGGGCTCTTACTTTTGCAAAATTAACGGATAGTTTCTCATATCCCTTATCCGTCAAAGAAAAAAGAACAGGATTAAACTTCTTTTTATCAATATCCTCAAAGACTTTTGTAACATTTTCTTCTGTTACAAGCATCCACGACACTTTATCTAGTTTAACTGTATCCACAGAGGGAATTGATAGTTTTGACCTTTCAATCTCTGTGGTTATCATCTCAACAGGAGGTCGAGAAGAAGCACAAGCACTAATTAAAGAGATTAGGATTAGCGATGTCAGGACATTGCGTATTACTTGCAGATTTTTTATCAACTAACTTCTCCTTCTCAGTTAGAGGGTCGCCAGACAATATCTCAAAACATCTGCCTGCATCAAGTGAACCCTTGTTTATAATTCTTTCTATCACTCTTGGCCTTGCAACTGCAAGACGACCAATATCACGTTCTCCAAGAACTTTAGATACCTTGTTAAATTTGTTTTGTGTTTTGGTCACTTCCTCTCTTGCTTGTGATAATGCAAGAGTAAGTTTTTCTGAAACTTCTTTTTGTGCTTTTACATCTCTTTGAAGTGCATTGATTGTACGAACTTGTTCTTCATTTGCAACTTTTTGAAGTGCAATTTCTGATGCAGCTTGTTGAAGTTGTGCCTGTGTATCTTTGTAATAAAAGAAACCCATTCCTCCGACAACTGCCATAACGATTAACATATAGGGCATTATATTCTCTCCACAGTCCAATTAAGTTCTTTAACAGTTCGAACTTCAAAAGGCCTATAATCTTCTAGTTTGACTTTAATATGTTTTGGGGATAGTTTACGAATACTCCGACAAATAAGGGATTGTTTGTCAAAGTCCTCTCCACTAATGGTAATTTTATATCGAGGAAAAAGATGATAACGAAACCATGCTGTAGTATTGTTTATATGATAACGAAACCATGCTATAATATTCTGCATACTTATTCTATAAGACCGACTTTATAAACTGTCTTACCTCCCTCTTTCATTGCAGTTAGTGCCTGTTTTCTATTTAGGAACATACCTTTATCATCTACATGGAGACTTACATGAACCCAACCACTATCAGGAATGCCTGGCGTGTAGAACTCAAGTATCAGTTGGTCATACTGTAGATTATCAAATATCCATTTTGCAACTTCATAGTTTGATGTGCCTGGGCACTCAATATCAACTGCCTCTCCTTTACAATGCTGAGATTTAGACGAACCTCCAACTGCTTCATTTAGTTCTTTTCCACGATATCCACTATTAATTATAGTCGGCCCAAACTGTTCTCTTACAGGTTGAACAACGTGTTCGAACAATGCCTTTGCAGCTTTCAAATGTTTTTCTGTCGGAGTATTGTCAAGTCCTCTGCGTAAAGCAGTTTGACTCTTTGTAAACTCTGCAAGTGTAAAGTTTTTACTTAACTTCATTCAGACAAGTACTTTCTTTTATTTTCCATAATTGATTGCGTATTTGCAGTTTTCTTACGAAGTGCATCTTGTATAATAGGACTTGTTGCATGATCTCCAAACACTTCTGAAAGAGTAACATCTTTTCTTTTTTCTTTATCTTTGAGTGCGGATATTCCATAAAGATCATTTGCGTATAGATTCATTTTCCTTCTCTTTCTCCTTGAGGTTACTTTCTCTTGCTTTTCGTTTGATGTAATTCATAGCATTAATGTATTTATTCTGTGTTACAGGTCGGCCACGTTTTTTTCTTTTCTTGTCGTAAAGAGGGTCTGGCGGAAGTGCAACTCCACCTCCTGCAACACTATTTGTTGGTGCATCTTCTTCTTTGAACATTTCATTAAATGTTTTTTGTGTTTTTGAATCAAGGTCATTCATCTCGTTTATGATTCCTTCTAATTTTTGTTTGTCGGATAACTCTGAAAAGTTCTTAGATTCTTTGAGAAGAAAAAGTGCAGCTCCATAGGTTGCAATCTTTGTATTACCGCCTGGAACTCTTGCAATTAATCTTTTGATATTGAATATCATTCTATCAAAGAGAGTCATTGCTTTCTTTTCTGCTGGAGTTTTTGCCTTCTTGAGTCTTTTACCCTTTTCATCAATTAGGCCGAGTTCAAACGCATCCGTTTCATCAAACGGAGTTGTAAGTCTGCGAATAAATTGATAGACGAAAAAGAGATCGACTGCTGTACTCATATCTTTTCTAAAACCTTTTCTATATCTTCATCACTCACAACAAAAAGTGGGTCGATTGTTTCATTCCCCAATCCAATACCACAAATAGGAGAACTCGGCCATTGATTTAAAAATACTAAAAAAGGTTTCAAAAATTCAAGATATTCATAACATTTATAAAATAACATTCGAGTTAAATGTTTTTCTTCAAAGACATTATAAAGAGCAATCAAATGATTTAAAATTAATCTATGATTCATTTCACTCTGTGTACTATATCTCTTAAACAAACGTCTAAGATATTTAATACGATTCACATCTTCTGTGAACTCTAATATATCCACGCATCTAGGATTCTCGTAGAACTTAGCTGCGTATAACATAAAGTTCGAATCATCAAGAGTCTCAAACATTCAACCACTCTAACTAAAAACTGACAATGCCACCCTTTTTATTTGTGTATTTGTCGTTGCCACATAAATATAATTTGTATCCCAAAAAATACTTCCTTGCTGTCCACCTGTAAACTGTGTAGTTGCATTGTTTGAGCCTGGAGTTGTTGAGTTTTCGATAACAACTCTTGCATTATCACCTGTTCCTGTAATCTTTGAAATACCACTAACATTTAGGTTAGAGGAGATAACAGTATTCGAACAAGAGATAGTTACATTAGAACGAGCAGTTACTAATGAACCAGCTGTAAACACAGTATTAGATGGTATAGCACCAAAGAAGTTTTTAACAGTCACCTTTTTACTTGTTGGTGTTCCGTTTGGGTCATCAACAATCATCAACAAATCTGGAGATGCAGATGTTGTTAATGCTGTAAGTGCAGAAACCTTTTTATCAGCCACTTTTTAATCCTTACTAATTAAACACCCTTTGGACTTACTTGGAAAGTTGTAATAACATCTCCAGCAAAGTTTAATAGGTTATTTGATACTGAACCTGTAATCACAAGATTTGCTGTACCTGTTTGTGCAGACATTTCTGGATTGTAAACAGGTGAACCTGTAACACCAATTGATTGTGCATTAATTTTATAAGTTCCTTTTGCTGAACCTGTTCCACCCTGTAGTTTAGGTAGATTGAAAATTAATGTATTGTTCGAACCAGCTACAGTAGATGCAACAGTATTTGAACTTGTAATGTGTGCATTACCACTATTACCACCAGCTGTGTTTGCAAGTCTAATGTACATAAGGTTTGCAGATGCTTTAATCTTTACAGGTGCATTGAATACAACATAAAGATTTGCAGTTGATACGTTTGCAGAAATCACACCATTTGCATTTAACTTAACGTACATTTGAGAGATATCAGGAAACCCAAGAACTTCTGTTCCTGCAAGTGCAACTTTGTCTCCAGCTGCTACAAGAACTTCATCAATAATTCTTGAACCTCTAACTTCTCTACGAACCCAACCTTTTGATGTTGCGATTACGTTTCTTTTCTCTTTCATTGCTTGGCCAAAACCTTGACCAGCAGGAGATGGTTGATATCCGTCTTTATATGCTATTTCGGCACTTGCTGCTCCTGTTGCAGATTGTGTACCTTCTTTTTTAAAACCCCAGCCTGGCATGATTGTTTACTCCTTATCTCTGCGCTTTTCGTGGATTATTACACTACTCGACATAACAAAGTATAACAAAAAATTATTTTTCTTCTTTCATTTTAGGGTCAAACTCAACCTTTGCAGGCTTTACATTTACACCCTTCTTATCTTCTTTATCTTCTTTTTGATCTTTCTTGATTGCCTTACCAATTGCTTTTCTACGATTTTTCAGATATTTATCCGAGTCATCAACATCTCCATCATTATCAATATCGTCATCAGCTTTACCAACAGGGTCAAGTTTTTTCTCTGCAACACTTTTGACTGCATCTAATAATGAGTCTGATATGCCCCAGCGTTTTTGTAATGTACTGTTTGCTTTCATGTCTACTTTCCTAAGAATATTAAAATTCTAAAATACTTGTTCTTTGTCTATTTATGGTTTTTAAAAGTGCAACTTCATTTGGAAATTCGAGTATTTTGAGTTTTAATTTTGTTTCCCCTTTACGAAGCCGATGAAATTCGTTCTTTTCTATATCAATAACTGTTCCCTTACCTATACTTATGGGTAGTTCATTATCTCTTTGAAAAGACCAACCCTTTCCCTCCATAACAATAACTGTTCTTTTTACTTCATCTCTATGCCAAACAAGTTCATCATTACTCACACTCGTATCAAACTCACGAATAATGCAAATATCCGAAACTCTTGTGTCTTTATAAGGATTCATTTTTACCAGAAGGATGAAGGATTATCGACTTGTAGTCCAACTGATTTTGCAAAACGAGGAACTCGACACGACCAATAACCAGCAGTCATCTTATCATTCTTCTCTGCACATTTATGACGAGCTGCAAAGGATTTACGGGCCACAGGGTCGTTGATTTTAACTTGTAGACCTGTTGTATCACCAAACTCAATTTTCTTAATCTTGTTTGTTTCTGGATTACGAACATACACATAGAACTTCTTTCCACCACCTCTTTTTGGTTTGTTAAGCTCTACATCTTTTTCTTCTTCTTCTAATGTTTCAAAGTTGACAAAAGGATAATCAAGAGGCACTTCCTCTCCTTCATAGATACCATATCTACCAATGTCCGTACTTAATATTTCTTCTACATATGGACTGACTTTAATGTATCCCTCAGAGACAAGTTTTCTTGCTGTTACAAAAGTTTGAAAGTATTCTTCTGAACCTGTTCTAAAAACATTTTCATCTAAAGATATTTTATTATTAACCATATACATGATACTCTCATGTTCTCTTGGTATTGATGCTAGACCAGGCTGAGGAAGCATCTTATCGGTATATTCCATAAGCTCTTCATCACACTCTCCACAACAATCTGGAGTGCCACAGTTTTGATGTTCTTGTAGGTAACTTGAAAATGTTTTCATTTCTTTAATAGTCCATTATACTTTACTGAAAGATTAAAAAATTGTCCTAGTTTTTTCTTTCCAGCATGACCAGCCTTATTTGTTCTAACTGACATTTGCATAGTTATTTGTGTATCATTTGATTTAAGATGTATGAACCAATTTTGTTTCGAACTCTTTGACTTTTCT
>Ga0209645_1001921_pt1 | contig 10130 bp, 11 predicted proteins | sample ETNvirenome_6_30_FD_184070 | JGI IMG/M metagenome (GOLD analysis project Ga0209645, IMG submission 184070) | Marine viral communities from the Pacific Ocean - ETNP_6_30 (SPAdes) (version 2) | ecosystem: Environmental > Aquatic > Marine > Oceanic | place: Pacific Ocean | collected 2013-06-19
CCGTATTCCTTCCAGTATGTTGACATTAGTCACTGCTCGATAAAGTTTTCTCTTCAGTTCTCTACGCTCTCCTTCCATGTTTGGAGAATCTTTCCATGCATCTTCCCACATGCCACTGGCACCCCAGGCCTGGGCGGCATTGATGAAGTCATCATATGCTTCTGTAACACTCTTGGCACGTTCTAGAATCTTCTCATTATCAAGAATCTTATCGAACACCTCAGAGGCGTCTGGATAGACGTTCTTGATGATGTAGGTATATGAACGGGAGTGTATCATTTCCATGAATCCCCATACTTCCATGCATGACTCAAGTTCAGGAAGAGAGCAATATGGCATAAACGCCATGCTAGGACCACGACCTTGAACTGAATCAAGAAGGATTTGATATTTGAGATTGGAAGTGAAGATATGCTTTTGCTCTGGACGCAGATTCGCATAATCTGCTCTGTCCTTCTGCAAGGAGACCTCCTCAGGTCTCCAGAAGTAACCTAACTGTTGCTGTGTAAGTTTATCAAAGATTGGATATTTGAATTGATCGTATCTTTGAACCCCAAGTGGTTTACCAAAGAACATCGGTTGCTTTTTTCTTTCAACCTTTTTGGGATTGAAGACAGTCATTCCCCTCATCTGTTCCTTCTCCGTTGTTTTGAAATTGTATTCATTCATTTTTAAATTTTGCAACTCTCGCAATCTTCTTCCTCCGCTGCCATGATTTCACCTACAAGATTATCTAGGGTTTTAGAATCTTCTACATTTTCATCAGACTTGAAATCATAGGTGTTTTGATAGTAACTGGTCTTCCAACCATACTTGTATGTCCTTAAGAAATCTTGTGCCATTTCGGAAACAGGAACCTCGTTGTCCGCATAATTCTTAGGATTATAACTCCAGTTGCCACTGATTGCTTGATCAAAGAACTTTTGCATCACAGCAACAACATTAATGTAACCACTGTTATCAAGCATATCCCACAGAAGTGTATAATTGTTTTTGAGATATTGATATCCCGGAACAATTTGTTTGAGCGGGCCCTTTTTGCTTTTCTTAATGGACAAATAGTCTCTAGGTGGTTCGATGCCATTTGTCGCGTTTGACACAACGGACGAACTCTCCGATGGCATTTGAGCAGACAAGGTGGAGTTCCGTAAACCTTTGTCCACAATATTTCGTCGTAGGTTTTCCCAGTCATAAGCATATCCAGGGTTTGAAATTTCGTCTACATCAGACTTGTAAGTGTCAATTGGGAGTATGCCGTCTGCATACTTGGTGCGAGAGAAATAACCACAGGCACCCTTCTCTTCTGCGAGTTTGTTAGAGGACTTCAAGAGGTAGTATTGGAATGCCTCAGTGAGTCTGTGGATGTCATCCCACGCCTCTTGTGAGTCATACTTGTACCCATGCTTTGCAAGATAGTGTGCAAGTCCAATGTAACCGACACCCAGAGAGCGACGATTCTTGGTTGCAACCTCTGCTGCAGTGATTGGATAGTCCTGGTAGTCAATCAGTTCATCTAGACCCCTTACAGCAAGGTCACAGAGTTCCTCAAGATCATCAACATCACGAATCTTACCGATGTTGACAGCAGAAAGAATACACAGAGCAATCTCACCTTCACCGTCAATATGCTCCAGAGGAACTGTAGGCAGAGTAATCTCCTGACACAGATTGCTCATCTCTACCTTGTCCTTGAACGAGGAGTGAGAATTGCAGTGGTCAATGTTCATGATATACAGTCTACCAGTTTCTGCTCTCTCTTTCAAGAGGTTCAGGAGAAGTTCCTGTGCCCCGATAGTTTTTCTAGGAACAGACTCGTCTCGTTCATAACCCACATATAAGTCGTCAAACTTATCAGTACCAAAAGCATCATAGAGACCTGGTACGTCATGCGGTGAGAACAAGCTAATTTCTCCATTCTGGATGAAACGCTCGTAGAAAAGTTTTGAAATTTGAATCGAATAGTCGAGTTTTCTAACACGGTTGTCCTCCGTACCTTTGTTGTTCTTCAGTACAAGGATGTCTTCTATTTCTTGGTGCCAGATTGGGAAGTGGACAGTCGCTGACCCACCTCGAATTCCATTTTGTGTACAACACCTGACAGTCGATTCAAACTTTTTAAGGAATGGTACAACACCTGTGTGTTGAACTTCTCCGCCTCGGATTTTACTGTTGATGCCACGGATTCGACCTGCGTTGATACCGATTCCCGCCCTTTGTGCAACATACCTGCCAATAGCCATATCGCTGCTAAAGATGCTATCGAGGGTGTCATCAACATCAACAAGGACACAGCTAGCAAATTGTCGAAGTGGAGTTCGCACCCCTGCCATGATAGGTGTGGGGATGTTGATTTTGTGTCGTGAGATTGCATTGTAGTACCTGTGTACGTAATCCATCCTAGTATCTTTAGGATACTTTGCAAAAATTGTTGCAGAAATTAACATATACATGTACTGAGGAGTTTCATACAACTCTCCAGTGCTTCTATCCTGCACCAAATACTTGTCTACGACCTGGCGAAGACCCGCATAAGTGAACAGAAAATCACGGTCATGGTCAATCCAAGAATTCAGTTTGTCCCACTCATCTTCAGTATAGGTTTCAAGTAGTTCTTTATCATAGATTCCTCGTGAAACACCCTCAGCATAATGCTTATAGATGGGAGGGAATCCTTGGTTCCATGAAGGACCAAAGACCTGCTTATAGAGACCAAACAGAAGCAGTCTAGCGGCGACAAACTGATAGTTGGGAGAGTCCAAATCAATCAAATCAGAAGCAGACCTTACAAGGATTTCCTGAATCTCTCCAGTGGTGATTCCATCATAAAATTGTATACCTGATTGAATCTCTACCTGAGAAGCAGATACACCAGCAAGACCTTCACATGCTTGCTCTACCATTACGTGAATTTTATCAAGATCCAATGACTCAGTGTTACCATTTCTCTTGAGAACCTTTGTTCCGTTTGTCATACTCGTTTCCAACTAATAAATTTTACTTTTGCATTGAGTCCGTGATAAGTGTTAGTTCTTACCACTTCTTGTACGTCTAGTCCAGCAAGGACCATATCGTTGAGATCTTTCTGCTTGATCTCTGAGTTCCAAAGAACTACCTTGTTTCCATTATCGATTGTTCTAGAGATTCGGTCACAGATTTGTTTGTTACGTGGTTCGTTATCAAAAACGTAAATATAATCGCTCCAACCAAGCGACCTAATATCAACGTCGGACCCACACATAGCAACAGCATTTTTGATAAACGTGGAGTCGAAGGGTCCTTCAACAATGTAAATGGGTTGCGAAGCATCAACTTTGTCAAGTCCGTAAATCTTTGGCGAATCATCATTCAACATTACAGTGATGTACCGAAGTTTGGACCTAGGGTTGAGTGTCCGTCCTTGGAATCCGAAGATTCCATTCTTATCCTTGAGTGGGATAATGATCCTCGGTTCATCATTTTCCTCACTGTCAAACATTTGTTTCTGGGTATTAGTCCAGTGTTTGAACTTCTCACAGAAATAAAATTCCCGTAATTTGTTATCTGGTATTTGTCTTTTTTGAAGGTAGATCTTTGCTGGGTGAGAATTATTTAGTTCTGAGATTCTTGGAAGGTCAAAGTCTTTCTTCTTAAAGTGTGGTTTGCTACTAGGCACCACTGGATCTGGTGTGTTTGACATCTTACCAGTCAAACCTGCCTTGTAACGTTCCATAATATATTGGTCATATAGACCAACATCTTGGTCTTTCAAAAAGTTAGTAAGACTCTTTGATGCACCACAGTTGTGACATTTAAAGTTATGATCATTCTTATACTTGTAGATATATCCCCTTGTCTTATTCTTGTTCTTCTGCGAGTCTCCGCAGTATGGGCATCTAAAAGTATAAAGGTTTTCCTTTTTCCGACTAAACTTCTGCAATCGAACCGAAACCAGTCCGATGTACTTGGCGTCAATGAAACTCATTACGAAAGGACTATTTTCCTCGCTCTATTATACCTGACTGTGACTGTGGTGTCAAGAAATTTGATAGGATTGCCTGACCTGGCATACTGACTATAAATGAGATCACAGTCAGGGCACCGGCAATCGTCCACATCTTTTTTTCCATAAGACGAAGACGTTCATCAATCTTTCTTATATCTCTTTCGCAACCTTTCTTTATTTCGTCTGCTCTACGATTAACTTCTCTGTGTACGCTTTCTACCTTCTCAAAGAGTACAGCATCGATTCTATCTTGCTTCTCTAATTTCTCATTATGAACAGCAAGCAGTTGTCCCATCTTTACGGAGTTATCTTGTAAAGATTCTACTACTCGCTCTAGTCTTTCTAAGATAGCGGCATTTACTCCAGCAGAGTCATCCATTGTTCATCCAGCGTTTTCTGGCACCAGGGAAGCACCCTTTGCCAATGATTTGTGGTTTTTTCCTTCTGTTCATTTTACTCATAGGAGATTCTTTACCAGCGGTAGGTCCGGAAGCGGGAGAGTCAGCACTAAAACCTCCACTGGCACCAGCAGCATTAGCGACCATTTCTTCGCAAAACTGTCTGAAAGATTTCATTATAATTCCCTAAGAATTTGCATACAGTTTTTATCTATATCAATATCATGCAAATGAGACTTTGGATATTCAGGTAACCTTTGCAGGTAAATTATAAACGTCTTTAGCACACCCCACAACTCTTCATCAATTTTATAAAACAAAAGAGGAGTTGTTGCATCTCCAAACGTATTATATAAAATAATAAAATGATTAACCAAGAGATGAACATTCATCTCTCCGGTATTTTTATACTTGTTTAGAAGTCTTTTAATCCACTTGAAGCGTTTCATATCATCATAAAAATCCTCTTGCGTTACTGCTTGAGGATTTTCATAATGCTTTATCGCAAACATTATATAATTCGACTCATTTAGTTCATCAAATCGCATATTAAATCATTGGTCAGTTATCAGATGCTATCTGGATATTCCGTATCGTCAGCGATGATAGAACTATCAGCGTCATTCTGAATACCTCCAGCTCCAGTGGAGTCTTTACCCATCGCTACGAGTGTTTCAGTCTTCACTCTTGTATTTCCGTGCATATCGATGTACGTTGTAACACCGACCCAACCAGCATGTGCAGGTTGGAATTGTTTTTGTGCGACAGTTGCTGTTGTTCCAGTTCCAATTGCCTGAGTTTCAGCAGTATCTACACCATATACAGAAGAGGTATGATCCTTTGAATAACCATCCTTTGCATTAGGTGAAGTTGCTGCAGACGCGCTCTTAACTTCAGGAGCACAATACTGATCAATACCAAACGCAGGTTCCGCTGAGATTGCGTATGATGCACCACCAAGAACAGTTGAAATTCCAAGAACAAAACCATTGGTATTGTCAATGGAAAGAGTACTTGCGCTATCGACTGCAGTGATAACTGCATAACCGAAGGTTGATCCAGCGCCAACTTGAAGAACCATGCCAGGACTAATTAATCCAGCAGTGTTAAACGTTGCACCAGTTCCAACTACTTTTTTAGTGGTAAAGTTGACGGCAACTGTCCCGTCATCATATACCAGATCTTTATTGCCCCAAAGAGACATGTTAACTCTCCTGATTCTCGTTATATATTGATATTTATAAAAAAAGGAGACCCCACTTTTGGTCTCCTCTTATTTATTCTTCAGTTGTTCTCGATCTAATTGCTTGTGAAACAACCAGAAGTAATTTGTCATCCATGTCAGTTTTAGTCAATTTAACTGCTTTTTCAAGGATGACTAAGCAGATTTCGATTAATTTTTCTCCAAGTTCCTCATTGTCAGGAATCTTAGCAACTGCATCAGTAATAACTTTAGATGCAAGTGGAAGTAGGAATGCCAGCATAATTTTTACCTATAACGATCAAACCTATTTAGAATTCTTGGTTTCTTCGACCGTCAAGGTATTCAATAACTTCATTGCGCCACTCCATCAATTCGTGGTAGCACTTCTCATCGTGAGCGTAAAGACGCAACTCATGATCAGGTTTCAGGACGCTTTCATAGAAGATAAAGAAAGCGTCCTTGCGTTTCTGTTGTTTTTCATTCATAGTAATAAATTAGTTCAGCAGTTCCAGGCGCGAAGTGATTTGTTGATTCTGCTATCGGGATCGTTAGCAGTTTTGGAAGAAGTAAGTTTCTTCTTCATACCTTTCATTCTAGCACAAAAACTCTTTCTACGGGGGTTTCCAACTTTTTTTGAAGGTGCCTTAAGATCAGAACCAGGATTCTCGCGCTCATAAGACTTACGTCCCTTTTCATTCAGTCCACCAGACTTGTTCTTTCCAGCCTTGCGAGTCCATGCTGCAGACGATTCATCAATTTCCTTTCTCCAATCTGATACTTTCAATGGTTCAGGTTTGATCAAATCAATAGTTTCAAATTCTAGAGGTTTATAATCATCTTTCCAATGCTTGGATTCACCCATTGATTTTGGCATAGTTTCAATTTTATTCTTACCACGCATAATGTTAATGACTTTATCGACCTTTTCCTTCTTCATTTTTTCTACCTCCTGAAGGTATTCTTCTCTCATTTTAACTCCTGCTGCTTTGTCTGCATCTCTTCTTTTTTTGAATGCTGCAATTCTATCTGCCTTAGATGCATAGTCACCACTGCTAGTTGTTTGTGCTCTCTTTGCAGCACGTTCATTGTTTGCTTGATCAACTGTTTTTGGTGGCAACGCTTTCCTTTCTGATGCTGGTTTTGCAGCAGATAGTGCTTTTTGTGATGATGCTGTTGATCTTGCAGCAGGTAATGCTTTAGTTCTTCCTACAGGCAATGCTTTTTGTTCTCTTCCAGGTGGAAGTGCCCTCTGACTTCTGGAAGGTGGAAGTGCCTTCTGACTTCTGGCAGGTGGTAATGCTTTTTGTGCCGGTACATTCTGGTCTGTCTTAATTTTTTGTACTGGTTCAGTTTTCTGCTTTGTTTTATATGGACCTTCAACTTTTTGTCTTGGGTTTCTTTTAAGCAGACCTTTAACAAATTGCTTCTTCTTATCGTAATCACCTCTCTTATTTTTTGCTAAAACTTCTCTACCCTTTCTATACAATGCTCTAGCACCAAGTGCTCCTGCCTTCGCTGCTGCTCCTGCTGCAGTTGCAACATTACCACCGAACTTAGAAACTGCTGTTGCGGTTCCATCAGTTGACTGTACATTATCAAACCCAACTTTTATTGAACGAAGTCTGTTGACATCCTTCTTGGTGAGGTCACTTCTTTTCTTCACCTCTGCATTTTTTTCTCTATTTTGTTGCGCTACCTTATCATTCTCTGCTTTTTCCTTTGCTTTATCAATTTTTCTTTGAGTTTCTGCTTGTCGTGCAGCAGATCTTTCTTTTGCTTCAGCAGCCTTTCTATCTGATTCCTGCTGCCTTATTTTTCTATCTTCATCACGAGATTGCATCAGTCTCTCATGACGAGCGTCTGCCCTATCCTGAGTCTCTCTTCTCGATGCAATTCTCTCCGCTCTTGCTTCAGCATCTGCATCTCTCTTGGCTTGTGCGTCTGATGCTCTCTGTTCTTTCTTCCTGTTAACTTCAGCCGCTTTTGCTTCCCGATTTGATCTATCTGCCGCCCTCTTTTCCTCAGGACTCATAGGGTCTGTACCCTTTCTTAGAGTCTTACCACCAGTTCCAGTGATTCTTACTGCTTCAGTCAGGCTTTTTTTTTACCGATCGCCTTACCAATTGCTTTACGACGCTTGTGCAGATACTTGTCAGAAGAATCTACATCACCATCATTATCGATGTCAGCATCTTCCTGACCTACTGGGTCAAGTTTCTTTTCTTCAAGATTCTGATTAAACTCTTTCCAAGACTTCATTATCGGCACAAATGCGTTCCTATCATTTATTTATACGCTTTGCCACCTTTGACAATATAACGCTTATTGACACCCAAAGCACCTGGTGTCATCATCGCAACATACTTGAATAATCCTTTTGTTCCCACCAAAGTATTTGGATGTTTCTTATCACGCATCATCTTATCCATCTTCACCTCAGTATACTCTTTAATATCACGCAACCAAGACTTAAACATGATACCATTCTCACTGACACAAATGATGTGATTTGTTCCACGACGTGTAATCCTTCCAACTAAACCTGTATTCAAGTTCTCTACAACATCACCAATATTAAAAATCTCTCCCTTTCGATATGACTCACGCAAAGATTCTTGATCAAACTTGGGAGCAATTTCCCACAGTTCCAATTCTTCTTTAATCTTCATCTGTTTGCGAACTACATTGAAGAGTTCACGTTTCTGCATTGTCTTTAAAGTATTAGGAACACCACGAGAGAATGCATTGAAATCACCTTCTGCTGCATGAGACCTCAGTTTAGATGCAGACATTCCAGAAACGTCGTCAGCGTCTGGGTCACGAGTTCCTCCAGAGAGAACCATAATATTCTCAAAACTATAAAGTTCAGATCCATTGTACTTTTGAGCAAGACCTTGGAATTCTGCCAGGCGATCTTGACCAACCATCACTGTTGCATTCTTATATCCAGCATTATATGCACTAGTAAGAACATCAAAGATAGTCTTTGAACTTTCATCATCCATGATAGACTCCTCGTAATCGGGGAACATCTTTTTCATGAAGTTAATTTTTGTCCCTGGATCGAGAGGATTTTTCTTTGCGTCCTGAGTTCGAGAAGGATAAATCTTAAGTTCGGAACCAGTCCTTTTCGCTTCAGTCGCTGCTGCTTTGAGCAGTTTCTCATGACCTACAGTAGGAGGATTGAAACGACCAAAAACAACAACAACTCCTGATGCCCGCATTGGTTGCGGTTCTACTTTTTTGGCAGGAGTAGGACGTTTTGCTGCTTGTTGCTTAGGTGCTTTCTGAGCAGCAGGTTCTTCTTTCTTTGGTTGACGACCAGTAAAAATCTTTAACTTTCCATCGACAGTCTTTGCCCTCAGGTTACCCTGATTATCATAATAGTCACCATGACCATCTCCCTTCAACCCCATCTTCTTCGCTTGAGCGGAAGCGGAAGTCTCGACGGCTTCGGTAACGAACTGCTTAAAGTTCTTCATAATTTTTTATAGAGGTAACCTGCTACACCAATATGTATTATTTATTCCAGTCTTTTTGTAGAGTGAAATTGGCATGTGAGAACTGCCTGCGATTGACAAGTTTGTAAGTGCCGTGCTGATTGGTCATGACGTAACCCTCATGGTCTGATGGTTCAGAACCAATATAGCATGAAACTGCTTCAGTTGACTCGATGCCTTCCATAAGAATTTCTTTGATATGAGCGATCAACTTATAAAGAGAAAGAAGAACTGGACACATCTTGACAGAGATGTCACGTTGCTCTCGGATACAACGATTGATTTCTACTTTGATTTCTGTCGCTCTCTTGTCTGAAGGAAACCGAGCAACATTCGCCATCAAACCAGCAAGATTAATAAGATAATCAACTCTGCGGCGACGGGAAGTAATTTTAGCATCAGTATTCAGATACTTTACCTTGTTATCTATCGACCAGTGGTCAAACTTTGAAGTAAAGTTTGCTTGCATCTCAGACAATTTATTACCATTGTAACTGGTATGAACTGCAACTACAATAGAATGTTCAACTTTTTCATCGAACTGATAGGTGATTGTATTAGGAGTAAACTTGTCAGTGCCACCATATCCAATAAAATCACCCTGCCAAACACCGGCACGATCAGGAAGACACTCAAGACAAGTGTGCAGAATCGCTGCTACTCGTGGATTGTCACCATGATTCTCTTCAATCTCATGATGATTGTGATTGATCTTGATCTTGCGCTTGTTGAACACAGACTTAGTTCCAACAAAACGCTTGCCGTTCTCTGGATTATGACCAAAGACAAAGGCAGGAGCACCATCCCATTTGACAGAAACTTTGCTGTTCTTCTCTCTCAAAAAGTCAAGAACTTGACGTGCTGATTTACGACCCAGAAGGACAGCATCTTCGGGGTGTTCAAGGTGTGTGTTTTTCATGTCCTTATTATAGCACTCAATATCGATGAGTTCTGTCATGGTGGACACTTTATAAACTGTCTACAACGGAAGAGGTGGGATTTGAACCCACGGAGGACTTGCACCCTCGCTGGTTTTCAAGACCAGT
>Ga0209645_1001922_pt1 | contig 10125 bp, 11 predicted proteins | sample ETNvirenome_6_30_FD_184070 | JGI IMG/M metagenome (GOLD analysis project Ga0209645, IMG submission 184070) | Marine viral communities from the Pacific Ocean - ETNP_6_30 (SPAdes) (version 2) | ecosystem: Environmental > Aquatic > Marine > Oceanic | place: Pacific Ocean | collected 2013-06-19
ATAAACCGAGATGGTACGCTTATTAGGACTTTCTCCCACGATTTCCCAACAACAACTGGTTCTATTGAGGGTGTTGTGTTATATAGAGAAGGATTTTTTATTGTAACTGGATCGCAGGATTTAACCGCAGCGACTGTAGACCCCTATGAAGGGGGACCAGACCTAAGAACAAGATGGATTCATTTCGCAGTGACAGGTTCAGATATACTTAATACCAGTTTTGAGATGGATTTTGAAGGAACCACTTATACACCTACTCTTACAATGTTCGCTCATGCGCAGGAAGGTGAACTAAATCATTCAAATAACCCAACCTTCCTCGACTACAGTCAGACTTCCTCAATGGCCTCTTCAAGCGAGAGATACATCTCAAGAGGAGGTAAGATAAAAAATATACAGTATAGCGGATATAGTGACGTAGAGGCTGAGTTTGAGAAAGAAACTTACATATCTAAAATTGTCTTGTATGACGAAGAAAAAAATGTTATAGGTATAGCTAAATTAGCTTCCCCTATCAGGAAAAGGGAATCTGATAATCTAACATTTAAATTAAAATTGGATATGTAATGAAATGTATATTAGGGCTCGATATAAGTACAAGCATAACAGGTGCTACAGTTCTTAGTCTCGACGGTGATGTTCTTTACAACGAGGCTTGGGACACAAGAAACAAAAATAAATTTCCCACCTTATTTCACAAAGCAGAGTTCGTTAAGGAAAAAATTTTGCAACTAACTCTTGCGCATGACCTTGACAGTGTCTATATTGAAGAAAGTTTGCAGTCTTTTAGAAGTGGCTTCTCTTCAGCAAAGACAATTTCTACTCTAGCAAAGTTCAATGGAATCGTCTCCTATTTAGTCTTTCAAGAACTCAAGAGAGAGCCAATCTACCTAGCCGCAACATCAGCTAGGAAACTTTATGGAGTCAAGGTACCCCGTGGCACCAAGGCTAAGCAAAAAGTTCTTGAACACGTACTTGACAACGAAAAAAGCTTCCTTATATTCTACACGAGAAACGGCAATCCCGCCCCGGATACCTATGACAGGGCCGATTCTCTAGTTATAGCAAGAGCAGGATTGGAGTTATGGAAGCAGACAAAAAGAGAATCAGAGTCTTAAAAAGAATCTTTGGAGAGTATAACTATAGCTCAAAAGAAAGATTATTTCATTGCCCCAAGTGCAAACACCATAAAAGAAAATTATCAATAAATCTAAAGAAAAATGTATTCAAGTGTTGGATATGTGATTACTCAGGTCGAAATATTGATAGACTTGTAAGAAGATGGGGAGATATCAGAGATCAGAGAGAATGGTTAAGTTATAGGCCAAGGGTAGAGATTTCTGAGTTTGATAAAATTCTGTTAAACATGACAGAAGAGGATCAAGAAAAAATAGAATTACCCACTGAGTTTATCTCTCTCACCAAAAAAAGTAGAGATATTGAAATGTTAAAAGCTAGAAGATATCTTAATAGCAGAGGTATTGACTATCAAGACATTTTAAAATGGAAAATTGGTTATTGCAAGACGGGAGAATATAAGGGAAGAGTAATCTTTCCTTCATTTGATGAAGATGGAGAGGTAAATTATTTTGTGAGTAGAACATATAATAATTCTTGGAGGACCTATAAGAATCCCTCTTGTTCAAAAAATAAGATTATCTTTAATGAGCTTTATCTGGACTTTAATTCAGATCTTGTTATAACTGAGGGTGTGTTTGATGCAATTAAAGCAGGCCCTAACGCAGTACCCATAATGGGCTCAACAATCTCTCAAGAGTCAAAGTTGTTTTGGGAGATTGTGAGAAACGATACACCTGTTTATATTTGCTTAGATAAAGATGCAAAAGAAAAAGAACTTAAAATAATAGAGGAACTTTTGAAATACGATGTTGAAGTATATAGAATTAGTCTTGGAGCTTACAAAGACTTGGGTGAGATGGAGAAGGAAACATTCAAAGAAAAAAAAGAAGAGGCTGTTTTGATGACACAGGAGTCTTGTATGATAGAGAGAGTTAATTTATTATGATACAAAAATTTTATATGTTTCTTTTGGCGGCCCCGGTATCACTACTGGGGCTTTCGTTTACTACCGATAGATGCCCAGAAGATATGACTAGGGTTGATAATTTCTGTATCGATAAATGGGAAGCCCCCAATAAAGATGGAGAGCTTCCTTTAGTTATGTATTCTTATAAAGAATCTAAAGCATGGTGTGAAGCAAGAGGTAAAAGACTTTGCTATGATGATGAATGGACTTTGGCGTGTTCCGGTGAGCAGAGATGGCGTTGGTCGTATGCAAAAAAACATGAATATGGGATTTGTAATGACGACAAAATATGGAGAAAATATAACGGAAAGCTGCTAAGGAAATGGGGACCAAAAGCTTCATCTCCTGATGTTGAATCTATGGCAGGGCTCTTACTGAATGTGATAAAAGAAAACCCCCATAAAATGGAAACAATAGCCCATGTTATGTATCTTTATCAGGCCGATCCTTCAGGTGACAATGGGGGGTGTAGATCTGAATATGAAGTATATGACATGGTGGGTAATGTTGAAGAGTGGACAACGAAAAGATGGGGTAGAAGAAAAAATTTTAATGGATCTTTAAAAGGTCGATTTTGGGCAGAGCCACGAACATGCTTTTCTTCTGTGAGAAATCATGGAGATTTTTTTAGATTTTACGAAACTGGATTTAGATGTTGCACTAACTTGAGAGGAGAAAATGGTTAAAATAGCTCATATTGCTGATGTCCATATTAGAAATGTTAAACTGCATAAAATATACAGAGAGTGCTTTAATGATCTTTATGATTCTCTTAGGGAAAATGAAGTAGATGTAATCTATATTGCTGGAGATTTGGCCCACACAAAGACCAAGCTCAGCCCGGAGTATTTTGAACTTTGCTCAAGCTTTCTGGATAATCTTTCTGATATTGCTCCGACATACGTTATCTTAGGAAATCATGATGGTAACTTAAGAGCATTAACTAGACAAGATGCTGTCACTCCAGTAGTAACTGCTTTGGACAAAAAAGATCTTTATCTAATGAAAAACTCTATGGAACTGGAAGTAGCTCCGGGGGTTGTATTCAATTGCTTATCTGTATTTGATAAGGACAATTGGGCGGCTCCAATTCATAGTAATAAAATTAATATTGCTCTTTATCATGGCGCGATCAAGGGCTGCTCCACAGATACTGGGTGGGTTATTTCAAAGGCAGATGAAGATCTAGACATATTCTCAGAATTTGATTATGCTATGCTTGGAGATATCCACAAGTCTAATCAAATTATGGATCTACACGGTAAGATAAGATATGCTGGATCGCTCATCCAACAAAACCACGGCGAGACAAATGATAAAGGATATCTTCTTTGGAATATTTTCTCCAAGGACGATTACACAGTTGAACACATAAAGATTGATAACCCGTCTCCTTATGTTACGATTGAACTCAATGATGAAGGTATGGTCGATGACTATCATGATGTCAAGCCCGGTTCTCACCTTAGATTACTTTCAACTATGAAGTTGACGTCTGGCGAGATTAAGCGAGCCATGGATGAAGCTAAAGACTTCTATGAGCCTTTAGCTGTTACTTACCTTAGTAAAGCAAGTAAGTATGAATCCTCAGAGAAAGAGTTGTCGTCTAAAACATATAAAGAAAATTTAAGAAATATATCTGTACAGAATCAACTAATAAAGGAATTCCTAGATCAGTATGATTTAACAGACGAAGAACTACAGAAAATTTATGATCTAAATAAAAAATATAATGCTGAAGTAGAAGAGAATGAAGATATTGCTAGGAATGTCGATTGGAAGTTAAAGAGCTTTGAGTGGGATAACTTATTCAATTATGGTACAGAAAATAAGATAGATTTTGAAAATATTGAAGGTATTGTGGGAATTTTTGGGAAGAACTTCTCAGGTAAGTCAAGCGTAATTGACAGTCTTTTGTTTACGATATTTAACAAAACAACAAAGAATGAAAGAAAAAATGTTAACTATATTAACAATCAAAAAGAGTTTGCTCGTGGTTTGGTTGAGATAGATGCTAATGGTGAGACTTTAACGATTGAAAGAGAAGCAGAGAAGTATACTAAAAAAACCAGAGGCAAGATAACAGAAGAAGCTAGAACAAATGTTAACTTCTTATTAAAAGGCACAGAGGTTGTACCTGATACTGATCTGGATGGTACATCAAGAGGTGACACAGATAAAAATATAAGGAGAAGGTTGGGTACATTAGATGACTTTCTCTACACATCACTAACCAGTCAACATGGTGCTCTTAGTTTTATTGATGAGGGGTCGACAAAGAGAAAGGAACTGTTAGCAAAGTTTTTGGATTTGGAAATCTTTGATCAAAAGTTTAAATTGGCAAAAGAAGATTCTTTGGTTCACAAAGTAAATTTAAAGAAGTTTAAAGATTTTGATTTCAAATCAAGAGTCAGTGGTCTTAAGGGTGAGATCAAAAGAAATGATTTGGAGTCAAAAAATATCAAAAAGCAGTCCAAAACTATAGAGAAAGCTATAAATGATCTAAAAACAGAATTAGAAGGGGTTAAAGCTCAAATAAATGCTACTCCTGATGAAATTATAGACATTACCCTAGTCGAAGGCGAATTGAAGAGAAATTCTTCAAAAATGGCCTCTCTATCTGATTCTTCTTTAAAAGCATCGGAAGAGGTCGCAAAAGAGTCCGAGACTAAACAAAAGATAGACAAATTTCTTAGTACATTCGATTTAGAGGCTTACAAAAAGAAACATAAGGAAGCAGAGCTAAAGCAGGAGAATTTACGATTTTTGAATAAGAAACTTGATGAACTCAATAGAAATATCAAGGTGGCAAAAAGAAAGAGTGAACTCCTAAACCAAGTTCCCTGCGGAGATCAGTTTACTACTTGTAAATTTATCAAAGATGCTTTTGTTGAGAGGGATAATCTCCCATCGTTGCAAAAACAATTAGATGATGTCGACAGAAAGTTTTTAGTCTTGACAGAAGAGATACAAAAGATGGAACCACGAAAGATTCTGGAGAGGATTCAGAATTGTGAAAGGGTTATGTCGATGCAGTCTAAATGTGAATTTACTATAAGAGAAAAGAATCTTATTATAGAGAAGAACAAGACAATTATAGAAAACCTTAAGACAAGAGAAAAGGAGTTAGAAAAGAAAAAAGAAAGATATTATAAAGCAAAGGAAGCAATTGATAATCTTAAGAAGTTGCATGATTCTATGAAACAAAAGCAGACTGATATAGACTCCAAAGAAAAAGAGCTTAACAAGTTAAAATCTGATCTTATGGACCTTTATAGAGTTAAAGGCTCACTTGAGCAAAAGCTTGAAACGACGATAGACCAACATAACGACTATGTTAGGGCAACAGATGAGTTTAGGATTTATGAAATGTATATGAAGTGTACACATAGTAGTGGTATTTCATATAATATTATTAAGAAAAAACTGCCTCTTGTTAACGAAGAGATAACAAAGATCCTACAAAACATTGTAGAGTTTAATGTTTTCTTTGAAGAGGATGGTAAAAAGTTGAATATATTTATCCAACACCCGGACCAGAAAGAGAGGCCAATCTCGCTTGGTTCAGGAGCAGAGAAAACAGTAGCAGCCATGGCAATACGCCTTGCCCTATTGACCATCTCTAGCTTACCTAAGTCAGATATCATCTTCTTAGATGAGCCGGGAACAGCACTAGATGAGAATAATCTTGAAGGGTTTACTAGAATGTTGCAGGAAATGAAAAATTATTTTAAGACAATAATTATCATATCACACCTTGAATCCCTTAAGGATTGCGCTGATAAACTAATTGTTATTGGCGAAAAGGATGGTTTTGCTCATGTTACCGCATAGGAGGGACGAATGTTGAAACGAGCACTTGATGTATATTTGGAAAAAGCTATTAGTAGGAAGCTGCTTGTGTGGCTCACATCTACAGGTTTTTTGATCGGCGGACTTATCACTAGTGAACAGTGGGTTGCTATTGCTCTTGGTTATGTGGGTATCCAAGGTTTTGCTGACTTGGCGACTAAGTGGAAGACCGCAGGGAAAGGTAAATGATCTTTCTAAAAAAAGCTCTAGCATTTCTAAAGAATTATTGGTATATTCCTCTAGTTCTTTTAGCATTTGTTTTGGGCTTTTTTTATCTTTCTGGTGGTGGCACAAAGAGATTAAAAGAAATTTTTTATGCTGCCAAAGCAAGATATCAAAAAGATAAACAAGCAATAGAGAATACCCACAGACAAAAAGAACAACAAAAAAAGCAAGCTGTGAACAAACATAGTGAAGATGTTAAAAAGGCTGGCGAAGAAAAAGAAAAGGCTATGTCTGAACTTGAAAAGGAAAAGCAGCAGTTAATCAAAGATAAATTAGAGAGGTATGATGAAAACCCAGACAGTTTTACAGAAGAGATTAGTGAGTTTTTTGGCTTTGATATTTTTGGCGACAACAACTCTGACGCCACTGAACGCTCAAGAGAGCGAGAGGAAACCTTACATAAAAAGCCTGAAGAAGGGGGAGAAGGCCCCGTTTGAAGGTGTTCTTGTTGAGCCATGGGGTATGGCTCAAATTATGAGTGACTTAGAACTTAAAGAGAAGGAATATCAACTTAAACTAGAATATGAAAAAAAGATACTTACAAGCGAGTATGAACTTAAGTTGTCCAACTTAGAAATTGATCTTGATGCAGAAAGAGAAATTAACAGATCTATTAATGGAAATATGGAAGATTATATTAATTTTCTTGAGGATAAGACCGTGGACGATACCAATTTTAGCGGCTGGGAGCTTGTACTTGGCTACGCTGCTGGTACGTTGGTTACAATAGGTACGGTCTGGGCTCTTAATTCTTTGTGAGGTATCATGGAAGATCCAAATTTTTTAATAAAACTTGAAACAAAAATAAAAGAAAAATATGGAGAGGAAGCAATAAAGCATCCATTTAAGGACTGGGATGAAGAAAAAGAGCTAGATTATATTGAACAACTCAAAAAAGAATCTGTTGTTTTAAAGGAGCGGCAAGTCAAGGAAGACAAAGAGGAACATAATGGTTTTTTTATCTCAAAAAAACTAATTACAAAGAAATCAGAAAGGACTTGCCCAGTCTGCTCTGTTTATTCCTTCTCCTCTAAAGATGATCTATATATGAACAGGTACAGTTGTTGCTTCAATTGCTACGTTAAATATATAGAAGGTAGAGAAGAAAGGTGGGAACAAGGCTGGCGACCAGTAGAAGAGGAAAAGTAGATGCCAGAGAATACAACATACGATATAATTAGAGGTATTTCGCAGGCTGCAAGCATGTCTTATGACGGCGCTGTGGACCAACAAGGCAACCCGGTTGAGGTTGGGCTTAGGCGAGAAGAAGGTAACCCTCTCATCGATAAGAGAGTTATGGATGGGTTTAGTGTTTCTTTTTATGGTGATGGGTTTTGTATTCATTATCACTCCGAGATGACCATGAAAGATCTTCATAATATGCGTGATCTTGAGGGCGAACTAGAACAAACGATTGCAAATGTCGCAGATTTCCTAAAAAGGGAATATAAAAAGATTATGGGCTCTTCTCTAAATCTCACCCCACAGGGCTCATGTGAGGCGAGGGTTGAGTATATCTCAAGAGTTAGGTGCTGGGTTACCTGCAAGAAACATTATAAAATTAGAAACCTAACCACCCTTCAGAACCCTTTGGAGCCGAGTGAAGATAAATTTACTGGAACAGCCAAAAGATTTATGGAACTGGGAGGTTTAAAATGAAAGTAGTTTTGCCAGCATCAAAGATTAGGCAGATAATCTCTGAGGAGATAGAAAGGTTCTTTGAGCAAGAAGAAACTAAACAGGTTTCTAAAAGCGCAGAGAAAGAACAGAAAGTTGAGTATGACGCGGAGAGTATAGCAGATATTTTGAGGAAGAGCCTTGAGGAGTCGGGGTAAAATCAAAATATATGCTAACAAAAAAGCAAATTGTAAAAGAGATCCTAAAGTCGGGAAAGGATCCGATCTACTTCATAAACAACTATGCAAAGATCAGCCACCCGATCAAAGGCCAGATTCCATTTCGAACCTACCCTTTCCAAGACGATCTATTAAGAAGCTTCAACGACTATAGATATAATGTTGTTTTGAAAGCTCGCCAGCTTGGTATATCTACCGTCACTGCGGCATATATCTCTTGGCTATTACTTTTTCACAAAGAAAAAAATGTCTTGGTTCTCGCCACCGATCTTGGCGTTGCAACAAATATAGTTAAAAAAGTTAAACTAGTTGTGAAGTCCGTTCCGGTGTGGATGAGAATAGCAAAAATCAAAGTCGACAACAAACAATCATTTGAATTAGATAACGGCTCTCAAATTAAAGCTGCATCTAAAAGTGTGACCTCTGGTCGTTCTGAGGCCCTCTCTCTTCTCGTGGTGGATGAGGCTGCGCACGTTGATGATATGGAAGAGAAGTGGACATCAATATACCCAACTATCTCTACTGGTGGTCGATGTATCGCACTTTCAACTCCGAACGGTATTGGTAATTGGTTTTACAAGACATGCACCGAAGCTGAGAATAAAGAAAATGATTTTTATCTAACCAAGTTATTATGGTCTGTCCATCCTGATAGAGATCAAGAATGGTTTGAGACCGAGACCAGAAACATGTCTCGAAGGCAGATAGCTCAAGAGCTTGAGTGCAATTTTAATACTTCAGGAGACACAGTATTCCACCCAGAAGATATAGCAAGAGTTTTTGAGGGTTGTTCTGAACCTATCTATCGAACTGGTTTTGATAGAAACTTTTGGATCTGGGAGAAGGTAGAACCAGAGGGGCAATATTTTATTTCTGCTGATGTTGCTAGGGGAGATGGAGAAGACTTTTCTGTATTCCATGTCTTTAGGGCAGACAAGATGGAAATAGTCGCTGAGTATAGAGGAAAAACCCCGCCTGATATTTTTTCTGAAATGCTGATGAGTGCTGGTAGAGAATATGGCAACTGTATGATAGTGGTCGAGAATAATACAGTCGGCTTTTCTGTTTTAGAAAAATTAAAAGATAGAAAATATCCGAATATTTATTACTCTATAAAATCAACACATGAATATGTAGATCAATATAGAGGCGAGTTTATGACTGGTGCTGTTGCTGGCTTCTCTTCGACCTCCAAAACAAGACCACTTGTTGTGGCCAAACTAGAAGAGTTTATACGAAATAATTTAGTTAAGATTAATTCTGTTAGGTTCGCCAATGAATTAAAAACATTTATCTGGAATCACGGAAGGCCAGAGGCGCAGAGAAGACATCACGACGATTTAATCATGGCTTGTGCTATCGGCTGCTGGATAAAAGAAACGGCCCTAACTCAGAATAAACAAGGAATTGAAACCACAAAAGCTTTAATGTCCTCTATGACCACCTCGAAAAGATTTCTTGACACGACTATAGATGGCATGTTACAAAATAAAAAATTAAGAGAAAGAGTAAAAACTAAAAAACAGCAAAATGAATTTATTTGGCTTTTGAAGGGATAATAAAGAATGGCAAAGAATCCTAATAATCCGGCATCAAAATTATATAAAAGTTTAACTAAATTATTCTCTGGGCCTCTTGTAACCTATCGAGGTCAAACAGAGAGGCAGTTGCGCAGACGATACCTTGATAAGTATAAATTTCAATCAGCGTCTGGTAAGCAATTTAAACGCAGCGGTTACGATCCTCTGAGTAAAATTCGTTCCGAGTTGATGGTTTCTCAGGAGCGTATGATGCGCTACACAGATTTTCAACAGATGGAGTACACTCCCGAGCTTGCATCTGCTCTTGACATATATGCAGATGAGATGACTACATCTTCTGGTCTTAGCAAGATGTATACTGTAGATTGCCCTAATACGGAAATAAAATCTATTCTAGAAGCCCTCTATGATAATATTTTAAACCTTGAGTTTAACTTATTTGGATGGGCTAGAACTATGTGCAAATTTGGTGATTTCTTTCTTTATCTTGATATAGAAGAAGGCCTCGGTGTAAGAAATGTTATCGGCCTGCCGCCAGGAGAAATAGAGAGATTAGAGGGAAAAGATGAAACAAATCCAAATTATATTCAATATCAATGGAATG
>Ga0209645_1001923_pt1 | contig 10125 bp, 5 predicted proteins | sample ETNvirenome_6_30_FD_184070 | JGI IMG/M metagenome (GOLD analysis project Ga0209645, IMG submission 184070) | Marine viral communities from the Pacific Ocean - ETNP_6_30 (SPAdes) (version 2) | ecosystem: Environmental > Aquatic > Marine > Oceanic | place: Pacific Ocean | collected 2013-06-19
TGGGGCTAACCCTTATACGTATCAAGGTCAAAGGATAGCAGACTTTACACCCGCTGAGCAAATGGCTATGCGTATGACTGCTGAAAATGTAGGTTCATATCAACCTTACTTTGATGAAGCAGCAGGTATGGCTAGGCAAGGTTATGGTGACGCTAGAAGCAGTGCTGCTGAAGGCATGGATTATATGCGTCAAGGTGCTGCTGAAGGTGCAGCAGGCATAGGCGAAGCACAAGGTTTATTAAGACAAGTTCCAGGTATAGCACAAGACGCAACATATGAAGGTTTAGGAGCGTTACGTGGCGGTCAAGATACTTTAGGTAGAGCTGGTCAAATGATAGGTAGAGCTGGTGTTGATTTGTCAGGGGCTCAAAACGTTTTAAGTGGTTCTTTAGGTAATATTGGAGCTGCAGCTCAAACTGGGTTTGGTGCTACTCAAGGTTTTGACCCTAGAGGTATCTCTAGTTTTATGAATCCTTACGAAGACGCAGTAGTAAGTAGAGCTTTGCAAGATTTAGAAGAGCAGGGGGCTAAAGCAGACATAGCGGGTAGAGCACAAGCTATAGGCTCTGGTGCTTTCGGCGGTAGTAGAGCTAGATTAGGTGCACAAGAAAGAGAAGAAGCATTAAGAGAAGCTCAATTAAAAACTGCTGCTGGTTTAAGGTCTCAAGGTTATGAGTCTTCAGCGGGTAGGGCACAAGCAGCATTTGAAGCACAACAAGCCAGACAAGCACAACAAGCAGGTTTATTAGGTAATTTAGCAGGTCAGCAAGCAAATATAGGTAGCCAGATGGGTACTTTAGGTTTAGGTCAACAAGGTGCACAACTTAATCAAGCTAATGCTATGGCCAATTTAGGTCAACGTCAAGGGACTATGGGTACACAAATAGCTGGGTTAGGACAAAACTTAGCTGGTACTATAGGTACTGCAGCTGGAGGACTAGGTAGTTTAGGTACAGGATTAAGTAATATATATGGCGGTACAGGTCGAAACTTAGCTAGTAGCGGACTACAAGCTGGTCAGTTTGGCTCTAACGTGGGTGGTCAAATGGCTGGGTTAGGTCAAGGTTTATCGGCTTTACGTCAAGGTGATGTAGGTAATATGATGAACGTAGGCGGTATGCAACGTGCTCAAAATCAAGCTGGATTAGATTTAGCTTATCAAAACTTTGTAGGTCAATATAACTTACCAGGACAAATAATAGGACAAGCAGGTCAGACCGCAGCAAGTTTTGCACCAACTCTAGGTGGCACTACTTTAGCACAAGGTTCTACTAGTGGTGGTAGTAACTCCTTAATGCAAGGATTAGGTACGGCTATAGCAGCATATGGAGCACTTAAATAATGATGAATGAACAAGACCTAATGGCCAATGTAAATAGATCTAGGCTTTTAGCTCAAGCTAAAACAATGCTTGACCAAAACGTACCTATAGAAACTATATCTTCTCAGCTAGGTCTTGACAGAAACACTCTTAATAATCTATTGACGCAGAATATGCTTATGCCAGATTCAGTTATGAAACCTGATGACTATAGAAATAGTTATGGTGCTGGTATAACTGGAAGTAATACAGCTATTGACCCTGTTACTCAAGTAATTATAGACGGTATGACTAGCGGTGAAGGGGAAGGGGCAGATATAAAAAGTTTCTTAGACGAAAGTTTAGGTGTTAATAAAGGTGAAGACGATGACTTAACCCTCGAACAAGCGGTAAACTCTGGTAGCATAGCTGGGGCTATGAATAATCAAGATTCTTTTATGTCATACCTTGAAAGTGCTAGTCTACTTGAAGGGTTAGCCGATAAAGAAAAAATGGATATCTACAAACAGGCAGCAGCGAACATGGTCGGTGAACTTGACTATGAAAGCCTAGTACAACAACCCGACAAGGTTATGCCCTACTTAGCAGCAGGGCTTTCGCTTATCAACTCTGGTGAAAAAGGTGAGGACTGGGGTGCAGCTCTAGGTAAAGCTTTTATATCAGGTAAAAGCACAGCAAGAAAAGAAGAAAAAGAATACGAAAAAACTATGGCTGGGCTAGAGATGAAAAAACAAAGCGACATTAATAATATAGTAAGTAGTTTGATGCTCACTGATATGAAAGATAGAATGGCTTTTAATAAAAGTTTAAAAATGGCTGACTTAAAAGCTCCTAAAATGTACGATTTAGTAGGTCCAAGTGGCACGTTTAGCGACAAGCAAACCTTACCTTTAAGTGAGTTTGAATTTAATAGAATGGCTAAAGCTTTCCCTGGAATGGTTAGGGTAGCTACTAATAGTGAACTTAAACCGTTTACCGTAATGAGTGACAGCGGTAAAAATATGAATGTGTTTTTAAACCAAGACCAACTAGCTTTTTATCAAAATAACCCTAAATACGCAGGTCAAATACGTGCGGGACACGATGATGAGCGTACTAACATGAAACTCTATTCTATTAAAGATGGTGAAGAGACTATGGAAAAATGGTTAACACCTAGAGAGTTTGAAAATTTACCAGAAGGTCAGGTAGCTACTATAATGCCCACTAGCGGTTCACCAGTGTATGTACGTGATAAAGTTAGTGGACTTACTGATTTTGTTAGTCCTATGGAATTAGCACGTAACGGTTCTAGGTACGATAGAATCAGTAGCTTCAGCGGTAGTATGACTAGCCCTGACGGTACTGTTATTGAGTTCGGTAACGGTGATGACGGTAGTAGAGCGGTAGAGAGTAGAGGGTTAAAACAATATAATACAGTAAACGAGAAATTACAAGGTATAGATAGAGCCGTTGATAACTACTTTATATCAGCTGACCAAATGGACAAAGCCATAAACGAATACGTTACTCAGTTTCCTGAACAAGCAGATTTAGCATTTAACAATTTAGCAGGTAGAGCTACTAAACTAGCTGATGATATAGTTATTAGTGTTAAAGGTTTTGGGGCTATGTTAAATGCAGCACCTAAAGATGGTGGCGGAACTTTTTATATAGGTGACTCTAAAGTAAGTTATGAAGACTACAGAAATAATATTATAAACTCTAGTGAGTTTGAAGAATTTAGAAAAAGTCCTTTTGCTAAGTTTTTAGAACAAAGCGGAATAACAGGAGCTAGATTAGAAGCAGCATTATTTGATATGGCTATGATAGGTGCTGGTTCATATTCAATTGATAAAGGTCTAGACCTTAGAGCTATATCTGATTTTGAAACTAAACAATTTATGAAACTGCAAGGTGCTGAAGCAGCATCATTAGCACAATTTCAAGCTATTACTAACGACTTTAGACTTAAATTAGTTAATAGAAACATAGAAGAAATAAAGCGTACTCTCGACCCAGCTAATCTGTTTCAAATAAAAAATAAGTTCGGTGAAACAGACGTAGACGCAATCAACACTTTAAAAGAATCAGGTACACAAAAACTCGATAAACTGTTAAAAAGAAAAGAAGAACTTGAAAAAATTGATACTAGTTTAAAACCAAAAGGTAATAAAACGTTTGTGTTTGATACTTCTATTGACCCAGAAAACCCTGACGTAGTAGAGTTTAAAACTATAACCGCTACTCCTGAAAGTGCATTCGGTGCAAACTATGGATTAACCACACCACTTACTACAGAAACCGTAACTGAAATTGAAGGTAGTTTCCGTGATATGTTGAATAAATACTCTAAACTCACAGGCGACGTACAAGCACAAGATGCGTATATAAATCAATTAGAAAAAAATCTTACTCCAGCAGAGTTTGCTTTTTTTCAAGCACACATACTACAGGCGAGAAAATTAGGACTATAATATGGCACAAAATGACATAGTAGATATAGACGAAATTATAGACGCTCAAATAGATTTGAGTAAGCCTATACCACCTATGCCTGTGGAACCTGCACCAATGACCATCGAACCTGGAATTTATGAAGATACTCCTGGACAATTAATACCTAGTGATTTTAAAAATTATCTAGTAGAAAGTCTTAATATAAGTCCTCAGATAATAGATAAAGTAGTAGGCAAGCCATACAGTTTCCGTGACCGTTTTATAAACTTAAACCCCAGTGACCTTAAAAGAGATATATACAGAGCTATAATCCCTGGAGATCAACCGTTAAAAGAAGATCAACAACCTTTCGGTTTAAATATAAAAGAATTATTTAACCCTACTAGCCCTGAAGTAAGACAAGCAGAAGCAGCAGGTATTAACCCAAAAGAAGGAGCACCGTTTCAAGTACAAAAAGACGCTAGTTATTTACCAGCTGACAATTACGAAAGGGGTATTAAAGTATTACTAAAAGAAGCTTATCCAGGTGTACCACTTGAACAATTTGAATTAGCTAAAGAACCACGCACAGGTAGAATAGTTTATAAAGACCCAGAATCAGGTGAAAAACAATTCGTGCAACCTCCAGGCATTGATTGGGCTGACGTTAGAGCTGTTATGGAACCACTCATGTTAGAAATAGGTGCTGGTGTTGGTGGTTTTATGGCTGGTAGTACAGTAGGTCCATACACAGGTGCAGGTATCGGTGGTGGTCTAGGTCTAGTTGCTACGGCACAAGCTACAGATAATCCATTTTGGCAAGCTACAGGTGCAGCAGCAGGTGCAGCAGCAGGTGCTGTATCAGCACCAGTAACTTTTACTGTAGCTGGTGAAACCATGGCACACTATATATGGAGATTGAACAACTTAAGAGGTATGAAAGAACGTGGTATACTCGACGAGACTTACACCCCAGAAAAAATTCAGTCAGTAGCTATGAAAGATGCTGGGTTAGTGGGTGTGTTTAGTGCGGGTGGTGCAGCAACTTATGGACTTATAGCTAAGTTCTTAGGACGCAACCCAGCTACTGTTTTAGGTATAGATAAAGATAGTTTTATAAAAGCTTATGAGGATGTAGAAAATATTAAAGTTACTGGTTCAGCAGCAGAAAAAGAAGCGGTTGAAAATTTAACAACTCCACAGCTTTTAGGTTTATCAGAAGATGCAACTCCTATACGTAGAGAAGCTATGCAGAAACAAATTGATGAATCAGCTTCAGCTAGACCCGAAGTAGAACAAAGAATGATAGACCAACAAACTGGTTTTGATATAGGTTATGAAAAAATATTTGAAGACGCAGGTATAGACCCTAATATAATTATAGTACCTGATGTAACTCAAATAAAACAAGCGTTCGGTAGAGATATCGGTGGTTATTTTGACCCTAAAAAAGTTAGTAAAAAAGCAGGTAAAGATGTAAACCCTACTGACAGAAAAGCTATGGCTACTAAAATAACTAGTTTAACTAGGGGAGCTGACCCAGAGGGCGTATTTGACATAGTTTGGAAAGAAGGTAAATTAACTAATACTCAAACGTTTTTAGATATGATACCTGAAGGTAAAGTGAACGATTTTAAATCACTCATCTATAAAGATTTTATTGATTCCACTAAAGCGGTAGATGGCAACTTTGACCCTAACGCTATACAAAAATACTTGAACAAACATTCAGACGGTTTAAAAGCTGTGTATGGAGAAGAGTTTGTTAATGGGTTAAGAAGTTACAATAAACTCATTAAAGACATTAAGATTGTGGCTGGTAAAGAAGGCATACCAGAAAACGAAGCGATACAACTAGCAAACAGTTTAGCTAGAGCGTATTTAGGTATCTTTACTAGACCAGGAAGGGTGATTACTGCGGGTACTAAAATTACTTCTAAAAGCAGAACAGCCACGTTTGAAAATATGTTACTTAACCCAGATGTTCTATATAAAAGAATTATGAGAGAAAAGTTTTTAAGTAACCCCAATTTTTACACTACAGCTAGGGCTATAGCTAGAGCATACGAACAACAATCATCGTCCGTAGACCCTGAAGATACGCCAACTAGTTTCCCTACTCAAGAAAGAATAATAGACATAGACCTTGAAGGGTTAGAAATGAACAAGGGTGGTAATCCCTTGATAGAATTAAAATACAATATAGGCAATTAATATGAGTTCAATTAAAAGACTACTAAAAAAACTTCCCCCCGACCCTCGACCTCCTATTGACCCACCTATAATGTGTTTTGTGGCAGGGACTAAAGTCGACATGGCTGATGGAACTAAAAAAGCTATTGAAAACATTAAGGTAGGCGACGAGGTCATAGCCTTAGGTAATAAAATAGATAAAGTTTCTTATGTACATGATATCCCTAAAGATAACAGAAAATTATGGACAATCAATAATAGGATAACGGCTACAGATTCTCATGCATTTTTAACTAAAGATGGTTGGAAATCTAATAACTCTAAATTATCCAATAAAGTCTACAACGATTATGGTATAGAAGTAAAAGATTTACAAATAGGTGATAAGTTAATCACACAAGATGGTGAAGAAGAGATTACAGAACTTGAAAACCAAGAAGATTTTGTAAAAGTCTACAACTTCACTACCTCAAATACACACACTTATTTAGTAGACGGAATAGTTTCACATAATAAACTGCCTCCTGGAACTCCCAGACCTCCTATACAACCACCAAAAGATAACAGAATTATAGAAGGTCTTGGTGGTTATCTTAATCCAGTTGAAATACTTCAATTTACAAATCCAACTAAACCAGATAACACAGCTGGTCAACAAGATATGGCAAACTTGATGAAACAGCAACAAGATACTTTTGGTGCTAGGTTTGTATACCCAGAACCTGATCCAACTCCTCCTACTCCTCCTGGCACTGGTGGTGGCACAGGCGGTGGTGGCACAGGCGGTGGTGGCACAGGCGGTGGAGTATACGTTCCTCCTGGTGAATTTCCTCCTGGAAAATTTCCTCCTGGTGAATTTCCTCCTATAGATTTCCCACCTATTGGTGGAGGTCAGTTCCCGCCGATCTACCCGCCAAATATTCCACCCAATATTCCACCCAATATTCCACCCAATATTCCACCTAAACCACCAATTGGTGGTGGAATACCGCCCATGGGTCCTGGGATACCGCCCATAGTGCCTCCTGTAGATATTCCAGGTGATCAACCAAGGTACATAGCTGACGAAAGATTCGATGAAATGATGGACAGGTTAAAAGATATAGAAGATAGATACTCTTCAGGTATAGGCGGTCTGGAGGACAGGTTTAATAATTTACCAATACCCGTTGAGCCACCTAAAATAGACTATGATTTTTTAACTAAACGTGTACAAGATAGTTTAGATTTACCTCCTAGTATAGATAAAGATATTTTAATGAAAGATATCATGAAAAATATTGATATACCTAAACCACCGAGCATAGACAGAGATGCATTAATTGATGAAATACGTTCAGGTATTACTATGCCAGATTTAAGTGAGTACGCTACTATTGATGATTTGAATAAAGGCATTGGCGGTATCAACATCCCTAGTTACGATGACCGTGCACTCAGAGATAGAATAGGTGCTATAGAAAATAAATACACTACAGGTTTTGATGAGTTAAATAGTGCCATAGCTAGTTTACCTACTATGAATCTGCCAGTGCCTAGTAAGGCTACAGGTATGGAAACTTTGGTGAATTTACCGCCTAGAAGAAGGGGTCGTTAAGTTAACCAATCTTTGAGGTTATCTTCACCTAATATAGTACTGGCTATAGATTGTTTCTTACGTAAAGCTTTTACTATTTTTTCATCTACTGTACGTTCACACACAATATCAATATAAGTTACTTTATTTGTTTGACCTATACGATGAGCACGGTCTTCAGATTGTAGGCGTTTTTCAAGGTCGTAATTATTACTGTAATAAATTACTGTGTTAGCAGCAGTCAAAGTAATACCGTACCCACCTGTTTGAGTGTTACCTACAAAAAATCTCATAGGACTGTCTGGGTTTTGAAACTGATTTATTACTTCTTCTCTACGTTCTTGACTCACGTCACCAAAATAAGTTCCGACAGTTTCTTCACCATATGTATCAATTAGTAGTTTTTCTATTCTTTTTATGTCATGTCGGTAATTTGCCCAAATTATCACTTTACCGTCAGTTTCCTCTAAAATAGAGGACAATTCTGAGACTCTATTATTAGTAAACTCGGTAATACTACCGTCATCCGTCCCTATGAATCCACATGAAATCTGATGTAAACGTATTATTTGAGTCATTATGTGGTTTATAGTTACTAACTTATTATTCTTCAGTTGAGTAGCAGCAAAGTTCTGTAATTCTTTATACGCTTTAGATTGTTCAGGTGTCATTTGTATTTCTCTACGTATGTAAACTTTTTCGGGTAAGTCTAAACAATCTTTTTTCAAAACCCTATGGCTAAATTTACTCAGTGTTTCATTTAACTCATCTAAATTTTTATAACCAGTAACAAACTTAAACGTTCTACCTTGACCAGTCATTTCTTTTAAATCTGCATACCTAGCCCTGAATGAAAAGTAACTACTAAAGCCCAATAAAGCTGGATCCAAAAACATACACTGACTATATAAATCTAGTGGACTTTTAGTAATCGGTGAGCCTGTTAGTATTCTTCTGTAATGGGCATACTTACCTAGCCTCACACAATTAGCAGTTCTTTTAGCTGAAGGGTTTTTAATAGTTGTACTTTCATCTATTATAAACATAGTTTTATTAGCCTGTATAAACTTATTAGCATACTGACAACCTTTCTTAGTACTAAAAGCTTCTATGTTCATGACTAGTATTTTTAGGTTGTCGTCATATACAAACAGTTTATCTAAATCTTTTAGAAACTTTTGAGTATGGCTACTGGTCCATTTGACTACGTCATATATAACATGGTCTGGTATGTGTGTTTCTAATTCTTTATTAACCCATGTACTGTACACACCTTTAGGTGCTACTATTAATACGTTGTTTACCTTACCTTGACCATACAGGTGTACAAAGTTATCTATGGTAACTTTAGATTTACCACAGCCCATCTCCATAAATAGAGCAAACTCTTTTTTATCACATGATTCTACTAAAGCCTCTAACTGATGGTCATAAGGTTTAGTCTTAAAAATAAAATTTTCCATATCTCGTCTCTTATATGTATATATAATAAACTAGGTCAGTAATAATAAAAAGGATATTGCACGTTTTATCTCAATAGGGTGCTAATAGGTTTTGCTAATAGCCCTTAAACACTCTCTACTACGATGTTTTTTCATACCCCTATTAGCGATATTACCTTTTTTATACTTTTTATTAGATTAAACTTTATTTATTTTTAAATTACCCTTATAGTAATAGGTAAGTAAGTAATTACTATCACACGGTCATAAGTGTGATTCCTTAAAGGTAGAGTGAGAAGTTTCCGCACAGTTTCTTCTCACTCGTTTTTAATAAGATAAAAGAGACAAGATGAGTGTATATGTAGTAGAAAAGCCAAGCGATAAGAAAAATATTTCTTCGGCTTTAGAATATGGAGAGTTTGAATTTATATTGGACGACCGTTCTAATATGATGTACAGTCCTGTACCTACCGTTAATAGAATACGTAAAAAACTTCAACATTTTAATGATGATGACTATCTGTTATTGATAGGGGATCCTGTCGCTATTGGTGTTTGTATGCACTATGCTTTACTTTCAAATAGAAGTAAAGTTAAATTATTAAAGTGGGATAACCGTGACTATAAATATAACATCATTGAGGTAAATATAAATGTTTGATGACGTAAAATCAGAGGTTAGTGAGGTCTCTTTAAAAACGCTCACCGATAAAGCAAATAAAATGGTAGAATTAGAACAGTTAGTTGAAGAAAAACAAGCTAGTTTAAAAGCTACACAAAAAGAACTTAAAACATTAAGTGAAGAAGAAATACCTGCCTTATTAAGTGAGGTAGGGTTAAGTGAAATAACTTTAACAAACGGTAAAAAGATTAGTACTAATGCTTATTATTACGGTCGCATAACCGAACATAACCAACAAGAAGCTTTTGAATGGCTACAGAATAACGGACACGGGGATATTATAAAAAATGTAGTATCTGTAAGTTTTGGTAGAGACGAAGACGTTGATGCCGAAAAGCTCTTATCTGACCTTCAAGATAGTGGGTACACTACCAACGGTAAAAAGTGGGTAGAGCCTATGACTCTTAAAGCGTTTATAAGGGAACAAGTAGAGAGTGGGAACGACCTACCACTTGAAACTTTTAATGTATATATAGGTCAAAAAACAAGGATA
>Ga0209645_1001924_pt1 | contig 10117 bp, 10 predicted proteins | sample ETNvirenome_6_30_FD_184070 | JGI IMG/M metagenome (GOLD analysis project Ga0209645, IMG submission 184070) | Marine viral communities from the Pacific Ocean - ETNP_6_30 (SPAdes) (version 2) | ecosystem: Environmental > Aquatic > Marine > Oceanic | place: Pacific Ocean | collected 2013-06-19
CAAGAAACTGTTTGGCGGTTTCAACCGTGGAGAACTAAACATCTTTGCAGGTGGATCAGGCGCAGGTAAGAGTTTGTTCTTGCAGAATCTTGCAGTGAACTGGGCACAGGCTGGTCTGAACGTGTGTTACATATCTTTTGAATTGAGCGAACAACTGACTGCTATGAGACTAGATGCCATGATGACAAATATTCCAACACGTAAGGTATTTCCTGAAATAGACAATGTTGAAATGAAGGTCAAGATGTTGGCTAAGAAGTCTGGAACTTTGCAGATAAAATATCTACCAAGTGGTAGTACGGTGTTAGACATAAGGACATATCTCAAAGAACTAGAACTGAAAAATAAAAAGAAAATAGATTGCATACTAATTGACTATCTAGATTTAATGATGCCAAAAAGCAAAAGGATATCTCCGGCAGACTTGTTTATCAAGGACAAGTATGTGTCAGAAGAACTGAGGAACTTGGTTGTAGAAAAACAGTGTATACTGGCAACTGCATCACAGTTGAATAGGGCATCAGTCGAGGAAATAGAGTTCGATCACTCTCATATATCGGGTGGACTATCAAAGATACAGACGGCAGATAATGTCATTGGTATATTCACTTCAAGAGCAATGAAGGAACGTGGTCGATATCAAATTCAGTTCATGAAGACAAGATCCAGTTCGGGCGTTGGACAAAAGGTTGATTTAGAGTTTGACGTGGACAGTTTGAGAATCAGAGACCTAGCAGATGATCCAGAATACAAACAGTTTGACAAACAAAGAAGCACCATATACGATTCATTGAAACAGACATCCAAGGTATCGTCAGGCGACAACAAGCCGAAAGACACAGGACCGGGCGTTCCGGATCCTCGTAAAGGTGATACGGTAGGCAAGGTAAAAGCAACAGTAGAAGGCGGAAAACTGAGACAACTTCTAAACGAACTACACTCAGATGAAGAACAATAATGATATCAGTTACATATATGAGAAATTAAGTTCTCTATATCCAAACTACTCCAATAAAAAACCAAAGGCAAAAATATATTCTAAGGCATACACCAGTTTGATAGGAGTTATGTTATCTGCACAGTCACAAGACAAAAGGACAGCGATCGCTTGTAGACAACTTTTTGCATTGGCCGATAACCCAGAAGACATGTTAAAACTTACACAGGAAGAAATTATAGAAGCGATTAAACCTGCAGGACTGTTTAATGCAAAGTCCAAAAACATACTTGCCACTAGTAAAATGTTGATAGAAAAATTTAACGGGCAGGTTCCTAGAACTCAAAAAGAATTAATGTCTTTGCCTGGTGTTGGTAGAAAAAGTTCGGACATAGTGATGAGATTTGTTTTTGGGGAACCACACATAGCGGTGGACACTCACGTCTTCAGAATGCTATGGAGATTGGGTTGGGCAGACAGTTTAGATGAAGGCAAAGCATCTATCACCGTGAATGAAACCACTCCTGGCAAATACAAGTACGGAGCACACATGTGGTTGATTACCCATGCTAAGAAGGTTTGTAAATCCAGGTCGCCCGAGTGCGATCCTTGTGTCATTAGTGCCGCCTGCGATAAACGTGATATTAATATTCCAAAAAGTAAACTTCGCCAAAATCTTAACACATAATAATATACGCAGATAAATAAAACTGCTCAAGGCAATAACAGGCAAAAACAAAAGCATAGGCAAATGAAAGATAAAGAACTGAACGACATAACAAGGCTGTACGATAGATTCATCAGGCAATGTCCAGGCACAGAAGAATACACGCAAAGGCTCGCCGAGGAAACTCAAATCATCCTTAAACTACGTTTCGTAGATTACTTCATACAAATATGTGATATTATCGCAATGACCAGAGACATACCACACATGACACGTGGTAGTGCTGGATCGTCATTGGTCTGTTACCTACTTGGCATAACAGATGTGGACCCAGTGGAGTGGGACATACCTGTTGCACGATTCCTGAATCCCAACAGGGACGACCTACCTGATGTGGACATTGATTTCCCCCATCACAGACAGGCAGAGGTAATGAACAGGATCTTCAAGAAATGGCCCGGACGTAGTGCTAGAATATCTAATTACGTGCTCTATCAAGATAAGTCAGCAAGACGTGAAGCGGCCAAGAGACTGGGTGCAAAAGGTAACCTACCCCGCAGGTTCACATACGATTCATTGGGCATCGACACCAAAGAAGCCAAAAGAATCGAAAACAAATTGAAAGGTAAGAAAAGATGCATATCAAAACACTGCGGAGGAATACTAATGTTTCAAAGACAATTACCAAAAAGCCTGTTCACGGCAGAGAATCAAATACTGTTAGACAAGAACGAAGTGGAGGACCTAGAACATCTAAAGGTGGACATTTTAGCCAATCGTGGTTTATCACAACTCATAGAGATAGACCCAACAATGAAACTGACCGACTATCCGGAGGAAGATGCCGCTACCTCGGACCTTTTGTGTCGAGGAGACGTGTTGGGAGTGACTCAAGCAGAGAGTCCTGCCATGAGGAGATTGTTCAGAGCGATACAACCAAAGAATAGGAAGGACTGTGTGTTTGCTACGGCACTCATAAGACCTGTGGCAATATCAGGACGTAAGAAAGCAACCATGTTTCATGACTGGAGCAAGGAGCGTATGAGTGATACCATAGTGTATGAGGACGATGCTATCGACAGGATATCTGAAGTGCTAGACATAGACAAATACGAAGCAGACATGTACCGTAGGGCGTTTGCTAAAAAGAATGAAGAAAAGATTATGGAGTTTATCACTAAATTAGGCAATCATCCTCGTAAGGATGAAATTATCACAATGCTACAATCACTGTCTGGGTTTGGTTTGTGTAGAGCTCACGCTGTAAATTTAGGCAGACTAATATGGGCGTTGGCCTATCAAAAAGCACACAATCGAGAAAAATTTTGGAAGTCGTGTCTCAAACATTGCCAAGGATCGTATAAACGTTGGGTATACAGAACAGAGGCCAAACGTGTAGGGATAGAAGTGGTGACTCCGAGTAAATCAGATAGATGGGACACACCCGACTTCCAATATAGGAAATATGGTTGGTGGAGCCAAGATAATTTTATGCCGGGAATGTACGTGAAAGAACTGTATCTGGACAAAGTAGAATTTGCAGGAATGATTGCAAACGGAAGAGTGTTTAGAGGAGACAAAGGGAGATATGTAACATTTTTGACCTTGGGAGTTGGTAATGGAGAATATATCGATGTTACCATAAAGAAAGCGTTTGCATATAGTGATTATGACGTGGTGTGGGGACAAGGCACAATAAGACACTCCAACAATTCAGATTATGTAGAAAGTTTCGATTCCAAAGGATTTAGACTAGAAAAATTTATCAATAATTAGTATAATACTAATATGATATATCCATTGGCATACTCCACATGGGGTACAGAAGAAGTAGACGCAATAAAACGTGTGATCGACACAGACATGTACACCATGGGCAAACACGTCAAACAATTCGAGAAAGAATTTGCCGAAGCATTTGGATCACCTCACGCCGTGATGGTCAACTCAGGATCCAGTGCCAACCTTTTGATGTTAAGTTTGTTGAAATGGAAATACAAACTGTCAGGTGATATCATTGTGCCAGTAGTGGGTTGGGCCACGACGTATTTTCCTATTTCACAAAACGGATTTAAATTAAACTTTGTTGATGTCGACCCTTACACATGGAATATAGATGTTGATAAAATCGAACAGGCAATCACTCCAAATACCTGTGCAATTATGCCAGTGAATTTGCTAGGCAACAGTTGCGATTATAACAGCATCAAAGATATATGCGAAAAACATAATCTGTTACTAATAGAAGATAACTGTGAGTCCATGGGAGCCAAATACAGCAACAACTACACTGGAACCATAGGATTGGCAGGATCATTTAGTTTCTTCTTCTCTCATCATATACAGACAATGGAGGGTGGAATGGTTCTTTGTAAAAACAAAGATGACGCCGACTACATGAGATCATTAAGAGCTCATGGCTGGGTAAGAGACTTGCCGGCTGATTCACATCTTTATAAAAAAACAGGAAATGCATTTGATGATAATTTTGTATTTGCCACTCCCGGTTACAATGTTAGGCCTTTAGAAATGAGTGGTGCGATAGGATCGGAACAACTGAAAAAATGGGGAAGCATCATGAAGACACGTAATGAAAACGCAAGTCATTTTATAAACTTGTTTATGGGCCAAACATGGTGTAGGATACAACACACGATAGGAATCAGCAGTTGGTTCACATTCGGAATAGTCTTAGATGGAGAACTAAAAGGTCGTAGAGCCGAAGTTGTGAAAGCGTTAGACGAAGCAGGTATACAAAACAGGCCACTTGCATCAAGGAACTTTCTTAAACAACCAGTGATGAGAGATCTAGACTACATTGACAACAAGGACTACTCGGCCGCGGATGACATTCATGACAATGGATTTTTTGTGGGCAACGGGAGTGTCCCTATCAAAAGTCAGATAGACAAACTGTATGAAGTAATTTCGGGTCTTGTGAAATGAAATCATTGACTATTGTCACAACATGGGGAACGAAATATTGGCCGAATCCTGTACAACCGGGTCTTAAGAGCACAGTGGAAAATTGGCCTGAACACGCAAAAATATTTGCCTATCCTGATGACATGACACAACAACTTAAATTAGATCGCACTGAATATTTTGATCTTTGCAAAGAACAACCTGTCCTGAAAGAATTCATAGAAAGGAACAAAGACAATCCAAGACTTACAAAGTGGCAACCACAGCAATACAAATTTGAATATGATGCAATCAGATTCAGTTACAAAGTGTTCGCCTGCATAGATGCCTATCAAAAAACTAAACCAGATATGTTATGGTTCCTGGATGCAGATATAATAACATTCGAAAAGATTCCAATGTCTTGGCTTGAACACATTATACCTGACCATGCATTTACATCTTACCTCGGCAGACCAAAAAAAGGATTTTCGGAAACTGGATACTATGCTTTCAACACTGCACACAAATATGCAGATGAGTTTTTCAAAAGGTGGGAACAATACTACGCAGAAGATTTGTTTTTCAACATACAGAAAGGCTTTCTTAATCATTTCCCAATAGCAGGATACACAGACTCATTCACATTTGATGCAGTCAGGATAGAAATGGAACAGGCTGGTAAAATTAAAAACGAGGACCTTAATGATGGGAGATGGGCAGGTTCGAGAAAAGCGAGGCATCCTTTTATTAACTCAGAACTAGGTCAGTACATGGATCACATGAAAGGCTATGATAGAAAAGCACAAATGAGTTCTAAGAAAAGAGACCTCACCACAAAACAAAGCCACCCATATTGGAAGACACTGAAAGACTAACCTTGTAAATATGGGCATGAAAGTTCTTATCACAGGTTGCCAAGGATTCATTGCAAAAAATTTAGCACAACATCTAAAGAAACAGGGACACTACGTAGTGGGCCTAGATAAAAAATTAAAGACAGGCGATCCTGTTTTTGTTGATGAATTCATCGGTCACAACATGGAAGAAACAATCAAGATCGAAAACGACTTCTCCAGAGTCTATCACTTGTCAGCGGACGTTCCAAATTCAAAGTATGTTGGTTCAGCACAAATGGCCACAGGGCGTAGCAATCCAATACAATCAATACATGCATTGGACTTTGCGGCGAAGAACAAATCACATTTCATTTACGCCTGCTCTGCCATGATGTATAACACAGAACACCAAGGGCACAATGGCCCGGACCTAAACGAAGACGAACACATATGGCCGGCCAATCCTGCAGGAAACATTTATGGAATGGAGAAACTTTACAACATGCAACTGGTACAGGAATATGCAAAATACTATGACATGAAAGTTGCGTTGCCAATATTCCATGCCATGTACGGACCATACTGTGACATTTTTGAAAACTCTAAGGTGGTTGCCGCCATGTGTGTGAAAATATTGAATGCATCGGATCCAGGTGAAATTGAAATTTGGGGTGATGGCACACAGATAAGATCTTTTTGCTACGTAGATGATCTGATGGTCGGACTCGATAAACTTATAGAAAACAATGTTCATATCCCAATCAACATGGGATCGGATGAAGCGATCACAATGACGCAACTAGCAGACATGCTTATAAAGATATCAGGCAAAAAAATCAACAAGAAATATTTGCCGGCAGGTCCGGCAGGCTGTATGAGGCGAAACTCTGACAACACCAAGATAATGAAACTGACTGGTTGGAAACCTAACTATCCATTAGAACAGGGTCTGGCAAACACATTTGAATTTGTCAAGTCTCAGGTATCATCAAAAGAGGCCTAAAGCGTCAAATTACCAAGAGCGTTTTTTAAAAAAAATACGCGAAAGCGTAAAAGCGTAAAGGCGGCCTGTCCCCTTGAACTGACCGCCTATAGGTTTGTCTGACTAGAACTTGATTTTGAATCCAACAACTGTGTCTGTGTGATCCAGGTTAACATCGAAGTCTGATTTACTGTAGACTGACACTTTATCGCTTAGACCTTTTGAGAAGTCTAATTCGAAAGAATCAAACGTGGGGTCTAAACTGTTGTCGACCGAGTAGTTTACTCCGCCTGTGCCTCTTATTCCTAAGGGCAAATCAACCGAAGAATCCAAATACATCTTGTTCGTATCTGCTTCTATTTTCTTTTCAGCACCAAAGGTCCAGTTCAAATCAGTCGCTTCCGCAGGGGAAGGTTTGAAGGTTGCAAAAAGCATTGCCATGATGATCGCCGGCATAATAACATTCGCATTTGGTATGTTAATCAATTTTATATTCATTGATCTTTATCTCCTTTATTATGATTGTAAAAACTAGGTATGACTTCACCATACGGAGGGCCTTTTTTTGCTGTGCCTGGGTGTGCTTCCAACCCAGCAGGTCCATTTTTCCCGACGTCACGGAATGTGGCGTTGTAAATATAATTATCGTGTAGCAGATCATGGAGGCACAAAAATGGGCATACATTATGATTACAAGAGCACAAGGGGTGCCAAGAAGATAAAGAAACAACAGCAGAGGGAAGAACGCAGACGCAGGAAGAAACGTGACAGGGCGTCTTCACCGACGCAGTGCACCGTGCCGGAGGACACAGTGCTGACTCTTGACATGATAACCGATCCCAACAGATGATCAACAACAGACTTTTCAAACACTACGGCATAGACACTGCAAAAGATCTCAAGATAAAGAACAGGTGTCCCAGGCCCTATGACACCATACTGATAGATAAACAAGGGTCCTGCTATGCATGTGAATGCCAATCTTGGTTGCCACAAAGCATAGGTAACCTACAGATACAGCCACTATCTGAAATACTGCAATCGAAAATGGCAGAACATTTGCAGTCTTCTATAACTGATGGCACATACCGTTATTGCAACAACAACCAGTGTGCATGGTTGCTGGACAAGAAGAATCCGCCACCGTGGAAAACACAGACGCCGGAGAGGCGCATCAAACATCTACGACTGGCCATCGACGACTCTTGCAACCTGAGGTGCCCCAGTTGCCGCTCAGGCCTGATTTTTCATAAGGAGGGTTCCGCATACAATCTGGGAATCAAACTGGCTGACAGCGTCAATGACTGGTTGTATGATTACAAGTTTCCCCTGCAGGTGCACATAGGTTCAGATGGTGATCCGTTTGCTTCGCACGTGTACAGGCACTTCATGGAACAGACGCCCGAACGAGATAACATCAAGTACAGCATACTGACCAACGCACTGATGTTCAAGGAGTTTCACACACGGATCCCTTACGTGATCAACAACCTGCAGGAGTTGGGCGTGAGCATAGATGGAGCATCGAAAGGCACCTACGAAAAACTGAGGCTGGGTGGCAAGTGGGACAAAGTGAAAGAGAACCTGGAATGCATATCCCAATTGAAAAAGAAAAACGATTTTAGATTCATACTACACTTCGTGGTTCAGAAACACAACTACCACGAGATGGAGGACATCATAGAGTTGGGCAGACAGTATGGGGCGGATAGGGTGTGGCTCAACAGGATCACGGACTGGCAAACTTTCTCAGACTTCAATTGGCATGACGTTGTTGCACCCTCACATCCTGAACACGCACAGTTCCGAGAACAGTTTGAACGGATAAAAACACCTGACAACTTTGTGGAGTACGCAACGCTGGAATGAGACACAGGATAAAAAGACTGGACTTCAACGTGGCCTACGCCTGCAATCTGTCGTGCAAGGGCTGTATAAGCCTCAGTGATTTTGATCGCAGAGGGGTTGAATCGTTGAAGGACATTCAGGACCAGTGTGACACATGGAGCAAGATTCTTGACCCGTCCGTGATATCCATATTCGGCGGAGAACCTCTGTTGCACCCTCGCATTGAAAAGGTGCTGGAGGCAATAAGACAGGCATGGCCCGACGCAGTGATCAGATTGATAACCAACGGATACCTGTTGCGTAGACACGATCCAGAAACGTGGTTCAGGTACGGAGGACTGGAGATGCAGGTCAGCGTACACAGACATGACCATGAACAGATGATCACAAAGCAAATCAAACGCATAGTGAACTGCCGTAAGGACTGGCAGGCCACCAGGAGCACATTGGATGGACACAGACAACTGGAGTTACACAACAAGGATCTAACCATCTACAAGAGCAAATTCAAAACATTCGTGATGCCATACAGGTTGGAGGCAGGAGAGCTCAAGCCGTTCCGTAGTGATCCGGTCAAGGCACACAGCATATGTGGTTCACCTGACGTGCCCATACTGTATCGAGACAGATTGTACAAGTGTGCACCTCTGCCCAACATCCTGGAACTGGACAAGGGAAAACACTACAAATACAAGGGCGTTGGTCCAGACGGTGACGTCAAGAGCATCGTCGACAACATAAACAAACCAGAATCAGTTTGTGCCATGTGTCCTGACAACAAAGACCATAGCATAGACCATTTCGACAAGGAGAACGTTCGTGTCAAAGATATTGATTAGTGGCTGTGGCATGAGTTGGTCACGGCAGGAGAGGCCCACGTGGTCCAATGTGTTGAAGATATGCGGAGTTGACCTGGACGACCAAGCAGGACCTGCCATCAGCAACCAGATGATACTGAACAACATGATTGAGAGCGTGTTGGACAACGACTACGAGCAGGCTGTATGTCAACTGTCCTCAACTGGCAAACTGGACGTAGAGCTGACCAACGACCAGAGACACAGTGTCATGCAACAGGACACCATAAGGAACTTCACCCACAAGGGCTACTGGCCCAGCAGTGTCAGTGACGATCACGAAAGCAAGAAACTATACTACAGATACCTACACAGTCCAACACTTGAGCAATACGACATCATATACAAATGGTTGCTACTGGACAAACTGTGCAAAGAGAAAGGAATCACGCTTCATACGATATTTGGCTATGACATCAAATGGAAGACAGACAGGCACACAATGATCAGGGCCGAGCATGGCTACAACATTTGGGATGATTATGTTAATGGTGAGCACTACAAACATCATGATAACTCTGTGGGATTAAGGAATACAGTGCCAAACAAATACTTCCAGATATATCTGGCAAAGAAAATAAACACTGAGATGTTGAAGTTGCCGATATCCGATAAACTGGAGAGGTTCCATGACTAGGATACTGTTCGTGTCTTATCACCATGGGTGTAGGGGTGAGAGACTCTCCGTCAACATATCAAAGCACAAGGACTTCAAAACACTAGAGGCCGATGAGGTGTGTGGTAGGACAGTAATCAAAAACGATTACTTCAATAAACAGTTTCTTAATAGTCGGGCACCTAAGTTCGACCAGTTAAAAAATCTTTCCGGCAGTAACATAGTTGTGCCCAGTCATTACTTTTATTCCAGCCTCGTAAAATATTTCCCTGACGCATGGTACGTAGGTATAGACATTCCAAAGGACATGGAGGCCTACAGACAATCTCTGTATGATAGATTTTTTCAATACAAAACAAGTGACATAGCAGAGCTGGCAGGAGAATGTGAAAACAGAATACGTGAATATCGGCCACAGGCGTCCAGACAAGAAATAGGCAAGTTCACGAAACGAATACTTCAGACCA
>Ga0209645_1001926_pt1 | contig 10112 bp, 11 predicted proteins | sample ETNvirenome_6_30_FD_184070 | JGI IMG/M metagenome (GOLD analysis project Ga0209645, IMG submission 184070) | Marine viral communities from the Pacific Ocean - ETNP_6_30 (SPAdes) (version 2) | ecosystem: Environmental > Aquatic > Marine > Oceanic | place: Pacific Ocean | collected 2013-06-19
AAAACATTATCTGTTTAGTCAAGTTAGGTCATCATTTTTAAACATTCCGCCAGACGAAATGGCAATTGCGATATTCTTACCAGTTGCACGATTCAAGGGCGGTTCATTCGGAAACAGATAATGGGGCAAATCGATAAATTTAGAGCAGCAATGTCAAAGGCAAAAGGTTTTGCTAGACCATCAAAGTTTGCAGTCAGAATCAATCCACCTACATTGATTTCGACAATAGGTAATGCGTTCTATAATGCTAATGGCCAAACAGACGAAACTATTAATATTGAGTTCGCAAGAGCACATCAGGCTATCAGAGAAATGTATCAAAGTATGGGTAGTCAAATAGAATTATTTTGTAGTAGTATTGAGATGCCAGGTCACGATTTACAGACACAACAAGTGCAACACGGTTCTGCGCCTGTAAGAGATATGGTCACGAGTCATGGGTTTGAGGGTATGATTACTGCTTCATTTTATCTATCTGAAGATTTAAAAGAAAGACATTTCTTTGAACAATGGCAAAGACTGGCTGTCAATGTAGAAAGTCATAAGGCAAACTTTTATGATGACTATATTGGGTCAATGGAAATTTATCAACTATCTAATGGACTAGATTCGGGGTTACCTTTCCCGACATTCATTGATAAGGTATTTGATGTAGATATGGCAGAGTATGGTATCAGAGCATCTGAAGTGTACCCTGCAACACTAAGTGGTGTGGAATACAGTTATGAAAGTGGCAATCAAATTGCAACAATGGCTGTAGGATTTAACTATAGAGAATGGCGCAATCTAGGTGATGGTCAATCAAAACTTAGACCGTATTCGTAATTTTACATAATTAGGAGAATAAATTATGGCGTTACCAAAACTGACGACCCCAACTTATGAGTTGGAAGTACCATCAACAGACGAGAAGATAAAATATCGTCCGTTCTTGGTAAAAGAAGAAAAGATTTTATTGATTGCAATGGAGTCTGGAGAATCTGCTAACATAGTAAATGCAGTAAAAGATATTGTTAATGCGTGTACTTTTAACAAACTAGACTTAAAATCTATGCCTATGTTTGATGTTGAGTACATATTCTTACAGATAAGAGCAAAGTCTGTTGGTGAGATTTCTCATTTAAGATTATTATGTCCTGACGATAAAGAAACATATGCTAATGTTGATGTTGATTTATCTGAAGTCATGGTACAAGTTGACAAAGGACATAGTCCTAAGATTGAGATAACTGATGAAATGGGTATGGTTATGAAATATCCTACAATCGATTCTTTTAGTAATACCGGTATAACAGAGGTTAATGCTGAAAATATGCTAGATGTTATAACAACATGTATTGACCATATTTACGACAAGAAGGGTGAAGAAAAGTTTGATGCAAAAGACCAAACTAAGAAAGAATTGACTGAATTTGTTGAACAATTAAATACATCACAGTTTAGAGATGTTCAAAAATTCTTTGATACTATGCCTAAATTAAAACATGTGGTTACAATAGAGAACCCAAAAACCAAGGTAAAGACTGATGTTGCATTACAAGGACTAAATGATTTTTTCGCATAGCCCTTTCACATGAATCGTTAGAAAACTATTATCATACTAACTTTTCTTTACTACAACATCATAAATATAGTTTGACAGAGTTAGATGAGATGTTACCATGGGAAAGGGAGATATATGTTGATATGCTAGTAGAACATATCAAAGAAGAAAATAAAAAACAAGAAGAACGGGCAAACAGGAGATAAACAGTAAATGGCAATACCAGTATTCAACGAAGGCACAATGAGATATCACGACCCAGACACAGGTCGAATGGTCAAGAGCCCACAAGATAGTGAACCTGAAGTTGCAAGTTCAAGTCTTGGTGCTTCTTCTATTGTATCTGCTTTAAGAAACGAATTTAAAGGTCTAAATGCTCATCTAGCGTTTAGATTTGAGTCTGTCATTGAGGCAATACAAGGCACCGATGCAGACCGCAGAGATGAATTAATTGCTAGTGAGAATACTGATGTTCCCCCTACTATTGACTCTCCTACTGATACTGGTGGTAGAAGTTTTCTGGAAACACTACGAGGGCTGAACCCATTCAAAGACGGCATTGGCACTAAAACTACAATACTACTACTTACTGGTGCTCTATATGCTATAACACAGTTTGGCGATAAACTTATAAAACCTTTAGCATCATTCTTAGAATGGGCAGATGGTGACCCAGCAGAGAGTATTGGTGAATGGACAGAGAAGTTTAAAAAGTGGTGGGCCACAAAGTGGGAAAATGTAAAACTTTTTTGGGAAGAACAAAAACTCAAGTTTGAAGATATGAAAAAAGCATATGAGGACTTGAAAGAGTGGTGGGAACCTAAGTGGGCGTCAGTCGTGTCATTTCTTACACTTTTCAAAGATATGTTCACAGGTATTGATAACTGGATAAAATCATACGATAAAGACGATAGTGGTGTTTTAGAGTCTGATGAAATTGAAAAACTAGTAGATGATGTATTTAAAACAATCAAAGATAAGATATGGTCATTAACTGGAACTGTTGTTGAGGGATTAGTTGCTGCCTTAGGAATATACACAGTTGGCAAACTAGCAATGAAAACCTTATTTAGAACAGGCATAGGTACAGGAATTCTTGCTGGGTCAAGACTTGCTCCTCTTGCATTAGTTGGCGCAGGTTCACTGCTTGGTACGGCTGCAATTGTTGGTGTTATTGCTGCTGGTATATGGACATTGACTGATAATATTATGACAGCATATGATGATGCAATAACAGATCAGGCAGGAAATCCACAAAACTTTAAGGCAAAAGAATTTATAGCAAGACTTCTAGGTGGTGATAACCCTGAAGGCGGATGGTGGAACGCCCTTACAAATGCTTGGGATAAAGCAGTAATCGGGGCAGCGACCGGAGCGGCCGCAGGAACTTTCATTCCAGGCCTTGGTACAGTTGTTGGTGGTGCGGCTGGATTCTTAATTGGTGGTGTAGTGGGTGCAGTTACAGGCAAAGCAGGTTCAGATAAACTAAACCTGTGGATTGATGAAATAGGTAAGGACTCATTAAATGCCATAGACAGTATTGGTCAATTCTTCAAAAATTTAGTTGCTGGTATGAGAGGTGCAATCGACCCAGACACAACTTTCGAGGAAGCATATAATGAGAGTAAGTTTGAAAATCAACCTCTTGTTGATAGGCAGAGAAAGAACATGGAGGCTAAGATTAAAGAACTTGCTGCTAGTAATGAAGCAATTTCAGAGGGCCGAGAGAAAGCAATATTTGCTGAGTCGTTCATTTTTGGTGATAGTATGATACCTTTTGTTCGTAATTGGTGGAATAGCGAAAAATTCTTTGGTAATAGATTATCAGCAGACCCCGAAGGTGAAACACTTGAGGCATTACAAACAGAATTGCTTGAATTTGAAACAATAATGGCACAACAAAAAGAAAAGAAACAAAAACAAGAAATATTAAAAGAAGGCGTTAATGACAAGTATTATGATGGCGAGGTGCCTAAGATGTCAATACTTGATAATAGTAGCGACACTACAAACAATTTTGCTACTGCTGTAACTAACAAAATGGATGCAGATAATAATGCACCAAGTGCTAGATTGTTAGGTCCCGCCTTTGTGCCTGGAGGAAGTCCTTTATTAAACTTCTAACCTTTCTGTTTTAAGTGTTTTTCAGTCCAGATATCCCATATAATATTTCTATCATCACACCACTTGCGAGCAGCTGCGAATTTATCCCTATTCATGCGATAAGTTTTCATCTCATATAGAACTGTTGACTTCTTTTTGCCACGACCACCAACAGGGGGTCGCAAATCTTTTGATGGTTTTACTTCGATAAGATGAGTTTGCGTATTGCCTTCTGCATTTCTCACCTTAATTAGAAAATCAGGAAAGTACCTACGCACTTTCTTGCCCACACTATCGTAGTATGGTATTGCTACTTCTTCACTTGCCCATTGTAATACGCCAGGGTTCACATCAAAGTATTTCATTGCACGCCTCTCCCAACCTGAACGATAGATGATATTGTCTACATCACCCATATATTTGCTGGGGTTTGTGGGTGTGAATCTACCTTTATATTTTTGACTTCGTTCTGACATAATGAGTATAAATAGTTATATCAATATTTAGTAAAAAAGGACATAAACATGGCGTTCGGCGGAGATGCACAAGCAATTAGAGATATAAATGCTTTCATACAAAAGCACAAACCAGGTAGTGATTTAACTGTTCAAAAGGCATTTGGCGGCACCTCAGCACCTGCAACAGCAACATTGGGTAACGATACTGCACAAGCAAACCCTAATTTGACACCAACAAGTTCCCTTAATGATGACCCAATGAAATATCGTTACATATCATACCCAAGAGATGTAACACGAGATATGGCAAATGGTCACTACATGTTGTTCTATGTTAATGTTCAGAACAAATCAGGGTATGAGTACATAGGTCAAGATAGTAAACCTGTTGGGGGCGTTGTTGAGAAAAGAAGTAGTCGTATGGACACAGAATATGGTGGAACAGGCGAATTTCAATACATCCCATCAGATGATGCAGACTCAGCTGAATATCAGAGGGCATACGATAGAGTTGCAAAAGGGGGACAAGGTAATATTCTTAGAGAAGATGAAGTTTTCTTGACTCCTAACTCAAAATATATGAATTCTAAGTATGGTCAAATGGGTGGCATAAATTCAAAATTCAAAACAACATCACGAATAACAGATTCCGTAGCACTATATCTACCACCGAATGTACAAGACAACACATCTGCTGGGTACAACGATATGTCAACAGGTATTGTTGGTCTGGTTGCTGCTGGGGGTGGTGCCTTTTTAGATGCAATGAGAAGAAACGACTATCAGGCAGCTGCATCTCAATTAATAGGAGGAGTTAAAGCAATATCCCAAGAGGCACTAAGGGGTGCTGCTGGGTCATTTGTTGACGCCCTTACCCAAACAGAGGGTAGTGCCGACTTAGCAAACAAAATATTTGGTCAGGCGACAAACCCATATATGGAAGTAATGTTTGATTCTATGGCAATGAGAGAGTTTACATATAACTTCACATTCGCACCAAAGAACGCACAAGAAAGAGATGATGTACAAGACATTATCAAACTATTCAGATTTCATATGGCACCTGAACTCAAAGGCGCACAACATAGATTCTTGACATTACCATCTACATTTGATATTCACTACATGTATCAACACAGTAAAGATTACGCTTCAGAGAATAACTTCTATAGTAAGATTGCGACCTGTGTTTTACAAAATGTTAGTGTAGATTATACACCAGGCGGTGTCAAGTCATTTCAAGATGGTTCGCCTACGCAAATCTCTATGAGTCTATCGTTCAAAGAAACAGAAATGCTCAACAAACAAATGATTAACGCAGGGTACTAATGGCATATTCAGAACAAGTAATTGACCACTACGAGAACCCACGCAATGTCGGTAAGATGGATACGACAGACCCGTCAGTAGGCACTGGCATGGTCGGGGCACCTGCGTGTGGTGATGTCATGAAACTACAGATAAAAGTCGAAGGAGGCGTCATTGAAGATGCGAAATTCAAGACTTACGGGTGTGGTAGTGCAATTGCTTCATCATCCCTGTTGACAGAGTGGGTAAAGGGTAAAACATTAGAAGAAGCAAAAGAAATTAAGAACACGGATATCGTAGAAGAACTCAGTCTACCGCCAGTAAAGATACATTGTAGCGTACTGGCTGAAGATGCGATTCGGTCTGCGATTAACGATTATACAAACAAGAATAGGGTACACAGATAATGGCATATTTTTCTCATTTTCCTCTGATGGCATATGATGTCGCAGGCGATAAGAACTACAAACTACTACCAAACATAATTAAACGAGTGAAACTTCGTTCAGGTTTGCGTTCAGGTTCATTTCTATTTGATGATTATGATGTAAAAGATGGCGAGAGACCAGAAGATGTTGCGTTCAAATGGTTTGGTGATGCTCAACTACATTGGGTGATACTGATGACGAACAATATCACAGACAGATATTATCAATGGCCGTTGACACAACCACAGTTTCAAGAGTATTTGAAAGACAAGTATGGTGCAGGCAACGAAGATGCAGTACATCATTACGAGATACCTCAGTCTAGTGGCCCAACATCTGGTAGTGGTCCTAGTGATTATTCACACATGGTAGAGTGCAATTCAGACGAAGATAACCCTAGTATCATATCAAACAGAGATTACGAACAAAGAATACAGGATAAGTACAGACAGATACGCTTATTAGACCCAAAATACTTAAACACATTTGTTGAAGAATTTGATAACCTTATAAAGGGATAAACAATGGCAGAACATATAGAATTTGCTGGTGATTTCAAACTAGATAGTATCATCATTCACAACCACGATGATACTCTAGCAGTAGATATTAAACGACTAGTTGTTGAATTTAACATCTATGAAAGTATGTTTTCTAATGCATTGACGGGCACATTGGTCATTGCAGATAGCACAAACCTCATAAATAAATTGCCTGTACAGGGTACAGAAAGACTTACATTCAAACTGAGTACACCAGGCAGTCCAGGTATAGATTGTACAGAACCAGGACACGCTATGCATGTCTATGCTGTATCAGATAAACAGCAATCGAGTGATGGTCAAGAGGTTTACACGCTACATTTTGCGAGTAGAGAGTTCCTTCGTAACATAAGAACACGAGTAAGTCAGTCATATAGTGGGCGAATAGACCAGATGGTGGCATCTATCTTTGGTGATGAGAACTACCTAGACAGTAGAAAAACACTAAAGGTACAGAAAACGAGAAACCAAGACAAGATAGTTATACCTAACATGCACCCATTTCAAGCGATTAATATGTTGCAAAAGAGAGCAATGGCGGATGATAGTAATAGTGTAGGATATTACTTCTATGAAACGCCTAGAGGGTTTCATTTTCGTAGTTGGGAATCAATGTGTGTTGATGCAAGGGGCAACCTAAGAGAGGTTAAACAGTCATTTGAGCATATGCAGACTAACATGACGGACGAGAGTGCATATAGTGATAAAAAGGACAAGATAACACACGAGTATCAAAATGTGGAAGATTTCAGATTCATCAATAGTTCCCACGATGTCGCTGCCAATCAGGCTGCAGGCACATATGGTCACCGTGTTATAACACATAATCTATTTGATAAATCATACAAAGAAACGAATTATCACTATCATAACTACTATGGTGACACAAAACACGCAGATGGTAATAAGGTCCCTGTTGTAGATACGCCTATTGACTTTGACGATAAGGGTATAAGTGATTATGCAGAGTCAAGAGTTTCGCTTATAGCAACAACAAGATTCGCTCATAACGAAGATTCAGGTTCATTTGGTGTAGATGTAGAACAAGACGGATTGAATACAGCCGCAAGAGTATCACAAACAAACCAAGTCTTAGGTGGCACTATACTAGAAATGACTATCAAGGGGCAATCATACCTAGAAGTAGGTGATGTAGTACAATTCAACCTACAGACAGTAGAAAACAAGAAAACATCTAATGGTAAGTTTGACCCACAATACTCTGGGCGATACATCATCACGAAGATAAGGCACAGAGTAACACAAGAAGAATATTTGAATGTTCTTGAACTAGCAAAAGATAGTGTCGCTAATAGATATCCATCACGAAGATTAGCAAAATACCCAGGCAATAAGGGTACAAAAGATAAAGGCAATATAAAAAACATAGACGACATATACGACTCTCACATAAGTAGAAACAGGGGGTATATGAGCCGTAGATACGACTAACCTCTCAAACCCTCAGTTTCTTAGAAGATTTTTCCCAGCCGCTCTCCACCCAGTTCTCTCACCGACTCAGAGTATAAATAGCCATAGACAAACAATAATAGGAGATAATTATGGTTTGGAGGATATCAAAAGAAAGAACGGAAAAAGAAATAACAGATTTACAAAAGACTGGTCTATATGGCACAGGTATTATACTCACGCTCAGTTTTCTAGCGTGGGCAATAGAACACATAAGGATAATATGAAAACATTTAAACAACTCATAGGCAAAGAATTACCTATCATAGACGAAGAAGAAATAAACGAATTAGGTCCTGCTGCTATGAAAAGAAGAGCAAGAATGAGAGCTCGAATGAACACATTAAGTAAGAAGTATGGGGACGCACGAAAGGCAGGTATACATCCCAGCAGAGTGAGTCAAAGACATAATAAGATGACCGTGAAGAAATCATGAGAAAGTATATTGCGTTAGCACTATGTGCCATGATATTATCTTCATGTGCATTGTTAAATAAAGGGGTCGCAGTACCAGTCCCAACAGAAGATATTAGAGGGTAAATGTATGGATAAATTGATATTATATGTGGTGTCTAAGATAGCATATCATGTAGGGTTTGTCTATTATTATATAAAAGGTTTAATATTGCGTAGATGGTAAACCCTTGTAGAATATGAGGAATATACGAATATAGAGTATGTAGAGGGCGTTAGTGTTCGAGAAAAGCGAATAAACATTAAATGCCCGGAAATAACAGGTACCGAGTGGTATAAAGTCCGAGAGGTATCGAAGCAGGAGAACACAGAGTATGTCGGAATTTATGGGAAAGAATGGGTTTCAATGGTTCGTTGGGGTGGTCGAAGATAGACAAGACCCTAAGACATTGGGGCGTCTGCGAGTGAGGTGCCTAGGGTATCACACAGAGGACTTGATTAAACTCCCAACGAGTGACCTGCCGTGGGCCCATGTGATGAACCCCATTACTTCTGCTACTGTGAGTGGCATTGGTCAGAGTCCATTAGGGGCAGTCGAAGGGACATGGGTGGTTGGTTTCTTCCAAGACGGGGGCGATGCTCAGCAACCGATTGTCATTGGCACATTGCCTGGAGTTCCCTCGACACTCCCTACAAAGGGCAACAACAAGGGGTTTCAGGATGAGGTTCACGCTAACTACCCTAAGTACACAGAAACGGATGTGAATCGTCTGGCTGTCAATGATAGCGATAACCCTCATATGTCCCTCACCATTAGGCAAGCAGACAGAGAACAGAACATTGGTCGTGCAGACTTTAACCCTGTAGACATACGAAGAGCGAACTTAACGCCCGCCACACTAGAGGGCGATGATGGTACAAACTTCTCAGAACCTACTGCACCATACAACGCAGAGTACCCACACAACCATGTACACGAGAGTGAGGGCGGCCATATAAAGGAGATAGACGATACTCCATCCCACGAGAGAATACACGAAAGGCATGCGAGTGGTTCAGGGTACGAGATAGGCCCTGATGGCACAAAGGTCACCAGAGTCAAGGGAGATAACTATGACCTAGTAACAGGGGACAACTTCGCCCACATCAAAGGCAACAGTAGTACAACCTCTGATGGTGGTATCAGAGTCTTTGTCAATGCAGACGCTACGAGTAACTCTAACTATACAATCGAAGTAGGTAACAACTCTCATGTAAACATACAAGTCAATAAGGGTAATATAAACCTAGTAACAACAGAGGGCGACATCAACCTAAAGAGTGGTAAGAGTATAGTCATGGATGCTGCTCAAGGCATTCACATGGCTGCACAGACATACTCAGCAGAGATAGATGGCAACTGGGTAGAGAAAGTAACAGGCACAAATACAAAGACAGGGTCTAAGATAAATCTGAACTAAAGTCGAGGGGTCAAAAACTCAGCAGTACCCGCTAAGTACTCTAAGGGATCTGTTAGGGCATAGATAACATCTATAGACCGCTGTTCTAAGTTACCCTTATAGAGAAAAACTCAAATGTTTCCTATACAAAAATAATCAAAATTTTTTTCGCAATCCAAAAACATGAAAATACTAAAATCACTAGGTAACGCAATCGACCCTAACTACTGGGCAGAACGCATAGGCACTAAGACTGGTGCATACGATAAGGCACATAACTCTAAACTCTCTACATGGGCAAGAGGACTCAAAGGATGGAAATGGTGGGCATGGCAACTGGGACCCTGTGTTCTACTCTTTATACTCATAGAGAAAGGTCTGAATTATGCCAATCTGACAATGTTGCC
>Ga0209645_1001930_pt1 | contig 10098 bp, 14 predicted proteins | sample ETNvirenome_6_30_FD_184070 | JGI IMG/M metagenome (GOLD analysis project Ga0209645, IMG submission 184070) | Marine viral communities from the Pacific Ocean - ETNP_6_30 (SPAdes) (version 2) | ecosystem: Environmental > Aquatic > Marine > Oceanic | place: Pacific Ocean | collected 2013-06-19
AATAGCTACATCAAACGACCCTGTACCACTTGACTGAACTGTCAAGGTAGTACCACCTTCTACCACCATTGGAACTGTTAATAATTCAGTAGTAACATTAGCTGTTAATGCTGCTGCTTTAATGGCTGTTATTGAGTTGTTTAATACTGTAACTGTAGGTGTGGAAGCAGACGTAACTTTGATAGATTTAATTATATATGTTTCAGTAACTAAGGGATTTTGAACACTATCCGTTGTACCAAACATAGTAAGTGCAGCTCCACCTGTGTCGTTATCTACTCCATAAAATTTATATTGATTTACTACTGCCATTATTCCATAAAGAAGCTTCTAGCTTCTATCTCCTGTTTTAATTCTTCTTGAAATGTAGTATTTAATTTTTCTAACACTGCATCTAAATCTCTTACTAACGATTGAGCTACATCTTCTTGATATTCTTGACTTGCCCTAGTTAATGATTGTACTATTTTTGCCACTATCTTCTTCCTCCTGCATGTATATCTAATCTAAAAGTTCCTAACTTCCAACTAGTATCGACAGCTGTATTAGATATTGTAAGAGCTACAGCCCTTGCTCTAGCCCTAGTGTCTACTTTTGTAGTGCTAGATGTTACTGTAAATGGTCCTAATGACGAGCTTACCGCAGCATCATTGGGATAATTTCTTAAATCTAATTGTATAATAGAATTTCCTGTTTGCGATATAAAATCTGGAATAATTCTACTAACTCTCATAATGTTTTCACCATCACCTCTAAGATCAGCCATATTGGTTGCAGCTCCTCTAATAACTTTTTGTGTAATATCATAATCTCCAGAAGTAATATTAGCTGGAATAGCTGTAATAACTCCTCCTCTTATTTGATTAAGTCCTGTTTCATGTTCATAGTAATAACTTATGCCATCTGTATTTCCTGTTACATCAAAAGATGTATCATCGCCAGCATCGTATTGAGTCGCGTGTGGCAAACCAAATACGGATGAATCTTGCCATGTAGTTCTAATAAATAAAGAACTTGCATTTACAAACCAAATAGGACGTTTGGCTGTTGAATCTAGATAACTATAAGTAACCGATTGAGTGTTTACATTAGAATTAGCTTCGGGATAAAACCAAGTAATTTCTCCAAACAAGTTATTAATACCACAATATATAAATTGATTAGATGTAGTATTAAGATTATTATAAACATAGTCTTCTACTAAACAATCCATAGATTCTAGTTTACCAGTAAATTTAAAAAAACCATTTTCGGACATCCAATAAGCAGCACCATCAACTTCAACAGCTGCGTTCATACCTATTAATCCACAGTTAGTACCAACTTGTTCAAATGCAAATGTAAACGGTTGACCAACAAAACGCATCGTAAATAACGCTGTATCACTCCAAACATAGATTGCATTTCTACCAAGTTCTGCACCCATGATCCGTGATCCGTCGGCCAATCTTTGTGTTCCAGCAGTATTTTCAGCCGTAGGTGTATAAGTATTTATATCTTCTTGAGATGAGAATCTTATAAACATATCATCTTGTGTAGTTTTATCTCCAATAGTTGTTTCTGTTCCAAAAAATACTAAGTGACGGTCGGGAGTAGAAACTAACATATCTCTAGATGCAGTAGGTGCACCTGTTATAATAGTAGCTCTATTGTTTGTAGCATTGCTAGCATCAGCATCCCATTCAAAACATTCTCCATTAAAAATTAAAGCAATAAGAGTGCTACCTAAATTATCAAGAGCCCATAAACCAGGTTCAGCAACTGTGTCTGTATTGGCAGATGATTGACCCCAACCAGAATAATCGCTGTAATCAGTTACAGCAGCACCATTGCTGTGAGCAGCTCTAGTTGTTCCTCTTACAGCTCTAGTAATACCTGTTAAATCATTTCCAGATACACCAGTGTAAGAAATTTCTTCTGTTCCTACTTGAATATAATTTGTACCTGATGTTGGAAAACCAGTCGTGCTTGTAAGTGTAATACTAGTTCCTGATCCACCAGTACCATTGGCGTCATTTAATAATGCACCATTTAAAGTTGTTGTTTGAGGAGCGCTTACTGTTCCTCCGTATTGAGATACACCCCATCCAAACACACCAACTTGTTCAGCTGGTCCTACGTGATAATATTGAAAATAAGTAATTCCTCCGGATGTAGTTGCACCACTTCCTGTTTCATTACTAGGCATTGTAATTGTTATAGTGGTACTTGTAGGTACACTTGCAACCATAAATTTTTTATCACAAAAATCTGCTGATCCAAAATTAGAATTAGTAATAGCACTAAACGTACTAACGTCGCCAAATAAAATTATGTCGCCTTCTTGAAACCCATGTGTTGTTGAAAACGTTACTGTTACAGTTGGGTCATTATTAGTAGTGCTAAATGCATTAGTAATAGCCGTGCCTGATGGATTAGTTAATGGATGTATATCATAGTATACTTGTCCAGAATAAGCATACAATATTCTATTAGTTCCAATAATAGAATATTTAATACCGTCTTTATTAACCATATGGTGCAATTGTCTAGCAGCTCCGGTTAGTTTATCACCACCTAACTGTGACCAACCACCTATTTTTTCAGGTGTACCATATCTAAAACGCACATTTTCTCCTCCTGTCCACTGTGATTCAGCTCCAGTTGAAGTAACTTGTTTATTAAATCCGGGTAAAAATCCTAGTTTCTGTAACATGTATAAGCCCTTAACATATTTTTTGTAGTTTGAGTAGAGGGCAGTTTACTTGACTTTTAGACGTTTATCAATATATAATCATTGAGCATGAAAGACGTAAAAGACGACATTATTAAAGATTTAGAGGAAAAACTACAGATGGAAAAAACAGTTAAACAATCTGAAGTTGACCTTAATGCCGACTACAAAAAACACATAATCAATTTAGAAACTAGAATAATAGCTTTGGGAAAATTAAACAACGAGTTTGTAGACAAAATTACAGAGTTAAAAGATATAATAGCTAGATTAACTAGATAAAATTAAAGTATCCAGTAATTAGATATCTAGTTTTATTTTGAGGACATGTTTGACCTCTGTGCGTGTGTGTAAAATAAGCTGGAAATAAAACAGCTTTTCCAATCTCAGACTCTACATATTCTCCATTCATGAACTCAGTCCCACAATTATGTTCACTTAAATATAATTGAAAAGCCAACATTCTGCTTGGATATTTATTACAATGTTCGGAATGCCATTTGTTAAAAGATTTACCTGGTTTAAATTTTTTAAATCTTAATTCTGTCATAGCCCATTTATCACTAGTCATATTTATTTCTGGATAAACACCTGCATATAACTTAACAAAGTTAACTGCTCTATCTACAATAAATTTTTGAATACTTTTTAATTTTATATCTTTATAATAATAATTTAAATTAGGGTTAGATTTATCAACCTTTAAGTTTTTATCTAAAGTTTTTATTAAAGATTTACACTTAGCTTTGGTAGTAAATTCTTTCTTTACGGCTAAAAAATTTCTATTCATTTTCTATATTAAAAAATATATTATATTTATAAGATACATCATAAGTTAAATCAGTGCAAGGAGCATGAAATCTTTTAGAATTAAAAATTATTAATCTATTGGGATATGCACCTATTGATATGTCTGGGTATTTATCTGAATCATATTCAAAAAAAGCAGTTCCTCCTGAAACACTATGATAGAAAGGAAGTATGGCTGCAAAATTAGTTTGATGGTCTATGTGCACGGGTCCATAAGGCACATCATATTTAGATTTAGATACTTCCGAGGCAAGAACTTTTCTAACTTTAGTATGTGTGCATGTTATTTTACCTTCTACAAGATTTTCTATTTTAGATAATATAATAGGATTATATTTATCAAACACAGCTTCATAAACAGGATAGCCTTGAAAACGATTACCAAAGTATTGACTATATGGTTGATGACAGGCATCGTATTTTAATTTTTGTATATCATCAAACATTTGTTCATAAGTATTTTTAGGAAGAAAATTTCTTTCTATGTGAATAGATCCATTAATTAATTGTTCGTATACTTTTCTTTTATTATTCATAACCACCACCGTGTGCGATATTAAAACTAAGTCCATATCTTTCTTTATCGCCAACATTTCTTTTTGTTTTATGTAATAAAAAACTTGAAAACACAGCAAAGTTTCCAGGTTTACATTCTAAAGTTTCTTTTATTTGCGGAAATTCTAATGTTTGACTATGATTAGATAACTGAATTGCACCTGAAAGAAAACAAGGTAAATGAGCATGTTGTCTAGTATAATCTGAAAACTTTTCTTTAAAACCCCATGCTTCAGTTAACTTCCATGCGTTAACTTCTTTAGATGGATTACTATCTATTATATCAAAGATAGGCATCATAAGTTTAATAAATTTTTTATCGTTAAGAAAAAAATCAAAAGCCGTCATAGTTCCTATAACGTTAGTTTTATAATTCATATTTGTATTTAAATTAGTGCCTTCTGTAATTTTTCTAATAAAATATTTTGTATCAATAGGCATCTTGCCTTTAATAAAATAATATTCTCGTGGTATTTCTGCTTTAATTAATTTTTCTACTTTCATAAATTTAAAAAATTTACATATCCTGTAATTAAATACCTTGATTTATTATCAGGGCATTTTTGTCCTTTATGTGTATGTGTAAAATAAGACGGAAATATGACAACCTTTCCTTGTTCTGATTTAATAACGGTTCCATTGTAAAACTCTGTGCCACAATTATGAGAACTTAAATATATTTGTATATTTAAAACTCTAGTTGCATGATTGTAACTATGTTCTGAATGCCATTTTTCAAAATGTTTTCCTGGTTTAAATTTTTTAAACCTTATATTTGTTAAACACCATTTATTAGTAGTTAAATTAGCTTCAGGAAATTTGTTTATATATTCACTCCACAAAGGAAAAGTTCTTTTTTGTATTTGATTAAATATAGGCGTTCCCTCTAAATCAAAACATTCATAACCGTATTCTTCTTTCTCTGCTTTATTCACTTTATCTTTTAATTCTTTAATTAATATATCACACTCTTCTTTTTTTATAAAGTTATTTTTCTCTAATATAAAATTTTGGTTACACGTCATAGGCATACCACCCTGTTGCTATATATTTAATTTCTGTTGGCGCTGCTACACCTCTATGAGTAAATGTCCAATCCGAAGGCCATATTAAAGTTAAACCTGTTTCAGGTTTAACTTTTATTTTTTGATGTAAAAATTCTGTATACCCACCTTTTTTAACTGTGTTAAGGTATGTCATAAAAACTAAGTGTCTTTTTAAAAAAGCACGATTACCTGTTCTTTCAAAATGCCATTTAAAAAAACCACCTTTTTTTGGATATCTTTGAATGTTAAAACTTTCTGTCATTCTCCAAGCAGCGTGGTTTTCATCACTCCAAGGGTATTTCATTTTGTATTCATGCATTACTTTTGCTAATTCATCAAGATAGCGTTTGGGTATATCGTCCGTAGTGTCAGGAAAAACTGAAAGATCTAAAGAATCTTTTACTTTTTTATCTATTATAAAATCTCCTTCTGGACCACCAATAGAACCGTCATGTTTTATTCCAGCAGGAGTTTCTTTAGTAGTATCAAAATATTTAATCATTTCAGAACAAATTTTTTTATCAATGTACCAGCCTGCTAAAAAATTATTTTTATTGTTATGTTTAAATGATTTCATTTTTCTTAACGTCAAAAGGTAAACCTAAATGATGTCTACCATCGTATTTTATAGCTTTTTTTGTTGCTTGATTATAATGTAAAAAAACTTGAACACAGTGTTTTTTTGTAAAACTTTTTCTCCAATGTTCTAATTCACATCCTTTATAAATTAACATATCGCCTTTTTTTAAATTTATTTTAATACCTTTCATCCCCTCTTTACCCGAGGGTTCTAGATAGATAGGCCAATCTCCACCACCTAAATTAAGGGTTGTTGATATTTCACAAGATGGCCTGTCTTTATGTCTTTCAAGTGTATTTCCTTTATTATAAATTCTGGCATAAGAATAAGTTTCAACAAGTTTTAAACCTGTGTTTTTTTCCATAATTGGTTTAATTTTTTTTAACAAAACTTCATTTGCTATGTCACTATACACAGAATATGAATTAGGCACTTGTGGATCATTAAACGTTCCTAACATGCCTTTTAAATTTGGTGGTAAATAGTTTAATGAAAATAAAGTATTAGCAACTTCTTTTTTTAAAAACATATACTCAGTTAAAAAATCTGCAAGATTTGCATCTATTACTTTTTTTAAAACAAGATATTTATTTTTTTTAAATTTATTCATAATCAGTAACCAAACTATATCGAGGTTTTTCTAATGTGTATGTAGGAAAAATAGCATCGTGAGTTATTGTGCCATCAAATATAAGTAAAGAGTTTTCATGTCCTGGTATTATAATATCATTTAAACCATCTGTTAAATGTGTGCCTAAAGACATATTTGGATTTTGAACATAAAACACACTTGTTATACTATTTTCTTGATGTTTATGATATACGCCTGGTGCTTTTTTTTCTATTCTAAGAGCCCAACTTTTAGTTAACTTTTCTTTTCCTAAAATGTTTGCAAGTTCATTTAATTTTTTATAATAATTTTTCCAAGGTTTACTTTTACTTATAATATGTAAGTTTGGTTGTGTTTGTTGACCAGATTTTATTACACTTCCATCTTTTTCTTTATGTAAATTATTTGTAAAATATATTTTTATATCTTTTAAAATAATTTTTAAGTCTTCTTTAGATATAAAATTTTTTATATATAAATATTTATTATGATTCCAAGTATTATACATCTATCTATACGGATTTCCCCTTACCCAAGCTACCAAAGAATATCGTAATCCTTTTGTAATGGGTTTTACTCTATGCCAAATATATGATGGAAATACCAAAACACTTCCTTTTGGTTTTATTTCAGGAACAATTTTAGTTAAAGTAGGATCATCACTACCTCTAAATTGAAATTCAAAATCTCCTCCTTCATAGTCTTTAGGATCGCTTAAAGATATTACTACAGATAGTTTTCTTAATTTACCATGACCTTGTGCAGCAACATCATCATTTAGTTCAACACCAGAATCACAATGCCAATCGTAATGTTGATTTTTTGTATATTGAGTAAATTGCATGTGTTCAACCCAATTAAGATCAAAATTCCAATGTGCAGATTTATTTGCTGTTAAAAAATAAGGTTGTATTAAATCGTAAAGCCACCTTTCATCTAAAAATGTAACGTAAGAATTTCTTTTTTGTTTAAGAATTTTAGATTGTTCTTTATTTAATTTTTTAAATTTTCTTTCAGGAAAACTGCCTATTCGACCAAGTTTTTTATTTTGTTTTTTTGCAAGTTTAATAATTCTATTTACGTCTTTATCACATAGAGCAGATTTAAAAAACCAATATAAGTTTTCATAATGCAACATTTTTTATCCTTTATAGAAAAAAAATATATAATATTATGAAATTAAAGTCCAGCTAGAATTAGCCGTGTTCCAGTAATAATTTTGATTGTCTTGTCTGTTTTGACCTTCCCACCTTTGATCAGTTTCATTCCAACTCATTAAATAAGTATCCACGGTTGTATCAAATGAATCACCGTTTTCATCTGTATGTTGGACTGTAAAAGTAGTGTTTGACGGTTTAGCGACTGGCGCTTCCCATTCAGTTTCTTCTGAATTTAAAGACCATGAAGCGTGAGGTTGAGGTGGTATAAATTTTGATCCATCCCACCAAAATTTAAAGTTAACAAAATCTGGTAAAATTTTCCAATTTCCATCTGTTATAGATGCAACTTTTTCTTGAATGTTTTCATTTGTAACATCATCAGCTACGGCTATGATAACTTCTACTGATTGAACTTCTTGTCCTACTTGAAAAGGATGTTGTTGTGGTAATAATTTACCTGCACGTTGAGACATGTTAGAATACCACTGTTCCTGTTACGTTAAATGTACAAATAGTCGAACCATCTGGTTGTGCTTGTGCTTGGTTTCCAGATCCATTAACATTAATTGTACCGCCTGAAGTAGGTGATTTTAAAATAACTACACCGTTTCCTCCAGTTTTTCCTTGTCTAGTTGGACCACCACCAGGGCCGCCGCCTCCGCCGCCGCCTTTTCCATTTGTTCCATTATTTCCTTGAGCATTACCGAAACCACCGTTTCCGCCGCCACCGTTTCCGCCAGAAACATTTGGTCCACTTGCATTGTTGTTAGCTCCTCCGCCACCGCCTCCAGCGTAGACTACAGGACTTCCACTAATATTGTTTGTTGCTCCATTACCACCAGGTCCTCCAAATTGATCAGAATTTCCATTAATTCCAGCTTGACCAGCTCCTCCGCCGCCACCGCCAGAATTATTTCCTCCGCCGTTACCGCCAGGATTTCCTTCAGGTGTTGGAAAACCACCTTCATTTCCAGATCCGCCAGTAGCATTTAGAGCACCTCCGCCGCCAGATCCTCCAGCCCCTCCTTGGACGTTAGGTGGGCCACCACCTCCGCCGCCAGTTGATGTTATAGATCCAGCTAATGAATTTCCACCTTTAGATTGATCTCTTGCGTCTGGTCCAGGAGATGAATTTGGTTGAGGTCCGCCACCACCACCAATTGTGATTGTTCCTCCACTTTCTACTTCTACTTTAGTTCCTCCAGGAAAAGATGTTCTAAGACCGCCGCCGCCTCCGCCGCCGCCGTCATCGTATCCGCCGCCACCGCCTCCAGCGACAACTAAATAATCAAACTCTAATTTTTTTGCGACAGATCCGCCTCCGAAACCTAAGATTGTGTATCCGAATGAACTCATATATTCCTCCTATTATGCGTCGTTAGCAGCGTCAGTAGTGAAGAATAATTTAATTCCTAATAATTTTGCATCAGCTGTTAAAGAATCTGCTGATACATCTCTTGAGATTTGAAAGAACACTTGTTCGTCAGTGCTCGGTGAACCTGCAATTGTTACTGCTCCACTTTCATTTGCTACTGCTAAATCGTTTGCTGTACCACTCATGGCTTTTGCTGTTGCAACAACTTGTGTTCCAAAAGCTGTATTTATTGAATCGTCATCTGCAATTGCTACAGCTGATAACCCCCAGGCTGTTGTTCCTGTGTTTGTTGTGTCAGCTGTAAAAAATGCTTGAAAAGTTACTGTGCCTTCATTCCATGATTTAGGAAATGCAACAGCGAATTGTGCAAACTCATCTGAGTCTTTGTCAAAATCTAATGTTTTAATTTCAGGTCCATTTGATAATTCTGTTTGTGCTAAATCTGCACAACCATTTGTTGAATTAGGGTACATAGCAAGTGCAGGAACCCATATAGATTCTTTTCCTGCAATTTTAACTGCAGCTGATCCTGATTTTAAAACACCAGAACCTTTTGGATTAATGTTTATATCAACATTTGTTTCACCTGTTGATGATAAAACTGGACCGTTTCCAGTTGCTGCGTTAGCTAAAGTAAATTCATTAACTGCCGAACTTGTTGCAGTAAGATTAATTAATTCATTTCCGTTTGTGTCTGAAATTTTTGTTCCTATCGCAGGACTAGTTAAAGTTTTGTTTGTTAAAGTTTGTGTTCCTGTAAGAGTTACATCACCATCACCAAAACCTAAATCAATAATATCTGGGTTTGTACCATCATTTGCAGAAGCAAATACAAGAACAGTTTTTCCACTAGCTACTGCTACACTATCACCAGACCCTGAAACATATTTAAAAGTTACGGTTTGAGAACCACTTGTAGAATTTTTTAAAAAGTAAAAAGTTTGAACATCAATTGGTATAGTAACGTTTCTTCCAGCACTTAGTGTACCCGTAAATTCAATCATTCTGTGTGCAAGAGTTGCACCTGTTCCACCATCAGTTACTGAAAGATCTGTATCTCCAGAATCTGATACCGCTTGTTGTGTAAAACCACCTGAAATTTGTTCGATTATGTTTAAATTGGTGTTAGTTTTTGTTCCCCATGTACCGGCGTTTTCACCAGTTGCCATTAATTCTACACCGAGAGCCGTATAAGTTGATGCCATAATTTTGTACTCCTAATTAGTATCTTTTTTTAATTTGTTTTATA
>Ga0209645_1001931_pt1 | contig 10097 bp, 3 predicted proteins | sample ETNvirenome_6_30_FD_184070 | JGI IMG/M metagenome (GOLD analysis project Ga0209645, IMG submission 184070) | Marine viral communities from the Pacific Ocean - ETNP_6_30 (SPAdes) (version 2) | ecosystem: Environmental > Aquatic > Marine > Oceanic | place: Pacific Ocean | collected 2013-06-19
GTTTGCAGTGGCTCGCCTGCTTGGGTTAGACCCTCCAGTTGTCAACGTATTGACAGATGGCGGTGTTGACCTATGGTTTGATGATATCTCCATCGACGTGAAGCTGACCAACAGAGAGGACGGGCCGCTCGTTTTCGACAACATTGACAAGTTCCAAGCTGATTGTGCTGTTTTGGTTGCGAAGACAAGCCATCCCGCAAGGATGAAGATTATTGGCTTTATGACCAAAAAACTGTTTGAGTTGCAGTCATATTCTCACGACTTTGGCTACGGACAACGTCTGGTAATGGACGCGAAAAACATGAAGCCGATAGAGATGCTATGGAAAAAAATGATGGAGAGGCGATTTTCAGGAGCAAGAAGTTGAGACACTGCTATAGGTGTAACAAGTCAGGAGTACCAATCAGCAATGCTCTGTGCGATAACTGCAAAGAAGAAATAGTCAAGGATCTGACAACGTCAGAATATGTCTTGCCCCTCCTTATTGTTGCGGCAATGTCCCTTGTTGCGGTGTTTGTGGCTCAGTAGGTGCCCTGAATAAACGGCGCGTCGGCCATCTGCTTCAGCCTCGGCACAACCTTCAGGTACTCGTTTAGGTTGGCGTCCAGATCCTCGATCATCTGCCTTTTGATCTCTGGGTCCATATCAGAGGAGAAGACAGCCCTTTTTTCTCGCCTAACACGATCAAGCATTTTCTTGATGGTGTAGGCAGGATCTTTTAGGGCAATAATGTGGCTCCGTGCGGCGATGTACGCCTCAAGCTCATCAATCCGACCTTCTTTCTGTAGCGTGTTGATTGTAGTGACAACCTCTTCAACGTCGCTAAACAAGTCATACGCATCGGCCCTTAGTCCGCCGCCTTCTTTTTGAGCAAAAAACCTCTTCAATACAGGATACTCAAAGACAGTCTTCGCTGGTCGATCTGTCCCTCTGTCAAACGCCTCTTTGTACAAAGCATCTGAAAGCGATATGACGTAAGAGCCAAGTGTTCCCGTGTAGCCAAACGCTACATGATCAATCTTCAGTGGGTTTATGTTTAGAGCTTCACCAATGTCGGTGGCGAGTTGTGTGCTGTAAATCCCACCCGCAAATCCCTGTGTCATCTTGCCAACGTAAAAGGGGACAATCGCCCTTCCTGTGAAGCTGTCATAGTTAAGATAAGCCTCAAGAAGCGGGCCTATCGCCTGAATCGCCAGAGGATTTACCTCCAGAGTTGACACGACGCCGCGCTGTAAAGTTTGCCGTAGCTCCCTATCTGATTGATTCCCCATGTAATTTGCCATGATGGCCTCTGGGATCGTCTTAAACAGTAAGCCCACTTCAAACGGAATCGGGAACCGGAATGGCACGCCACTATCAGTAGGTACGAGCCAGTTCATCTCTCTGGTGTGCTCGTCCTGCTCCTTGTACCAGTCCTCATCACTGACCAGCAAGTAGTACAGAGCTGTCAGTCCAGCGAGGAGCCCGCCTCTATAGGCCAGTCTCAGTTGACCCTTGGCGGGGGGCTCTTCTCTGCGAGTCGTGTAATTGCCAAGTGCCGCTCGCATGAACACATCCAGACCTTGGAACCTTGCGTTCAGGAACGGTATTGCCGCCGCAATCACACGAACGATTGGATTGGCACCTCTTCTGGAGAAGTTGATGATCTCCATCGCCTGAAACGCGGCCTCTGCCTCATTGCCGGTTCGTGCCAGAACGTCATTGTAAACTGCGTTACGAGTAGCGGCGTCAGATGCAGTAGTCGCTCTGCCGGACCAGTTCCATAGTCTTGATAACATGTTAAGAGGAGTCATGCTCTCTGTGCGGCGCTTGTTCTCAGCCTCATAGAAATCGACTATGTCCGCCTTGTCGATGGCAAAATCATAACCCCCGACGACGCCCAGCTTTTCCAGTCTTTCTATTCCATCGCCAAGGCCCTTTACCGTATCAAAGACGGGGACAAACGACGCGCCAGATGTAGTCCATGTAGACAGCGTGTCGCGCATCATATTCGCAACCATAAAGCCGGGGTCTCGCGTAACCAGCTCTCTGAGGACGTTTGCCGGCGCCCCCAGATACTTGATCGCGGCCTGCTCGGCATAACCGGCGCCTACCATATTCATTGAGTCAAATATCAGGTTGTCATCTATTTCAAACCGAACCCTGTTACCGTTCACTTTGAAGTCGATAGCGTTAACGCCTTTGGGCACCGCTCCCTTTGCTTTTATCTGACGAGCCAGACCCATTTTCTGCATATCGCGGGTAATGCGCTGTTGGGCTACATTCTTCATGCCCATTTCGATGGCGGCACTAAGATTTAGAACGACTGACTCAACAAGGCCGACATCTACAGCCTTGTCGCTACCCTGATACGCCCTGAACTCACTCATTCGCGTCAGGTCACCAAACACACCCTTTGCTACGTTAGGCAAGGCGTCTTCGCTGGCGCCTGTCCGATAGAACGGTATATATGAGGAGCCCTTCCACACGTCGGCTGTTTCGTCGTTCAGAATGCCGGTGGCCTTGAGGAAGTCGATGGTTCGATTGTTGTAGGCAGACCACACGTCATGCCACTTCTTGACGGGATTGTATCCATCCGCGTCTGTCAGGGCATCAACGGCATCAAGAACTTCTTTCCTGCTCTTGGCGTCCACTGGTGTTAACTTGTTCTTACCTTTGAGGTAGTCCCCGCGCTGGACCATCGCATACGCCTGCGCGAGTTTGCGAAGATCGCCGACATCCTTGTTGTAAATCAGCGACATCACGCCTATCAGACCGCGATATGTTTCGCCGTCGTGAGTGAATTCTTCTACGCGGGTAAGCCCGTCTCGGTAAACGGGAACGCCGTATTTCACAGCAGAGGCAAGTATTCCCTTTGATCGGTCAGAAAATAGTGCGGCGGCAACGGCGCTTGAATCTGCCTCAAGCTCACGAAGCTCTGGGATGTTTTGATAATACTTAGCCAGAGGGGCATAGCGGTCTAGTGCACCTTGCTTGAGCTTTGTGAAGAAGGTGCCCAATGCTCCAGTGCCGGTGGCTCTCATGAATACTCTGCCGTTGGGCTCTTCCCGGTCTGGGCCTTTTGTTAACTTGTCAACAGCAGGGATGTCGCCCCGGACAGAGAACATCGGCTCGTCTGGCTTTAGGGCACTGTCTGGATTTTGGGCTACATATTGTGCTTCGGGGGACGCCTTGACGCTAAAGCGAGGAACGCCTTTTACGTCCTCGGCTATGCTGGCAATGTTTTTGTCTACAGCCTGATCGGCCTGCTGGGGGGTGATTGTACGGCGCGGCTCAATAACCTCCGTATCTATGTCTTTTATTTCTGGGGAGGCTGGCCTTGCTTTGTACGCCGTGTTGAGGTCCTCCCTCGGAGACCATCCGTACTTGTCGGCGAACTCGGTTTCAACTGCCTTGATCCTTGGGTCGAGCCGTGAGACGAGATCACGAACTCGTTGCTGAAGATCGGGTCGTTGGGCGAGTCTGCTTTCCTGTAAGTAATTTTCGCCATTCTTTTTTTCCGTCCAGTTGTTTCCGAGATAACCATTATACGACACAAATAGGGTCGCAACACCATCCGGCAGGTCTGCTTGCTCAAGCACGCGGCGAATTTCCTGCTGGAACTTCTTGTTTGTTTTGCCCAGCGCCGCAGATCGCTTTCTCAGCTCCCCCTGCATGGCCCTCTTCTCCGCAGGGTTGCGGATGCTTCTAACGCGCTCCCTGAAGCGCCTCAAATCAGCCTCTGCATCGCCAACATTGAAGTTGATGAAGCGCACGCCTTGAGGCGTGGATATTGGTGATGCATACGGGTCGCCCGTCTCTTTGATGTACAGGTCTCCTAGCTCCACCATCTCCTCTGTGGTTAACGGCCTGCCGAAATCGACATCCAGACCATTTGCTTTCGTCTCCGTGAGGTTTTTCTGGTAAAACGGGCGGTGATACCCGACCCCATCCTGCTTCAGAAGGATGCCTACGGTGGCGCTGTACGCCTCCAAGAGATCAACAGCAGATGCCTCCGCTTCGTTCAGCTCCGTTGCCTTGAACTTCTTAGGAAGAACGACCTGTGTTTGCGAGCCGGGGCTTGTCACTCCCTCAAAAAACCCCGGCGCCTCAAACGCTCCCGGAGACGCTAACCCAAACTCCATAGCAATAATGTCATTGCCATTGTTGTCCAGCATCGCAGAGGAGATCTGCTTGTGGTAGTCGAGCTTCTGGCTCATCGGGGCTTCAAGTATTCCCGACATGTGGCCGGATGAGATGCTCGGCATGCTCTCCCAGCTTGACTGGGCCAGAGATGCCTGAGCCGCATCCATGTAGTCAAATTTAGCGGCTTCTCGCTCCTCTAGCGTCGGGGAATGCCGCATAGCGGTGCGGAACCAGTTTTTTCTGTGCTGTTCTGGATCAAGGATAACCCTGACCTTTTTGCCAGACTTGTCCTTGTCAAAGCGGATGTAGCCTGCCTTTTCGGATGTCGCCTCCGTCTTCTTCCTGACCTCTTTACTCTCCATGCGTGACTTGAGGGCGACCCATATTGCGGCTTGCACCTGCTGTGGCTCCCAGCCAAGCTGATTCGCCAGCTTCTTCGTTTCGGCCTCGACAAAGTTGTATTGAGCGTCGGTAGGCGCATCTCCGAAAAACTGGAACGCCCGCATCATCCACAGATCGTTGGTCACGCCCTGTACGAGCGTAGGATCAATCTCCCGCATCAGGTTGATGTAAAAATTGTTGGTCTTCCTGCCTTCCCACGGCACGCCGTTAAACATGTTCTCCAGCTTCGTGCTCATGTCCGTTGTGAACATGCCCGTGCGGATCGGCTCTCCGTTTTTGTGCTGATAATACGCTTGCAGTGCGTATTGGAAGTTGCCCGCCACTGGTGTTTGAGCTGAGGTAATCGCGATTGCCTGCACAATCTTCTCTGCTTCAGACTTGTCACCCCCAACAAGGTCAAGTATTTGACGCCCGCTCCTCTCGTACCAGAAACGCCCGTACTCTCCTTCCTCGGCTAGGCCGCGCACCGTCTTAATCAGGGTTCGCAGTTTGGACGGGGTGTCAATCCCCTTGGGGGCGCCAACATACTGACCCGTGGTGCCGACACGCCTGCGACTAAACATCGCCTCATCTACATCGGGTGCGTCGCCTAGCTCCCCAGTGGTGCCAGTCCTATTGGCCTGCCTAATGGCAGATCGCCTTCTGCGACCTGTCTCAAGATCAATATCCTCGGCAGTGATGCCACGCTCAGGATCTTCTTTTCTGGCCAAGTCTGTCCTAAACGGCGTCCTGACCACGCCTCGCTTTCGTCGCCCCACAGCACCAGACTGAATGCTATCTACAAGCGACCTGAACGAGTCAACATCGTTGTTCTCAGCAACACCAACCAAGCTCTTGAAGAAGTTTATGATCTTGTTAAATATGCTTCGCGGCTTGCCTGTAGGCTTCTTAACATCGCCATCCATGACCACGCCCGTGGTGAGCGCGTCCGATATCATCTCGGCAATAGCCTCTTCCTGTAGCTTGACTGCGCTTATGTCACCATAAGTGTCTACAGCCCACTGGCCATACGTCTTACCCTCTCCCGGCTTTTTGTATTTCCTGCTCAGGCGCTCCATCAAGCTGTATTCGCTTGCTGTGAACAAGTCCATAGCACGGAGCGCGTGCAAGATTTCGTGGTTCATGATCTTGGCTACAGCGTCTTCGTATGATGCGCCTCTTTTTACATCGGCCATCACAGCATCAAGGCCGACCTGTATGACCTTGGCGCCAGCTTGAGCGGAGCCTGCAATAACACCACCGTCATCCCGCTTTTTGATTGGCAAGATGTAGATGTTTCCGTCAGAGTCACGCCGCGCAGTACCAACGCGCTCGACCATGCGTGTCGCATACTGGTCGTCTATACCAAACTTCTTGATGGCATCACGCAGTTGCTGTCCCAAGGCAGACTGGTTTATGTCGTAGGGAACAAGCTCCTGACCTGCGGGAACGCCCTCTAGTTGCCTCTTCGCATCAAGCACCTCAAAGTAGGCATCTTCGCTAGGAATGCCAAGGTCAGCCTTATAATCACCTTCTCGGACGGCGCCAGCATCTCTGGTCTCCTCTGTGTACATGTCGGGGGAGGCTGGGAGGCCGGGGCTATATCTCTCAAGCTCAGCAAGGCTTAGCTGTGCGGCCTCGGGGTATTGATCAAGAACCTGCTTGGCTTTATTTCTAGGCAATGGTCGCGCTGTACGACGGGCTTCCTGCTCCGCCCTGCGTACCTCCGCCTGAGCCGGTATTTGCCCTGTCTGACCAAACGCGGCGGCTTCAACGGCCATGCGAGAAGGTTGATCCACCTCAATCTGGCGACGAGCAATACGCACAAGATCCGCGTCTGGCGTCTTGGTGCTAAAATCTGGGATAGGAGTGGCTTGCTCTTGGAAGCTGGGTAGCTTGCGGACCCTGTGATACAGGTATCGCCGTTCGTTGGCGGATAGATTATCTAGCGGTTTCTGCTTGGCCGGCGTTTTACCGATAATCTGCTTGATTAAGCCACGAAAAGGCTCTGAATCAACAGAAACATCCATCCGCTTGCTTGCGAGTAGGTCGGTAAACGCACGCTCAGAAGAGATAAGATTGTCAAACGAGGAGCTGAATGTCCTCAGGGCCTGCTGGCGACGGCCCAACGCAGGCTGTCTGGGCTGAGTGGGCGAGAGGGGCGCTTGAGGGGTGACAGGATCGTCGCGAAACGCTAGAAAATCAGCGTCTTTTGCCGCAAGAACATCGCCTAAGTTGCCTAGATCGCCTTTGTTTGCGGCGCGAACCTCTTCCAAGGTAAATACTTCGGTCTCTGCGTCACCACGGTCGGACTTTTGCCTGTTGATGACACCGGCAATGTCCCTTCCTGTTGCAAGATTGGCGTCTTCTGCGCTGATTATTCGGTCTTGAGGTGAGGGTATGAAGCGACCAAGCTGGCGCACCTCCTGCCCCTGTTGCTCGGTGTATTCAATGCCTGAATTTTCGACAATGTATTCAATGTTCGCGTCCTTTGCTAACTGCTGACTTGTTGCAGTTAGTCTGTTGGACAGCTCTTGCACCACGGTTGGGTCGTCTACAGCGGGGCCATACTGCTCGCCATCCAGCTCAGCAAAAAACTGATTGCCAAGCGACCCGACTGAGAATGTTTTGCCGACAGGGAGACGAGAACCAAGACGCCTCACGACCTGCGCCGTCATATCCTCCACGGGGAGGGTAGAATCCACCAGAGTAGGGTCGAGGGGGTCTTCTCTAACATCTGACGGAGCTGGAGGACCAGTCTCGTCCAAGGCTGTAAGCGAGGCATCCATGCCTTCTCGTCGAGCCTGCTCTTCCGCCTCAAACTGATCACGACGCTCTTGCTCTTCAGCAATTTCGTCCTCTGTCATATCCTCAATCGGCTTGGGAGCGCGGCCTTTGCGTCCTTTCAGGGGCGTCTGGGCAAGGCCAATAGCCAGATCAAGCACTGCACCAGCGCCGCCACCAAGCGTAAAATCTTCCATGACGCTGTCTGCAATCTTGCGGTCTGGGTCGTAGATAGCGAGGGTGGTAAGGTCTCTGGCAATGCCTTGACCGACCTCCTGCACGCCTTCTTGACCAGCAGAAATGATCATGGACTCTATGCGCCGGAGGAAGGGATTGGCTTCTGGTCTGTCAAAGAACCCGCGAGGCAGTCCCTTGAGGATTCTGGTGGGGATACCAAGGCGCTCCAACATGCCGAGGCCGACATCCGCGCCTTTTGCTGTAAGCCGCTCTGCCGTAGACAGGGCTTCGCCGGTGCGCTCTTCGTACTCAGCACGATCCATTCCGCCCTCAGAAACGGCTGGACCGATCATTGTGGCAAGTCGGGTCGCACTGGCGGCGGCACCGCCGGGAAGGAAGAGGGAGCCGACCATCGGACCCATCTCACCCACCACCTCGCCTAGCTGGGCGACGTAATTTTCGTCGTAGGCAGGGTCATACGCTAACTTGTCAGCAACAAACTCATCGACATCTCGCTGTACCTTACGAGCCGCCTCGTCGTCAACGCCGGGAATAAGCTCTGCCAGACCGGTGCCCACACGGGCAGTGCCTGTGGCGATGCCGCCGACAAGCCGCTTTCCTGCTTCTCCAAGGGCGCCAAGGGCGGTGGTTTCGTCAAACAGATCCCCAAAATCAGACGCCACGGCAAGATCATTGTCGATTGCGATTTGCGCTAAGTCTTCCTGCGTGATGTCATCCGGAACGCCCGTAACAAGCACTCCATTGGGGAGGGTTACATCCACTGCTTAACGCCTCTGTTGAAGTGTGCTGAAGTCAACCGCTCCTGTCGGTGCGCCGCCACCTATGGGTGGCAATCCCGACACATCAACATCAACAAAGTCTGCGTATTTACGCAAAAGCTCATCTGTCAACGCTTGTGCCGTGGCCCGCATGGCTTCTTTGTCTGTTGAGACAACCCCCCTCATGGATTCTTTTACAATATCAGCAACAAACGTAAGCAACTGCCCCTTGCTTACCCTGTCAGCCTTTTCGATTGACGCATCCAGCTTGTCTTCGGCTTGCTGTAAAGTCCTATTAAACTGGTCTTCACTAACTGCCAGTTTGCGCTCAAAACGCTTGTCCTCTTCTTCACGTCGAAGGTCTTCTCTGCCAGCTTGGTATTCAGCTAAACGCTTCCTCATATCCAGCGTTCTGGCGTCCTGCATGCCCTTGGTGGCGGCAGTGCCAGCGGCAGAAAGGGCTTTCGCAGTGTCTCCGGCGGCAATTCCGGCACCTAACTGCATAAGCGCGTTTGCCTGAGCCATTCTCTTGGAGTCGGCAATTAAGTCTGAGAAGTCCAAATCAAGGGCAGTGCGTCTGTTGCTTGGATCGCTTTTATCCGTTTGACTATCAGCTACCGCATCCAGCAGGCTGGCTACAGGCTCTGCAGGTTCTGTACCGGGCTTGGATGCATCAACTTCCGATCTCCCAAACAACTCTTTTGACCTAGCGTCATTTTTCGCAATCAAAGACCGTATACTGTCTAGGTCATCCGCAGTTCGTCCGGGGCGGTACGGAAAGCCTCCCTTATATCCAAGCAAGTCATCTTGATAACTACCAAGACCAAGGATGTCTGGCGCCGACCTACCAGTAGATTGGACATTTGACCCTGTGCCTTGCACCTCTGCACCGCCCACACTGTCCTCTAAACCGCCCACACTGTCGCCAGCCATTGCCAGCTTTCTCTCTGCTCGACTAATGTCCCCAGCCTCTTCAGCCTCCAACAAGGCTATTGATTCTGGTTTATAACGATATTTACCGCTGAAAAAATCCGAAATGGCCTGTCTTCTTCCAGCGGCCTCATCAAGAGAGCCTTGCATCAACTCGCCAGCAGACTCAGAAAACACAGCAGACGGACTATCTGGGTCATAAACAGAATATGTCGGTAAGCCCATTATGCTACCAATGCCAACACCGGATGAGCCGATAGAGTATTTTGGCAGTGCACTACTTGGCGCTCTTTCGCTAACCATGCCAGCTATTCCAGCATCAATATCAGAGCTGGAAATTGACGGGCTTAGCCCTGACCTTATTTTTTCTAGCGTTGCCCTGTCGCCGGCAGTAGCAATAGGCGTCTGCATGGCTCTAGAGACATCTCCCGCAAAATCAGTAACCCCAGACTGACTATATATTTCACTAGCAGGCTTGACCTCTGGAAGAGGCATGGTTTTGGATAGCCGCATGGGTGGGTCTACCTTTTCTAATCCAGCTATCGCATCACTTAACACCCTTTCTGAAGCTAAACGCTCCCGATATCCCATAGTGCGAAGTCTTTCAAGATCATCTTGAGTAAACCCCATGCCAACAAGATCAATAAAGCTAATACTCGGATTTGATTCCAGTATCTCTTTAAGTGTGCCCACTCTGTTGTTAGAAGGAACCTGCCCCATATTCTGCATCCGCACTATCCCGCCTGAAGCCATCCCCATCGGAGGCATCCCCGGTGGCGGCTGTTGCGGGGGCATTTGTGGGGGCATGCCCTGCGGAGGCATCTGCGGAGGCATACCTTGAGGAGGCATCTGTGGGCCACCCTGCGGGGGCATCTGCGGACCCATCTGAGGGGGCATACCCACGCCCTGCTGGGGCATCAT
>Ga0209645_1001932_pt1 | contig 10090 bp, 9 predicted proteins | sample ETNvirenome_6_30_FD_184070 | JGI IMG/M metagenome (GOLD analysis project Ga0209645, IMG submission 184070) | Marine viral communities from the Pacific Ocean - ETNP_6_30 (SPAdes) (version 2) | ecosystem: Environmental > Aquatic > Marine > Oceanic | place: Pacific Ocean | collected 2013-06-19
TTTTTTTTCTTTTAGAATTCGAAGATACTATTTATAAGTGATGATCGAGGGCAAAATGCCCAAACTAATTTCATTCATAGGAGATTATAATATGGCTAAATCAGGAAGAGCATTTGCCGATAGAAAGAAAGTTGAGGTTTTGACTGCTGCCAAAACCGTAGAAGTTGCAGATTGTGGTACACTTTTTGTCCTTAATCTGGCAGGTGGTTTCACAGTAACCTTGCCCTCAATCGCTACTGCTGGGAACGGCTGGTGGTGTAAGTTTATCGTAAGAACCGCACCTTCTGGCGCAGACTACGTCATTGATCTTAACGGCTCAGATGCGATCACTGGTGTGATTGTCAGCGCCGAGGACGCTGCGGGTTCCACTGACTCGGCAGGCACTGCCCAAGTTGAGTTCAAGGACGGCAAGGCAATTCAAGGCGATCAGGTTGAGATCGTCTGTGACGGAAGCCGTTGGTACGCTGTGGGCTACTGCAACGTTCAAGATGGCATCGACATGGCCTGATACAGGTTGGATAGATAAATTAGCCCCCTTCCATCCGGTTGGGGGTTTTTTATTTATGAAACTAGTTATTATGTCCAAAAGGAGTTATTATGGGCAAGAAAAGAAGAATGAGGAACTATCCTCAAAAGTTTGGTAGAAAGTATGCATCACATCCGTATGCAAGAGCACTTGCTAAGCTTAAGGAAGTAAAAGAAGAAGCTATGGCCGATGGAGTGGTCACTGCTGAAGAAGAGGCCAAGATCGCAGCAGCTGAAGCTGAAGTTGAGTCTCTGACGCCGGTCTTAGAGGCCGCTCAAGAAGAGATTGAGACAGCCCCAGAGCCTGTTGCGGAAGAGGCAACACCAGAGCCAGAACCTGTTGTAGTTGAACCAGAGCCCGCCCCCGCTCCAGCTCCTAAGCGAAAGACAAGAGCCAGACGTAAGCCAAGGAAGGCGGCAACCCCAAAGAAGACAAAGAGTTCTGATCAATCAGAATAATTCTAGCTATATGGGGTTTTACTATAAACAAACTAATTACTATGTATTAGGAGAACCCCTCTATGGCACTTCCGGAGCTTACACCAGCTAGCACCTCTAGTAAGGTTATCCTTCCGTCTACCGGCAGCACCATCACAACATCAGATGGTGCAGGTAATTCTACGAATTACCCAATTGGCCTTTATACGACGGGAGGAGATTTATATGATGAAAACTTTATCTCAGGGGCAGCAGATCAAGTGGCTTATGTATATAAGAAGCTTGGCGGTGATGTTCTAGATATTGAGCTAACTCCTTCGAATGTCTACTCTGCTTATGAAGAGGCAGTGCTAGAGTATTCATATCACATAAACCTGCATCAGTCTAAGAATGCTTTATCAAATTACTTAGGTCAGTCCACTGCTTCCTTCGACCATGAAGGGCAAATGACTGCTGGAGACGCCTCTGGATCTAACGCAAACCTTAAGTATCCAAAGTTCCGCTTTAGCTATTCTAGAAGAGTAGGAGAAGGAGTGGCTCAAGAAGCAGGTTTCGGAGGGAACTTAACTGAGTATTCAGCTTCCTTCAATACAACTTCAAGTGTTTCTACCTACGATTTGCAGAGCATTATTTCAGGCTCTTCTGCTGATGGAACAGATGCGGGCACGGGTGATCCTGTTGAATACCAAAACCTTGTAGGAAACAAGAAGGTTCGGATTACAAGAGTTTATTACAAAACTCCAGCAGCCATGTGGAGATTTTTTGGTTATTATGGTGGCATCAATGTTATTGGAAACATGATGACCTATGGACAATTTGCAGATGATTCAACGTTTGAGATTATTCCTGCGTGGCAAAACAAGCTACAAGCTATGGCCTATGAAGACCATATCTATACAAGAACTTCACACTATTCGTATGAAATCATAAACAACAAACTCACTCTGTATCCTCCACCGGATGGGAGAATAACAGATAGGTTCTTTGTTAAGTTCACAGTAGAAAGTGATGCTTGGGAAGATGATGCCGATGGAATAAGAGACTCTGGAATTAATGGTATCAGCAATATCAACAACCTCCCGTTTGACAACATTTCTTATTCAACAATTAATGCCATTGGAAAGCATTGGATTCGCAGGTATGCACTTTCTATTTGCAAGGGGATGCTTGGGCAGATCAGAGGTAAGTTCGGAGGTAACATACCGATTCCAGGTAGTAACGTGACTCTTAATTCAACTGATCTACTGACTCAAGCATCCCAAGAGAAGACTGCTCTTGTGGAGGAGCTTAAGAAGATCCTAGATGAAACTACATATCTACAGCTTCTTAAGAACGACGCAGAGCTTTTGGAAGCAAATGATAAGATTCTTCAGGAGACTCCTTCTCCAATATTCGTAGGATAACTAAATGAAACTATTACTTGAAAATTGGAGAGACTATATCAAAAGCCCAGGGGAAGAGCGCGAATGTCTGACCCCAGGTGCTATCTATGATATGGATATAAGCCCTGATGTCGTGGGTGTAAAAGTTCGACTTCCAATGAGTATTGATATTACTGAGGAAGAGGCCGAGGAACTAGAAGAAGAAATGCATGATGCCCTTGAGGCAATCTTGTCAAAATATTTTAGGGATAACTAAATGGCAAATAAATGGACACAACCAGATGCCCCACCTCCTCCTTTGTTCACAGGGGAAAAGGAGAAGGATCTCGTAAAGCAGGTTAACGACGAGATAATAGAAAGAATTGTGGGCCAAACCATAGCCTACTATCCTATTGATTTAGAGAGAACTTACTTCCATGAGCTTTATGGAGAAGCAATAAATAAGACTTTCTTACCACCAGTAAGAGTGCAGGCCCTTATAGACTACGGCGGCCTAAAGACGGAGTATTCTAAGAACATAGGACTTGACAAGTCTCAGAGCATAACAATTCACTTTCACAAAAGAAGGTTAACAGAGGATCAAAACTTATTTGTTAGAGAGGGAGACTTTGTTCTCTACGGAGATAGCTTCTATGAAATTGTCTCCCTTGAAGAGCCAACCTTAATATACGGACAGATAGATAGCAAACTAGAAATATCTGCTAAATGCATAAGAGCACGCGAGGGACTATTCGATGCCACCTGATCGTAAATACACTGAAATCGATGGAGCCAATGATATCCTCAGGGAGATCCCCTTTATGCCTTCAAGCATTGAGACAATTGATGTTGCATTTAACAAGTATATAGACGAAGAGCTAAATCTATCTGCAGGGACAAACAAGGGATTTGAAAAAGTCCCTGTTCTTTGGATATCCGCAGAAAGAGCATTTCAGATAAAAAGAGACAAAGGCTTAAGAGACTCAACTGGGGTTCTTAAGCTTCCAATTATAACAATTGAAAGAAAGGGCATGTCGAAAGACCCGCAGATGAAGGGAGTCGCTTTTTCACACATTCCGGAAATAAACGATGAAAAAGGAGGTAGAGTTGTTATTGCTAGGAGAATAAAGCAAGACAAAACATCAAACTTCCTAAATGCCGATTCAGCTAGAAAGAAGGGGTCGCTAAGCTCTGCAACAGTTGGCAGCGGTCAGCTTAACTTTCCTTTCAAGAACCCAGGCAAAGTGGTCTACGAGACAATCTCTATGCCCATGCCAACGTATGTTGTTGTAGATTATGACGTTGTTATAAGAACAGAGTACCAGCAGCAAATTAATGATTTAATCACTCCGTTTATAACGAAGGTAGGGCAAATAAATAACTTTTTTATAAGGAACGAGGGCCATAAGTATGAAGGTTTTATACAAAACAACTTCTCTCAGACAAGTAATGTGTCGCAAATGGGCGAAGATGAGAGAATGTATGAAACAACAATATCTATTAAAATACTAGGTTATCTTATAGGAGAGGGGCCAAACAGAGAGCGACCCAAAGTAACTGTAAGAGAAAATGCCGTTGAAGTTAAAATTCCTAGAGAGCAGGTCATAGTAGGCGACATTCCAGACTTTGATGCCACTAGAGCCATTGATCTGTTTTATAGAGAGTAAATTAGTGCTTTGAGTAATTAAAATACTATTTATTACGTGAAGACACCTAGTTAGGAGACCTTACCCAATGGCCGAAAGAAAGTTTAGATTCGTATCCCCTGGAGTGTTTATCAACGAAATTGATAACTCCCAGTTGCCAAATGACCTTCCAGATGTAGGTCCAATTATCATCGGTAGATCTGACTACGGTCCTGCTATGAGACCTGTCAGAGTATCGTCACCATCCCAATTTATTGAGTTTTATGGAAACCCAATTCCTGGTGGTCGCGGTGATGACGTTTGGCGTGATGGAAACTACGCAGGCCCAACTTACGGTGCGTATGCAGCCCTAGGATACCTTAGAGGCGGAGTAGGTCCGGTAACATATGTAAGGCTCCTAGGCACACAGGCAAGCGATGCCACAGCAGCAGGATACGCAGGATGGATGCCAGGTGATGGTTCCAAGCCTACAGCTGCCAAAACTACAAACGATACGGCAATGGGACTATTCCTGTTTAACTCTTCTTCTACAGACATGTTTAATGCTGATGTAGGAAACGGAAGACTAGCAGCTATCTGGTACACAAACGGAGCCACTATAGCATTAAGCGGAACTAACCACGATGCTGTGGCAGACGAGGGTGTCGGCGGATTTATTGCATCGACGGGTGCCGGTCTAGAATTCAAGGCCAAGGTTGGTGACGGCTCGAATACATACGTAACAACTTTTAACTTTGACAAGAACTCTTCCAAGTACATTAGGAAGGTGTTTAACACAAACCCTATGCTAGGCAACTCAACTCACACATTAGCAGCAGATGTTGCAAACCTTGGTGAGTCGTACTGGCTTGGTGAGACTTTTGATCGATTTGCTACAACAACGACAGCAGATGATTCGGTTGATGGGCATATTACCAATACAGCAGCAGGCAAAGTATATGGAATTATCTTGCCACTAGCGTCTAACGACACAGATACAAACAACTATGGTTATAAGCGCAGAGGGTTCGAAGACCCAGAAACAGGTTGGATTTTCTCACAGAACACCGCCACATCCTACACGGGCTTCGACGCCCAGAGTAACACACAAAAGCTCTTTAAGGTCAAGGCACTGAACCACGCAGAGTGGGCTTCAAATAATATCAAGATTTCAATCTCGGATATCAGAGCTTCGAAGAATGACATTGACTCTTACGGAACGTTCACTGTCCTTGTTAGAAAGGCAAGTGACTCTGACAACGTCCCAGAAATTATAGAGCAGTTTACTGGCTGTAATTTAAACCCTGCTTCAGAAAACTACATTGCAAAGAAGATTGGTGACAGGTACATGGAGTGGGACTCCACGGAGAGAAGGCTTAAGCAGTACGGCGAATTTGATAACCAGTCTAAGTACATATATGTCGAGATGGCCTCGATAGTGGCAGGAGGCAACTCAGATCCTAGCCTGCTTCCATTTGGCTTCTATGGTCCTCCAAAGCCAAAGGATGTTACAATTTTCTCTGGTAGCTTAGTCACTTTTGCATCCGGCGCGACTACAATCGCAGGAGGGACAGCTGTTAATACATACTTGACAGGGACGACCAGTTTTGATGGTGGCTTGCCTGTGGACGACCTAAGCGCGACTAGCTTAATTGCTGTTGATGACGCTGGAGGCGGTGCAGAGCTAACAGCTTCATTCTTGTTCCCCAAGCTCCCTCTACGAGTAAGCGCCTCTGACGGTGGCCTCTCAAATCCAAAGGACGCATTCTTCGGGGTCCAGACATCTCTTTCTAGAGGCAGCAAGAGGTTCGACCCAGGCTACTCCGATTACGTAAAGGCTTCGCCAGGTAGCTCCGGAGTGTTTGCTCCTTCTGACGATTCTAGTTCAAGATTTGAGTATTCATTCATCTTTACCCTAGACGATATCAGTGGTTCACAGGGCGTGCACGTTTCTGGCTCTTCTGCAGAAATCGCAGCAGCTGACCAGTCTCTAAACGCTGCTGATAGCACTTACACATCTTCTCTTGACAGCGGATACAACAGCTTTACAATGCCGCTATGGGGTGGGTTTAACGGCCTAGACATTACAGAAATGGAGCCGTTCAACAACACTGCGATTGGTGCAAGCCCAACAGAGACTGGCAACTATGAGTATTACACTGTTAAGAGAGCAATCGATACAGTTTCAGACCCAGAGTTTGTAGAGGCAAACTTGATCAGTGTCCCTGGCATTACACAGCCAATTGTAACTGATCAAGTTATTGCTGTCGCAGAGGCTAGAGCAGATGCACTCGCAGTTATTGACATTGAGAATGCATATACTCCAAAGACAGAATCTACTCTGGACTACAAGAACAGGCTTGGCTCTGTGTCTAGCGCAGTGACCTCTCTACAGAGCAGAAGAATAAACTCTTCTTACGCATGCACCTACTACCCATGGGTCCAGATTCGAGACGACATTTCAAACGCCTCGCTTTGGGTACCGCCTTCTGTCATTGCAATCGGAACGTTTGCGTCGGCAGAGGCTCGCGATGAGCTTTGGTTCGCTCCAGCAGGATTTACCAGAGGTGGCTTAAGCGCAGGTGCTGGTGGTTGGGGTGTTCTCTCAACCACAGAAAGGCTTCGTAAGATAGACCGTGACGACCTGTACGAGACTAACATCAACCCAATCGCAACATTCCCATCAGAGGGCATTGTAGTGTTCGGGCAGAAGACTCTACAGGTAACACCTTCTGCTTTGGATAGGATTAATGTTCGTCGTCTTATGATCTTCTTGAAGAAGAGAGTTTCCAGAATTGCTTCTGGCATCCTGTTCGACCAGAATGTTCAGACAACTTGGACTCGCTTCAAGACAGAAGTTGATAAGTTCCTAGGATCTGTCCAGGCAAGACTTGGACTAACGGAGTTCAGAGTGGTGCTCGATGAGACTACTACTACTCCTGATCTTGTAGATAGAAACATCCTATATGCTAAGATTTTCCTCAAGCCTGCAAGGTCTATTGAGTTTATTGCGATCGACTTCTTTATTACAAGAACCGGCGCTTCTTTCGATGACTGATGGGCAAAAAAGTTTTAGATTACTAGTTACTAACAGAAAGAATAATGGAGGAACATATTAATGAGTTCTCAGGGCTTTTGGACTACGGTTTCTAACCAGGCTGATCCAAAGAGAAAGTTTAGATTTTTGCTAACCATTGGATCTATGCCTGATGGTGCTACTTGGTATACCAAGACGGTTGACAAGCCGGAAGTAACTGTAAAGGATACTCCACACCAGTTCTTGAACCACACCTTTTATTACCCAGGCTCTGTGACCTGGAACCCTGTTAATGTAACCCTAGTAGATCCAGTTAGCCCCGATGCTTCAGCTAACCTATCAAGAATTCTTTTTGAATCCGGGTACGTCCCTCCGAGAAATGTTAACGACGTAACGACCATCTCTAAGTCAAAGGCAGTAAATGCTTTGCAGTCTGTTGTCATTAGTCAGATCAACGCCGAGGGAACTCCTGTTGAGACTTGGACTTTGAATAATGCATTCATCACTAAGGTTGGCTATGGTGGAAACCTTGCTTATGGGTCAGATGAGTTAATTGACACTACCATTACTTTCCGTTATGATTGGGCATCATTAGAGACCTTCTACAAGGCTGATGATGGTCCGCTACGCTCCGGTGGCTCAAACAGATACTGGGTACCGGGCACTTAATATAATTGAGGTGATATTTGGGTAAGAGAAATAATGCAAAGAGAGTATCTGCTCCCTCTGCTAACAATGTGACGATGCCGCCGCAAATGGCGGCTACTTCTGCTTATCAGACTCCTACGGAGTTTGTCAAGATACCGTCAGGAGGACGGTTCTATCCTCCAGAGCACCCTTTCCACAATATAGAAGAAGTGGAGATCAAGCTCATGACAGCGAAGGAAGAAGATATTCTTGCTTCCAAGAGCTTGCTTGCTAAGGGTATTATGATCGATAGATTTATTGAAAGTGTGCTTATTGACAAGTCAGTCAGAGCAGATTCGCTTTTAGCAGGTGACAGAAACGCTATCATGCTGGTAGCCAGAAATACTGGGTATGGTTCAGACTATCTAACAAAGGTTACTTGCCCATCTTGCTCTAAGGTATCTGAGTATACTTTTGACCTGTCTGAGTATGAGATAGTGAATCCCGAGGATGTATCGCAGTATGGGTTACATCAAACGGAGCGTGGCACCTTTACTTATGAAGCAAAGATGTCCAAGGCCATTCTGGAAGTTAAGTTGCTTGATGGAGATGCAGAAAAGTTTCTAACTAGACTAAGCCAGAGCAAGGTGGCAAATAACCTTCCTGAGTCGACGTTAACAGACTTTCTTAAGATGATCATAGTATCTGTCAACGGGGATGCAAATAGAGCAACTGTTGAGAGTTATGTAGACAACATGCCAGCCTTAGACTCTAAGAAGCTAAGGACCGCATACAATAAGATTAATCCATCAATTGACTTGTCTAAGGATTTCCACTGTCCAATGTGTAATACTGTTACACAACTGGAGGTGCCGCTCTCCGCAGACTTTTTTTGGCCTAAGTTCTGAGGAAGTTGAGGGTGCTTATGAAGAGATATTTGCTCTAATGTATAGGGCAAATTGGTCCTTCAGCGAGTGTCACAGTATACCAGTAACTCTTAGAAGATGGTTCATTAGAAGACTACTTAAACAAGTAGAACTAGAAAACAAAAGGGAGTAACTGAATAGGTCGGGCTAAAGGTCCGACTTATTTCTTTATATACTATTTAGTATACGAGAGGGTACGGTATGGGAATCCTTAAAGATCTTGTCGAAGCTGGGTTTGTGACAGCTGAAAAAATAGGGCAAATTACAGCCTTAGTGGCCGCTTTAGATGAAAATGTCGAAAAAACTACCCAGTCTTTTGAAGCTTTATCAGCGACATTAAACGGCACTGCTGGCCCCATTACTAGTACTATAAACTCTTTTGTTAAATTTTCTGAATCTATTGGGGACCTGGTTATCGCCCAGGCTCAATACAACGGTATTATAAACGACACAATTAGGGCACTCCCTAGAATAGGTGAGCCCATGGCAGACTTGATGAAGGCTCAGTATGATGCAGCAGCTTCGTTCAATGCCTCGACAGGTATGGCTGGAAAGTTCTCAGATGTAATAGGCGACTTGGTTATCAATACTAGTGGATTAGGAGTGTCAAGTCAAGAAACCGCTCAAGTCATGACAACGTTGCTGTCCGGGTTTACAGACCTAACAATGGAGAGCCGTGAAAGCAAGCTATCGTTAGCCGAAACTGTTGTTCAGCTAAACGCACTTGGGATGGGAACAAGCGAATCTGTTGGTTCTATACAAACTCTTAGAAAAGCGTTTGGAATGACTAATGAAGAAATAAGAGACACGATGCTTGGAATCGAGGCGTTTGCAGAAGAGGCCGGGATCGATATTCAGCAAATAAGTAGTAGACTTAACGCACAGTTACCAGTCTTTGCTGTCTACGGAAACAATGCAGTTGAAACATTTAAAAGGCTAGAACTAGCTACTAAGGGCACAGGTCTGGCAATGGAGACCATGCTAAGCACTGTCAGAACTTTTGATACCTTTGAGGGAGCGACAGATTCGGTAGGTAGACTAAACCAAATGCTTGGTGGTCCGTACTTAAACTCTATTGAACTGGTTATGCAGACAGACCCAGTAGAGCGACTAAAAATGCTACAGCAAGCATTTGAAGATGCTGGCACTAGCGTACAAGACATGAGCTACTTTCAAAGGTTGGCTTTTGTTGATATGGTGCCGGGGATAAATAACGTAACAGAACTTACTGAACTTCTTGAAGGGAACTTTGACGCTCTCGGTGACACTATTGGAACAACAGGGAAAGGGATGCAAGATATCAGAGCAGATGCTCTTACAAGACTGTCCCCTGATGAGATGCTAAAAGAAGCTCTAGAATTAGCGATTAAGGCAGAGAACTTAATTCCAAAAGTAGAAGCTCTAACTGTCGGCTCTGTAGGGCGGACTGTTGACAAGATGATGGACGTGTCTGAATCACTCTCAGATTTCACAAATGCAACTTTAAGATCTCTAGATCGATCTTTAGGTATAACAGAAGATACAAATTTAGTTGAAAGAGTAAGGGGACTA